>PVMK01189301.1_pt3 | contig 18663 bp, 14 predicted proteins | sample 1853481 | NCBI WGS metagenome assembly PVMK01 (sample SAMN08533507, study PRJNA380276) | Marine sediment metagenome, whole genome shotgun sequencing project. | reverse complement strand
CCGTCAAGCGGCTTGACATTGCTACAGGTAACCTCAGTGAAGGTGACGCCATGGTTGAACTGCTCCAAATGGATACCTGGAGGGGTCCGGAGAGCGGCTATGCCTGTGGGCATATCGGCTTTCAGGTAAAGGATATCGAGGCGATGGTTTCACATCTAAAGGACTTGGGGTATGATCCCTCTGAGATTATGTTCCCTTTCGAAGGAAACGATAAAGTGAAGATATGCTATTTCAGAGGACCGAATGATGAAAAAATGGAATTGGTACAGATGGATGAATAAATGTTTAATATATAGGTTGAGGAGTACAGCCCGCCCTGGTGCGACTTATAAGATCATATTACGGCCCGTGTCAGGTCCCCAAATATGAATCTAAATAATTGAGCAATGTAAAATCAGGTCTGGGCCAGGGGGTTCAACGTTCCGGGTTAAGAAACCCCAGACAGCACGTATCAATGGGATATAACCTTCGAACCCTGAACCGGGAATCACTCAGTTTGAATACTATGAGATTTTACACTCAATTTTCTGAAAAACTTTCGAAAGGAGAATAATGCCATGCCAATGAAAAAATTTATCAACGACCCTGAGAACCTCACCAGTGAGCTGCTGGACGGTTACGTCAAAGCGTATTCAAACAAGGTGGCTTTGCAATCGGAGAAACTGGTGGTGCGCGCTCAGCCGAAAGATGCCTCAAAAGTGGCCATTGTTACTTTAGGCGGCGCCGGGCATGAACCGGCTATAAGTGGATTTGTCGGTGAAGGTATGCTGGACATTAGTGTCGTGGGTGATATTTTTGCTGCTCCCGGACCGCCGAAGGTTCTTGAAGCCCTTAAAACGGCCAATCGTGATGCCGGCGTTTTGTTGGTCGTGCTCAACCACGAAGGTGATGTCATGAGCGCTAACACGGCACTGGACATGGCCGAGAGCGAAGGGTGCAAAGTGAAAAAGATCCTGACCCATGAGGATATTGCCCCCGGTGCCAATGCTCCGGCGGAAGATCGGCGGGGTCTGGTCGGGTGTGTTCCACTTTACAAAGTAGCCGGTGCGGCGGCTGAAGCAGGTAAAAGTCTCGATGAAGTATATGCAGTCGCCGAAAAATTCAACAACAACATGGCGACCCTGGCTGTGGCGCTGAAAACGGCAACCCATCCAGCCAGCGGTGAAGCGATTTTCGATCTTACCGATGATGAGATGGAAATCGGTATGGGGCAACACGGAGAAGCCGGTACCGGCAGTTCCAAAATGATGACGGCGAACGAGACCGCTGAAATCATGATTACCCAGCTCAGCAAAGCCGTCGATGCCAAGAGCGGCGACAAGCTTCTTGTCATGTTAAACGGTGCCGGCGCCACAACCTTGATGGAACTATACATTGTCTTTCGGCGGGTGAAAGAATACCTGGCAGATAAGGGCATCGAAGTGGCGCGATCTCTAGTCGGTGAGTATCTGACGGTGCAGGAAATGGCCGGATTTCAAATGTTTGTTGCTAAGATGGATGATGAGTTGCTGCAGTTGTGGGATGCACCCTGTGACACTCCCTATTTAACCGTACGTTAAAGTACAAGGCATAAAAAGGTGGTTTTTATGGCTGACACGATTGGTATTGATGACATTGGTCGGATGATTCGATCGGCTGCGGATAAGATCCGAGCCAATCGTGATGAATTATCTAAATTGGACTCCGCCATCGGTGATGGAGATCATGGTACGACCATTGCCCGGGCCATGGGTATCGCAGAGAAGGTCATCGAGGAGTCTGAAAAAAAAGAATTAAAAGGATTGCTCAAGGATGTCGGCTGGGGCGTGATGGGAGTTGACGGCGGCGCCACCGGTCCGCTGCTGGGCTCGTTTCTAATGGGTCTGAATAACGGGGTCGGCGAGAAGGATGTGATCGATTGCTCAACGCTGGCTGTAATGTTTGAAGCCGGCTTAGCCGGGGTACGCCGGCAGTCCAAGGCTCAGATTGGGGACAAAACTATGATGGATGCCCTGCTGCCGGCTGTTGATGCCATCCGGCAGGCGGCCGATGGCGGAAAATCCATCAAAGAAGCGCTGCAAAATGCAGCCGAGGCAGCAGATAACGGTGCCATCTCTACTAAGGACTTCCAGGCCCGTTTCGGTCGTGCCAAGAACCTAGGCGAGCGCACCATTGGTTGCCAGGACCCGGGGGCAACCTCAATGGCCCTGATTTTCCAGGGATTTCTTGAGGGTTTGCCGTGATTGGCGGACGTCCCGGAATTCCAACAACTATTTTAAAAGGAGGACCAAGTTATGCCGGATATGGAAGGAAATAAAGACGCAAAGCAATATCAATCCGATGTCGCGCAGAAAACAGAGGGTTTTTTCCTCAAAGGTTCCAATTCTCTGGAATGGGGCATGAAGGACCGGTTGGCTCGTATATTCAATCCGGTATCGGGCCACACGGTGATGCTGGCCTTTGATCACGGTTACATCATGGGACCTACCTCCGGACTGGAGCGCATGGATCTGACGATTGTGCCGCTGATCGAGTACGCCGACTGCATCATGTGTACGCGGGGCGCGTTGCGCACGATTGTGCCGCCGACGGCCGGTAAGCCCGTTTCATTGCGTTACTCGGCCGGGACGACTGTCCTGACTGAACTGAACGATGAGTGCGTCATGGACATCGAGGAGGCGATCCGCATCAACGCGTCCCTGCTGGCGGTTATGGTGGCCGTTGGCGATCGTTATGAAGCAATTACGATACGAAACCTGACCCGTACGGTTGATCTTGGATCCCGCTTCGGGATCCCAACATTAGGTGTCACAGCAATCGGCAAAGACATGACACGCGACGCACGCTATCTGTCGATGGCTTCCCGTGTGTGTGCCGAGAACGGCGCGCATGTTGTCAAAACCTATTACTGTGATGGCTTTGAGAAAGTGGCCGCGACCTGCCCGGTGCCGATCGTACTCGCCGGCGGCAAGAAGCTGCCTGAGTTGGATGCTTTAGAAATGGCCTACAAGGCTATAGACCAAGGAGCAGCCGGTGTGGATATGGGCCGCAACATCTTCCAGGCGGGCGACCCCATCGCGATGATCCAGGCGGTGCGGGCCGTCGTGCATGACATGGAAACTCCGGATAAGGCATACGATTTGTATAATACGTTGAAAAACCAAAAATAATCATTGGGGCTCCAATAGACTCGTTGTAGTAGTATTCACGCTCGTTATCAACTGTTTGGCGGGCGATTCTTGCTACGATATTGGCGGTTCTGCTGGAATAATGGCACTTACCATCATCGTATACAACAATTTTCGTTCATTTTGTTGGGTTTCGCTGATAGCACAAAAGTGGCTGGCAAGTAGGTTGGATTGAGGGACGAAACCCAACAGAAAATACCGGAATGCTCAACCCAACCTACGATTAAGGCGTGGCCAAACAGACGTAAACGAAAATACAGGTCATGAAACATAAACGTAGTTACCTTATCTTAATTCCAATACTTTGCCTCTGCATCCTTCAAATCACATCTTGTACAACCCGGTGGGAGACCTCACAAGCTGAATTTACCCCCGTTTCAATGCCTCCAGTCGCCGGGGAGCATGTTATACAATTTGAGCACATCATACTGACATGGAAAGAAAATCCAGCTACGTCACAGGCAGTTACATGGAGAACCGATTCATATCTGTCCCAGGCTTTTGCAGAAATTGCACTTGCAGACCCTTCCCCTGATTTTTTGAAAACCTCTCAGAAATATCGGACCGAAACCACCGAACTCCAGTTGAATGATCGCTGCGTGTACTATCACACGGTTAATTTTGCCAACTTGCATCCAGACACGATGTATGCCTACCGGGTAGGGTCGGGAGAGATCTGGAGCGAATGGTTTCATTTCCGCACCGCAAGTGATCAGCCGGATCCATTCACATTCATATTTTTTGGAGATGCTCAAAAGGAAATTTTCTCTTTATGGTCACGAGCAATTCGTTCGGCCTATACTTATGCGCCGAGGTCACGCTTCATGATACATGCGGGTGACCTGGTGAACCGTGCCAATTCAGACCGACAATGGGATGAATGGTTCAAGGCGGGGGGCTGGATATTTGCGATGGTGCCGAGTATGCCGGTAGCAGGTAATCACGAGTACAAAAAAGGACCGGGGGGCATTCGCACACTCTCAAAGTTTTGGAGACCCCAGTTCACACTGCCTGAAAACGGAATTGAGGATTTAGAGGAAACAGTTTACTACATCGATTATCAGGGAGTTCGGATAATATCTCTAAATTCCAGTAAAAGTCTGGCAGAGCAGGGCAGATGGCTCGAAACTGTATTAGAAGAAAACCCGAACACCTGGACTGTCATCGTATTTCATCACCCGATTTTCTCAGCGGCTAAAGGGCGCGAAAACCCGATGATCCGAAAATTGTGGAAACCAATTTTTGATAAATTTAAAGTGGATTTAGTACTTCAGGGACACGATCATATCTATGCCCGTGGTCGCAGTTGCCGGAATGCGGAAAATGCCTCGAGAACGGATAACTGTACTGTTTATGTTACTTCAGTCAGTGGCGCTAAAATGTACCATTTGGATCCCGTAGACTGGATGGACCGGGCTGGGGAAAATATGCAGCTTTTTCAGGTGATTTCGTTTACCAATGATACCATGCATTACGAAGCCGTGACGGTAACCGGTGAACTATATGATTCATTTCGAGTCATCAAAAGCAGAGATGCATCGAAACTGTTCATAGAAGAGATACCCCCCTGATTTGGACACTTCATGTTCCAAAAGAAAGGACAATTAGGACACGGATGAACACGGATTAAAAAGAAAGTTTGTTTCGCCTTCGGCGAGAAAGGACACATAGCAAGTAGGCACCTTTGTATATTTGGCAGGGATTCCGCAGCCGGGCGGTTTGTACTAATCTGCGTTTACCGCGCCCGCTCACGCCTTGCGTGGCAGACTGGTGCGAGCGAGGCGGGCGGGTCTGTGAAAATCTGCCTGCCCCGTTTAATTTCGAAGAACAGCGCAGCGTATTTAACCAGGGTGTTCCAAAAGCTTTTAAACAATCGTAACATTCTGAAATTATGACTATAATTATCCTAATCAACCATTCAACCAGTAAACTATTCAACGAGGTCTGAAATTAGGAAAATTTGTGTTTTATGGAATAGAACTTTCGAAACCTTCAATCAGTACACCCCATACTCCTTGGTGAATTCGACCATCGCCTTGACGTTTTCATGCCGGGCTTCGTCAAACCAAAGACCGCAATCAACAATGTATCCCCCGCCTTTGCCGACAATGTCGATGCGCTCTTTGATACAGTCCTTCATCTGTTGGGTCGTGCCGGAAAAAAGGATGGATGCCGGAACCCCTCCGCGGATGCAGGCGGTATCTCCCAGAATTTCCTTTGCTTTGGGCCAGTCCACATTTTCAAACCAATAGATGCATTTACCTTCGGGAATGTCTGCAATGGTTTCCAGGCGGGAGGTGTAGCCGCCCTCACAGAGCAGCAGAGGAACGAAACCCTCCTCAATCAATCCCATCATTACCTTTCTCAGAGGCGGCCAGTAAAAGGTGTCAAACTGCTGCGGAGACATGAAAGCCGTCTGCGCCTTTATGCAGCATAAAGCCGATAATGGGATGATCGCCGTCTCGGGCCAGATCCAGACCCATCTTGATTGAAACAGGTACCAGCTTTTCCATGACTTCAAGCAGTTGTTGCGGGCGCTCGTACATGTCCACCATCACCCCGGCCGTCCCCCTGAACCAATCGCCGACCAGGTCGTAGGGTGCGGCCGATTCTCCGCCTTCATACAGCGGGTAGCCGAGGGCGAGAATTTTCTCAGCCTGCTCATTGAGAATCGATACCCACTTTAGAGATTCCTCACCGGCTTTCATCAGGGCCTTGAGGGCTTCCTGTACTTCCGGAATTCCAAAATAGGAGTAGGACCCGCACATCGTCAGATAATATCCGAAGGACTCGGCAAAGGGGCGAATGCGTGCCAGAGGAGCTAATTTGCTGCACACGCGCGGCAGGTAACGGCGAAGCATGAAATCCGACGGGTCCTCCAGGTAATGGTCATAAAATTCATCGGCCTTTATATACTCATCTTCCACAAACTGATAGACGTAGTGAGAAGGGATTTCCCGCCCGGGCCATCGAAGCTGTTTGTAGCCCAGAGCTTCAAATAACGGCGCCGGGAACGCATAGCCCGAGCCCAGGAACATATCGGGTTTGAATTCTTCCAACGTCTTCATGGCGGCGACGGAGGCTTTTTCATAATCAAAAACCGCCTCTTCACAGGTCAACCCGTTGTCCAGATAGGGAAACATGCCGAAACTGGGCACCACCGGCACCCGATCCGGCACCTTCAGTTGTATGACATCGGCGATTCTGCGGGTCCGTCGTTTGTAAGCAGCCTGGGCTGCTTTATCGACGAAATTAATTCCTTCGCCGGAGCACCATTTTTCAAGGTTTTCCGTTGTTTTGTCTACCATCATGCACCTCCGATCCAGTCCTTGGCCAAATTAACAGCTGCCATGGCATCCTCACCATAGGCGTCTGCGCCGGCAAATTTTCTGATCTCTTCGTCCATCACGCCGCCGCCGATCATAATTTTGACCTCGTTTCTCAAACCGGCCGCGGCGATCGCATCAACCGTATCCTTCATGGCCTGATAAACGGATGTTAAAAAGCCGCTCATGCCGACAATTTGTGGTTGCACCTCTCTGATCTTGTCCACAAAGATCTGTGGTTTAACATCGATTCCAAGGTCGTAAACCGCGAAGCCGTTGACATCCAGCATAAATGTTACCAGGTTTTTGCCGATGTCGTGCAGGTCGCCGGCGACGGTTCCCAGCACGATTTTGCCCAGTTCCCCGACATGGGGCGCTTGAGACAATCCGGGTTTGACCAATTCAGCAACCTGCTCCAGTATTTTACCGGAGTAAACCAGATCGGGAATGAAATAGGTGCCTTCTGAAAAGCGCCTGCCGACGATCTGCATGGCCTTTTTGCCGTCATCCAGAATTTTCAGTGGGTCTTCACCGGATTTCAGCCGTTGTTCCGTCACCTGAATCGCTTCTTGTTTCTTCAATTCGGCAATTAAAGTAACCAGGTCCTCTCCCATCTGCAGTCTCCTTTCAGTGCCTTGTCTGTTAGAAAAATATCTTGCCGGCCGGTTTCCATAATACCTCATCCTATCGACCCAATCACGCTATGCTAATACAATTATTTTGTCAATTTGTAATAATTCACCGCAGACCCGCCTGCCTCACCTGAGCGAAAATTTATCCTCAACGTCCTTTGTGCCTGCCCCGTAGCTCCGGAAGATGGTACCGGGGTCTCTGACTGCCCAACCTGCCCAATGAAATCTTTGTTGCCCTTATTTCATCGGGGCGGTGAACTATTACAAAAAATGATCACAATTGTCGATCTAACCGTCAATTTTTTAACACTAAAAAAAAAGTCATCGTGCAGATATAAACAAAAATTCATAACCTATTATAATTATTATATAAAATATTTTATCCGATCTTGCTAAGATAAGGTACTAATTTTGCAAGAGGTTTGATGGACACTTTTTATTCAAAACCGAAAACTTGGTCCTGTGGGCCTCCGGCTCGTAGGGGTACGATCCTACGCCTCGGAGAGCCGGTCAGAGATGGTCGGCTCTGCCATCTGTCCAATCTATTCATGGTTTCAGGTGTCAGTAAAAACGAATCCTGAGTCCTGAACACTGATTGGGTTGAAACTGAAGGTCAACACCGGTGAAAGAAAGTCCAGTTATTAGCGACTCCGATCCAGGGGGCCGACTTCAGTTGCTGACACCTGACACCCGACACCTGAAACCTGAGTGACTGTGTCCAATTATTTTACAAATATGGGATAACCCCATATTTATAACCACTTAACCAATCAACTAATCAACCAATCAACGATATCTGTCGTCAGCGGAATTGAAAACTACTTTGGATCTCTCACTTTCAACATCTCAAATACAACAGGTGCCACCTGGGAAGGACACCGTGCCCGGGCATCCCTGGGCACCCGGATCATTCAGGATCAAGGTCAATCCGATCACACTGTCTTTTCGCGGCGATCTCGCCCATCTCGAGAGCTATTTCCACCAAAATTATTTTGAGTCCAATCTCGGGCATTTGAGACTAGTTCACTCAATTGCCATTTTATTCTACGGACTCACGGGTCTTCTGGAAAACATCCTTATACCCGAAGCCATGTCAGCCCTGTGGGTAATTCGTTATGGTGTTGTTATCCCGCTGTTTATCATCGGCCTGGGTTTTAGCTACACGAACTATTATAAGAAATACTGGTATTCGATCTCGGGAATCTACATCCTGGCAACCGGGGGCGGATTCATCATGATGATCATCCTGGGGCCAAAGCCCGAAATCTACGCCTACTATGTGGGCATCATTATTTGCCTGTTCTTTGGCTACACCTTTGCACGGGAACGATTTATGTATGCCAGTCTATCTGGCTGTTTATTGTTTATTTTTTATCTATTGGCTTCGATTTACATCGTAGAAACCCCGGTTAATATCTTACTTCACAATCTCATGTATGTTTTCATTGCCAATTTTTTGGGAATGATAATCTGCTACCACATCGAATATACGGCCCGCAGGGATTTTATTCTGGTCCATCTTTACCAGGAAGAGCGGGAAAAAGTCTCAGCGGTCAATCAGGAATTGGAAAAACGGGTGAAAGACCGGACCTTGGATTTGACCGAGTCCAATCGTTTTTTGAAGGAAGAAATAAAAGCTCATCAAAAAGCAGAGAAGCAGAAAGAAGAACTTGAAAGTCATCTGCAGCGGGCCCAGAAGATGGAATCCCTCGGCACTCTGGCCGGCGGCGTGGCCCATGACCTTAACAATATTCTTTCCGGAGTTGTCAGCTATCCGGAGTTGTTGTTAACCGATATGCCGGAAAAAAGCCCGTTTAGAGACGCTTTGGTGCTCATCAAAAATTCCGGCGAAAAAGCGGCCGCAATTGTTCAGGATCTGTTGACCCTCGCACGCCGCGGCGTCGCAATTTCAGCAGTTGTCAATCTGAACACCATCATTGAAGACTACTTCAAGAGTCCGGAATTCTTAAAATTAAAAACCTATCATCCCAATGTTGAATGCAAGGTCGAACTGAAAGACGGACTACTCAACATTATGGGCTCCCCGGTGCATCTTTCCAAGACCATAATGAACCTGATCTCCAATGCGGCCGAAGCCATGCCCGACGGCGGCACCATCACGGTTTCCTCTGAAAATACCGAGATCAACAAACCCATCAAGGGCTATCCCGATACTAAAACCGGCAGCTATACCCTTGTAACCGTCTCAGACACGGGCGTCGGCATCGCGCCCGAAGAAATGGACCGTATATTCGAACCGTTTTATACCAAAAAAGTCATGGGTCGCAGCGGCACGGGGTTGGGGATGGCGGTTGTATGGGGAAGCGTTCATGATCACGACGGATATATCGATATCAAGAGTACTCTGGGAAAGGGAACGACCTTTTTTCTCTATTTCCCCGCAACGGATCAGCCGATACCGGCCGAAAAAGAACACATATCGATAGACAGGTACAAAGGCGATGGTGAATCCATATTGGTTGTCGATGATGTAGAGGAACAACGGAAAATTGCCGACAAAATTTTAACAAAACTGGGCTATTTCGTCGCCACCGCGTCCAGCGGCGAGGAGGCCGTCAAATACATGCAGAACCATTCTGCCGATCTGGTTATTTTAGATATGATCATGGATCCGGGGATAGATGGGCTCGAAACCTACCGTCGAATTATTGAAATCCATCCCGATCAGAAATCAATTATTGCAAGCGGTTTTTCCGAAACCGAACGCGTGAAGGAAATACAGCGATTGGGAGCCGGCGAATATATTCGTAAACCCTACAGCATGGAGAAAATCGGGATGGCTGTAAAAAAAGCCCTGGCCGATTAGTGCATGCCGTCTGTTTTCACATTCTATGAGCTTGGCTTTCCATGACCACATCTTGACATGCCGGGTCTGGGTCAGGGGTTCAAAGGTTACAACCGATGGATACTGCTCCCAATATGAATCAAAATCTGGCATACCCGTCATACCCCATTGAGTGAAACGGATTTATAACCAGATGAAGACACGATCCCTTTGATACGACCTGTCTATGTTTTTCAACCCGGAACGGTGAACTCCCTGGCCCAGACCTGACTTTACGTAAGGCAATTATTTAGATTCATATTTGGGAACCTGACACGGGCTGTAATATGATCTTATAAGTCGCACCAGGGCGGGCTGAACCGGTCAACCAAGGTTATTAAAAAAATGGCATTTCGACTCATTCCCAATGTCTAAATGCTGCGGCAGGATGGAATTTGTCAAATTTTTCCTTTACCTTCCCCGAAAGTCTGATTCGAACGGCTGAAAACGCTTCAATCGCTGAAGGAGATTTTTGCTTTTAGCAACTGAATTGATGTCATTTCCGGTAAAACAAGCGTCGGCCGTTAGAAGAAAAAATTTGAAATATTAAAATAATAAATTAATTAAAATTCATTTATTTAATACTTATTTTTTTGGTCCTAAAATCATTCAAAAAATAAGATTTAATATATTATTTCAGTTTGTTATAAAATATGTGTTGACTTGAATACATTAATATTTTATAGAGAAAAAAATGAAAAAATCCTGAGTGAGCATCAATTTAGTATAAAATCGTGTATCAATCCAGAGCATCGACCGGTCCATAGACTCAAGTGTCTCCTATCGAAATCAAAAGCTGTTTGACACGTTTAGTCAAACAATCGACATGTAAGGAGCTAAGACAATCACGATGGATGTAAAACAAACCTCGATCCCGATCGCAGTGATTGGAATGGGTTGCCGCTACCCGGGAGCCGACTCACCGATCCAATTATGGACCAATGTTCTCAGCCGCCGTCGCCAGTTCAGACGTATCCCGAAATGTCGGTTTTCGCTGGAGGACTATCATGACGACGACAAAAAGGCAGTCGATAAAACCTATGCCCGCATGGCTGCTGTGATCGATGGATTCTCCTTCGATTGGTCCGCCCGCCGCATACCGCGGTTGACCTATCTATCTACCGATATCGTCCATTGGCTTGCCCTCGAGACGGCCCTGCAGGCCATCACCGATGCCGGTTTCACTACGGAAAATTTTCCAGGCCGGCGGACAGGCGTAATTGTCGGCAACAGTCTGACCGGCGAGCAATCCCGATCCTATAATTTGCGGTTGAGGTGGCCCTATGTGCGCAAAGCCTACCTGGGCGCTGCTCACCAGTGCCAAATGACGGCGCCGGAAGTTCTTGCGCTCGAAAATGCATTCGAGGCCAATTTCAAATCGGCTTTCCCGGCCGTGAATGAAGACTCGCTGGCCGGCGGTCTCTCAAATACGATTGCCGGCCGCATATGCAATTATTTAAATCTTGATGGCGGGGGCTATACAGTAGATGGCGCCTGCTCATCCTCGCTGCTGGCCATTGCAACGGCCGCCTCCGGCCTTTCCACGGGAGACTTGGATATGGCCCTGGCCGGCGGTGTCGATATCAGCCTGGATCCTTTTGAGATGGTAGGATTCTCCAAAACGGGAGCTCTGACTTCGGGGGAAATGACCGTTTACGACCGCAGGGCCAGTGGATTTATCCCCGGAGAAGGGTGCGGTTTTGTTGTTTTAAAGCGCTATACCGATGCACTGCGGGACGGCAACGACATTTACGCTGTTTTGCGGGGGTGGGGTATTTCATCCGACGGCAGGAATGCCGCCATCACCGCACCCAGTGTTGCCGGCCAGTCCCTGGCTTTGAAAAGAGCTTATAAAAATGCGAACTACGGAATTGATAAACTGAATTTCATCGAAGGCCACGGCACCGGTACGGCCGTCGGTGACCGTGTCGAGCTGGAGGCGATTGCATCGCTGACCAAAGAAGGTCCCCGGCAGGATAAAGATTGCGGGCGTTTCTGCGGTATCACTTCGCTGAAATCGATCATCGGCCACACCAAGGCAGCCAGCGGGCTTGGCGGTTTTATCAAAGCCGTGATGGCGGTCAACCGCCGAATTTATCCGCCGACTGCCGGTTGCCGCTATCCAAACAAGGCATTTGACGAATCTGCAAAGCGCATCTTTCCCCATCCGGATCGGCAAACGTTTGCAACCCACCGATACCCTGCGGGTCGGGGTGTCGGCCATGGGTTTTGGCGGCATCAACAGCCATGTGACTTTAGAGTCCGCCGGAGGACCGAACTCTAAATTTGCGCCTGAACTGGACGAACAGGCCTTGATGGCTTCCGCCCAGGAGAATGAAATATTCATATTGAGTGCCGATACTATTCGCAATTTGACCGCCAGGTGCCGGGAGCTGGCGGACACGGTCGAGGGGATCAGTTACGCCGAGTTGACCGATCTGGCTGCCGGCTTGGCACATGAAGTGGATTCGCGACATAATTGGCGCGGGGCCTTTATTGCCGAAAGTCCGGATGAAGTGGTTGAAAAGTTGCGCAAACTGAAATCTATGGTGGAAACCAGTACCTTAAATCCCCGGGCAGTTGTACCCGAACGAGTCGCAACGAATCTGGCTGGGCAACCCGTCCACCCCCCCACGGGTGGGGTTCCTGTTTCCAGGCCAGGGATCGCAGAAATTGAATATGGCCCGGGATACTGGTTGAGCGTTTTCAATGGGCACGCGAACTGGTGCAGCTGGCGGATCTCTTGTCTGAAGAATTCGGCGCCGCCCCGCTCAGTCAAATCATGTATCCAGCCACTGACCAGGCCCGGGACGTCGAACAGATTGATTCCTGGTTTCATGAATTGTCCCTGACCGCCAATGCTCAGCCGGCAATCTGCCTGGCCTCTATTTTATGGTTTCGGTTCCTGAAAGAGTTGGGAATCACACCGGTGACTGCCGGAGGCCACAGTCTGGGAGAAGCGACGGCTTTTTACGCCGCCGGCGCATTCGATGAAACTACTCTGTTGCGCTTTGCCTACCGGCGCGGCCAGGCCATGAGCCGATCCCAGGAAGATGCCGGCGCCATGCTCAGTTTGCGATGCACCCGCCGGCAGGTCGAAAGCCTGCTGGAGAAAAATTTGCGACGGTTGTGTCACCCTGGCCAATATAAACGCACCCAATCAGATGGTTGCCTCCGGTGAGCTGGGTGCCATCGAGCAGTTGAGCCGCCTGGCAAAAGCAGAAGGTATTGCCGGTTTGCGCTTGCCCGTTTCCAATGCGTTTCATTGCAGCCTGATGTCACCTGCCGCCGAAAAGTTAGCCCGGCAAACACCGCTGCCTGACAGACTGCTGGAACCCGAGATATGCCTGTTTAGCTGTATGGACGGGCGGGAAATTTCAGCCGGTCATGATCTGCATAAACACTTTGTCCGGCAGGTAACAGCCCAGGTGGATTTTATGGCCCTGGTTGAATCCCTTGCCGGGTGCTCGGACATCCTGGTCGAGGTCGGACCCGGCCGGGTTCTTTCGGGCCTGGTCGATGCAATCGCCCAAAACGGCGGGCCCTCTCTGTTGGCCGACGGAGTCATCGCCCTTTCAAACCGGCGATCTGAATGTATTGCTCGCCAGGCTTTTTGTGAACGGTCTGTCCATCAACTGGCCTGCGCTGTATGCCAACAGGCTGGTGTATCCATTTATCCCGCCGGCGGATCGATCATTTCTGACCAATCCCTGTGAAAATCCGCTTGAAATGGAAAGGGTCGACATCGCCACTTATCAGACCCCGGAGCCGGCGCTGAAGACACCTTTGCTGCCCTGACCTGCCGGACCTTCCGCGGGAAACCCTCCAGGCCTACTTGAAAAAACGAGGGGCTTTCCTGACCGATGTCATTAAAGCCGATCTGAAGCATACTTCTGTCGCCAAAGAGCCGGAAAACATCGAAGCACCACAACCTTCCGCAGCCGACAAAACAATTACCCATCCCGACTCCGACCCCGGCCTTGATCCCGGCCCCGATCCCGATCAGGGCGGCCGGGTTGACCGCTCAGCTGCGGAGACTTTATATGAGCTGGTTGCTGAAGTCACCGGATTTCCAAAAGAAACGTTGACGCTCGATTCCCGTCTTTTGGATGATCTGAATCTGGATTCCATCAAATCCGGTGATCTCATTGCCAGATACGCGGAACACTTCGGTCTTTCCGGTGAACTCGACCCGGCCGAGTGGACCAATGCGTCTCTGGGAGAAATAGTCGATCTGATTGCCCATCGTCCTTCGGATGCAGTCCTCCCTGACCGCGAAAATCAACCTCTGAAAAAATCTGAAGTATTGGAGGTGCTTGTCGATCAGGCATCACGGATGATCGGCATCCCCATAGCGGATGTGCCGGTGGACGCCCTGGTCGGTCCGGATTTACAACTTCGGGCAGATCAACTCCACCAGCTGTTGGTAAACACTTCAAAGGTGTTTAAGCTTGAATTGAATCTGGATATGCAGCCGCTGCTTAACCGCAGTCCCGACCCAGATTGCTGAAATTTTTACACGCATCGCCAATGCGGGTAATAAGGGTGACGCGCTCCCGGCCACAAACCTGCCCCACACCTGGGAGCGGGAACTGCGAATCGATGTAATTGAAAGTGAGCGGCCGGATTTGCCCTCCTGGTATGGTAAACGCGCAGAGGACCACTGGCCCAACGCCCGGGTCCTGGTTCTGAGCGATGATTCACGGGATAAAGTCTGTCAGGCAATCGAAACGCAATTAACCCGCTAAGGTGCCGGCGTGCGGGTAGATACGTTTGACTCGGGGCAATCCCGGGAGTTCAGGGATACCGTCGACGACTTTTCGCACTTTATTGCTGTCCTGCCCCGCACAACTGAAGAATCAAATCTTTCCGAAGACCATTTGAGGCACATTATCCGTCGTTTGTCCTTTGCAGCGATCCCGCCGCCGGCCAGTCACGGACCGCGCCGCCGCAATTGTCTGGTGTTTGTCCAGTTTGGCGGAGGTTACTTTGGAACGGGCTCGGATGCCGCTTTTCTCGACCAGTGCTGTGCAACCGCCCTGGCCAAGAGTGTTTATCTGGAACGTGAGGATTTAAAAACCCGGGTGATTGACTTCGATCCTCAAATTTCAGCGGACCTCATCGCCAAAAAAACGATTGAGGAACTTCAGGGGCCCCAGGACTTTGTCGAGGTCGGATACGATCATCGCCTTACCCGCCGCACGACGGTCGCAAACTCCATAGAACCGGCACAATATGTTGAAGACCCGAATATGTGGTCGGACAAGGATGTTATCCTGGTGACCGGAGGCGCAAAAGGGATTACCGCAGAATGTGCCCTGGCCCTGGCCCGGACAGTGGGGACCAGAATGGCGCTGATCGGAAGAACGCCGCTGCAGGATTTTGGAACCGCCGGACATGAAGAAAACAAGATTCTTGAGATTCTTAAACGCTACGAAAAACAAGGGCTGAAGGCCCGATATTACAGCTGCAACGTTTGTGATCGAAAATCGGTGGCCCAGACTGTCAGGCAGATTCAAAAAGACATGGGAAACATCACGGGAATTATTCACGGCGCCGGCCAGAATACCCCGCGACGGTTTTACCAGGTTTCGGCCGAGGATGCGCTCAGGGAAGTGGCGCCGAAAGTTATCGGTGCGCTCAACTTGCTCGCCGAACTGGGGGAAAACCCTCCCAGGCTGATCGTGGGGCTCACGTCGATTATCGGGAATTACCGGAATGCAGGGCAATGGCTGGTATGCGTTTTCCAATGAAGCGCTGGATCTCATCCTGCGCCGCTATGCGTCAAACCACCCGGCTACGCGAACCCTCTCGGTGGCCTACAGCAGCTGGCGCGATGAGGGCATGGGGGCTCGAATGGGAAGCGTCCAGGCACTCAAAAAAAAGGGGATTGACGCCATCCCCACCGAAGAAGGGGTCAGGCGATTCGTGCGCCTGTTTCGCCATAACCCGGGAACCCATCAGGTGCTCGTGACAGCCCGTATGACCCAGATGGATACCCTGGGAACACCCACACCGCCTCCCATCAAAGGGGCGAGGTTCCTTGAAAAACGGATACATTTTACCCCGGGCGTCGAATCTGCCTTTTTGGTTCATTTGTCACTAGACGAAGATCTTTATCTTCAAGACCATTGCTATAACGATTCCTACCTCTTCCCGGCGGTCTTTGGTCTGGAAGCCATGGCTCAGGCGGTGGCCCATGTCACCGGCGTCACCGGCTTCCGCGGCGTACGGGTGGAGAACCTGGTACTGCGTCGACCGGTCATTGTAGACCCTGAAAAGGGAGCGGATATCATCATCTGGGCCCAAACCGGGGAACGTGCGGCCACCGAGGATAAGTTGGCCGTCCGGGCCGGTATATTCAAGGTTGGCGCTGATCCAGACTCCGATTTCTTTTCGGCCACTTTCGTGATGGGGTCAATGGATTCTCCCGCTGACCAGCCGCTGGATTTTCCGCGGGAGACTTTGAATATGCATCCCCCAACAGACTTGTATCGCCAGACTCTCCTGTTTCAGGGGTCTCGTTTTCAACGCATCGACCAGGTCCATGTGCTCGAGCGCCAGACGGATGAATCCGGAACAGTTGTTATCAGCACCCCGCCCCCTGATCCGGATTGCGCGAAGCTTGCTTTTGCCGACCCCGAACATCAGAACTTATTGCTTGGCGACCCTTTCCAGCGGGATACCTTGCTCCAATCGGCGGCCTTGTTGATACCCCAGGACACCTCGCTTCCGATGTCTATCGGTCGCTGGGACATATATCCCCGAGGCGAAATAACATCCGAACAAAGCCGGATATTTATCCGAACCCGGCTTCAGGGTTTGCAGGATCAGGAAGTCGACACCTCGGTTGAATCTTTGGATCAATCCGGTGTGCTCACGGAAAGCCTGACAGGCTATCGTTTAAAAATCCTGAAGCATCATGATGAATATCCAACGGTGGCGGATTTGTTGTGCCCGGACGAACGCGACACAAGGCAGTTGCAAACCCGGCTTTCCGACCTGGCCGCCGGATTGCGTTTAAAAACTCCGCACGTCTGTGTGTCTTTTATTCCGGGGCTTCATGATCTGCCCAGGACGGCGACGGGCGCTCGAACTGCCGCTGCTGAATAAGACCGTCGAACGATGGGCGCAACGCAACGGCGCAAGCAAATCCCGGCCTAAAATTCAGTGGCAGCCTTCCGGAAAACCGGCGGCGTGGATAGCCGATGAACCTGTGGCGTTTCCCTGGCCCATGATAACCGCTACTGTCTCGTTGCGGCCGGGTCCTGCTCACTGGGATGCGACCTGGCGCCGGTTACCCATCGCACGGTGCAGCAGTGGACCGGGCTATTGGGGCCATTCGGCAAAAATCTGATTGACGGGCAGCCGGCCGGCGCTGAACTGGACCGGCGCGGCACGGCGCTTTGGGCGGCCAGAGAAGTATTGCAGAAATTGGATGTGAAAGAAACCATATCCATACAATTTGAAAACCCGACCGATGACAGTATCCTGTTTGTCTGCAAGACGGATAAGGGATTGATCAAAATCCTCACCTTCCGGACGGTTTTAACCCGCGGCAGGGAACGGGTGCTGGCCCTGTCCGTAACCGATTCTCCGGCAGCTTTGTCTGCCGATGAGGCACCGAATGTCGATTATCCGGGGTATGGCGCCCTGATCAACCGTCAGCATTATAAAATCATTGAAGGCGGCCCCCAGGGACAGAGTATATTCGTTTACCGCTTCCCGGTCACCTTCATGCCGGCCGGACAGCTGAGCCGGCACGTATATTATTCCCATTACTTCTTCTGGGCCGGTGAGGTTCGGGAAGCCTCGGTCTGGCCGGTGCTAAAAAGAATTGCCGACCAGTTGGCAACCGGGCAGTGGGGCGTTGTCACCAATTTTGCCGATCTAAAAATTCTGGGAGAAGCGACGACCCATGACTTGATTGAAGTCTGGTTGTGGGCCTCGGGCAAAGGCGGACCTCAGAATTCAGTCCTTGACATGACATTTGATTTTCGCAAGGTGCTGCCGACCGGTGGGTATGAGCGCCTGGCCTGGCTGGATCTACAGACCACCTGGGTAAGAATTCTCGATCATGGGGTCGTTAAGGTGGAACCGTATCCAGATTATTATGGGAATTTTTTAGATGACATGCTGCCGCGATACGATGCCCCCAATTTACCGGCGCCGATTTCAGAGCCTTTAAAGGTTTTATTCGAGCATGAAGATGAAAACTATCAATATCTTGCGCCGGCCGGGCCCACCGTCGAGCCGAAACTTCTCAGCCAACTGATGGAAACCTCCCTGGAAGATGCCAACATTGTCGGCAACATCTATTTTGCAAACTATTATGCCTGGCAGGGCAGGGTGCGCGATCGTTATTTTTATGATCTCATTCCGGAATATTTCCAGGGGACCGGAGACCGGGGAGAATTAATCTGTCTGAACTGCAGGGTGGATCATCTGCGAGAGGCCATGCCCTTTGACCGTATCGAAGTGCGCATGGCGCTAAAAGCCCTTAAAGAGTGCCATGCAACCCTTTACTTTGAATACTTTAAATCCGACCCCAACGGCCGCCCGTTGAAACTGGCCACCGGAAAACAAGAGGTGGTCTGGGTACGGCGGGATGCCAGAAAAATCCCCGTACCTCATCCCTTCCCATCGGCTGTTCAGGGCGCCTTTCAAAAAGCCATCAATGATCTATACCCCAA
>PVMK01117540.1_pt1 | contig 18664 bp, 19 predicted proteins | sample 1853481 | NCBI WGS metagenome assembly PVMK01 (sample SAMN08533507, study PRJNA380276) | Marine sediment metagenome, whole genome shotgun sequencing project. | reverse complement strand
TCCATGGCACCATCCTACCCCCTGGGGCCGAGCTCTGCGAGTGGTTCTCACCTTCTTCGACACAGGTTTGACAAATGGAGGAAGGTGTTAGGTATTAATACCTATTCGGGTGGGCCGAGGATTTCCCGCACCCTTTGCCGAAGCATCACCAACTCGAGGGAGGCGATGGCGGCCTCGTCCGGTGGCAGGCGCCGTATGACGTGTTTTCGTAAGGCGACGCGGGTCAGGAGGCGAGCGATGACCGTGCGTTCGGGGCGCGAGGGCCACCAGTCGCTGCGAACCCTGCGGCGGTAGTAGGGAATGACGTCGATGACCCACGCGGGTGCGAGCCTCAACTCGACCTCCTCGGCGAGCTCTCGTTTCAAAATCCGATGTTCGGAGTGAAGGAACGCCGTGAGAATAACCACATACACAACATAGAGTGAGGGCAGGAATGCCAGCCATCCCCGAAGCGTACCGTCCGGAGAAAACGGACCCACGTACAGCAGGGCCGTGTTCCAGGCGGAGTGAAGGGCGATGGCGAGCGCCAGACCGGCGCATGACCACCCCAGACGGGCCGCTCTCTTCGGGCTCCATACGGCGTACCCGACAAGACCTCCGAAGACTGCGCTGCTGAGGGCGTGAACACCGGCCGACAGCAGCGTTCGCCCTCCCACCAGCATCAAGATGCCGCCGGTCCCGCTGGACTCGGGGAGGGCGCCGAGAGCGAAGACGATGTTCTCGGTCACCGCGAATCCAAGGCCGACCGCGGTTCCGTACACCACTCCGTCGGTCGGGTTGTCGAACTTGTCGGTCAAGAGAACGACGAGCAGCACACCGACGGCCTTGGCGGTCTCCTCGACGAACGGAGCGAGGATCGAGATGTCGATCACTCCGAGACTCGCTGCCGGAACAGACCCGTCGACGACCCGGCCCAGCGCGGCGACGGCCATGACGGACACTGTCGGGCGACCGAAGCGCCCCACAGGAACACGACGGCCACGAGGTGAAGAGGTTCTCGATCATAACGGTCGAACCACCACACGAGGGCAACGACGATGAGCAGCAACCCCGCCGAGACCACCAGGGCTGCGAGCACGACCAGGACGGTGATGAGGCTCACGGAAGAACCAGCGCCAGCTGATCGACTGGATGATCGTCGAAGTAAAGCCGCGCCTGGTCGACGTCCCGCCGGATCTGAGCAATCAGCTCGACGGTGGATTCGAATCTTCGCTCCTCCCGCACCGTCTGCAGAAGATAGAGCCGCACCTGCTCTTGGTAGACGTCAGCGGTGAAATCCAGGAGGTGACTCTCGACCGTCGTGAGTGAGTTCTGGTACACGGTGGGCCGTACGCCGACGTTGGTCACCGCCGGAAAGGTGCGAGCGAACGACGGGATGTGGACGGCCGTCACGTAGACCCCGTGGGAGAGAGGGAGCTCGTTCTCAACCTCGATGTTGAGGGTCGGAAAACCGAGAGTTCGTCCCAGACGCTTTCCCTCCAGCACCGCCCCGTCGATGAACACCGCCCGCCCGAGCAGCATGGCCGCTTCTTCGATCCGCCCGTCCGCCACCGCCAGCCGCACTCTGGATGATGAAACCACGCCGCCTTCCGCCTCGACAATCGGCGCCGCCGCCGCCCGAAAGCCCAACTCGGCACCCATCGACGTCAGCAGCCCGACATCGCCGCCCCGGTCCGTGCCGAAGCGAAAGTTGGCGCCGATATACACCTCCTGAACCGCGAGCCGATCGACCAGCACGTCGCGGACGAAATCGGCCGCGCTCATTCTCGCCAGGCGATGGGTGAACGGCACGACCAGAGCGGTCTCGATCCCCGTTTGCGCAATCAGGGCGAGACGCTGCTCGAGCGTCGTCAGCAGACGCGGCGCATCTCCGGGTCGAAGGAGCTTGACGGGATGAGGGTCGAAGGTCATCGCCACAGCCGCCACGCCCATCGATCTTGCACGGTCTACGACGTGCGTCAAAACCGCCTGGTGGCCGATGTGAACGCCGTCGAAGCTGCCGATGCTGATGACCGCGCCCTGCGGCGGATCGTCGTTGCCCAGCGGATCCCGCAGAATTCTCACCCGAAATCCTCAGCCGACCACCGGTAGGTAGGAGCGGAGTTCGGGGCCGGGGCGGACGACGCGTACTATCTTCCCTACTAAATCGTAGGGATGTGCCTCGGTGATCTCGACATCGACCATGGAGGCGGCCGGCGCGGTGCCGTCGTTGATCAGAAGGCGGCCGTCGATCTCCGGCGCCTGTCGGGCGAGGCGTGCATCGAGGAGCAGCTCCATTTCCTCTAAATGCCCGGTCACCAGGGCCCGCGAGGTCCGGCCGATGAACTTCCGGTTGTGCTCCATCGAGATCTCCTGTTGGACCTCGAGGACAGCCTCCCGACGAGCCTTCTTGACCTCATCCGGAACAGGATCACCAAGATCCGATCCCGGATTTTCCTCCTGCCAGGAGTACGTGAAGACTCCGAGGTGGTCGAATTCGAGAGCGCGCACGAACTCCACCAGCTCTTCGAACTCCGCCTCCCCCTCTCCCGGAAAACCGACGATAAAGGTCGTACGGATCGTCAAATCCTCGACAGCGGCGCGCGCACGCTGGATCAGGGCGCGATAGGAGCGTCCGTCGCCCCCTCTCTTCATGGCCTTGAGGACCGGCCGGCTGGCGTGCTGCAACGGGATGTCCAGGTAGGAGAGGAAACGATCCTCTGCCGCCATGAGCTCGAAGAGACCCTCATCGAGGGTGGCCGGGTAGGCGTAGAGGAAGCGAATCCACGGTATCGAGGTTTTCTCGAGTAACGCCTCGATCAACGAACGGAGACCATGGCCAAGCCCGATGTCCTGGCCATAACGGGTGGTGTCCTGGGCAATCAGAACCAGTTCCTGCACGCCCGCCGCTTCCAAAGACTGCGCCTCGGTCACGAGATCATCGATGGAACGTGAGCGGAACGACCCGCGCATGGCCGGAATGTGGCAGAAGGAGCACGGATTGTCACACCCTTCGGCCACCTTCAGATAGGCATAACCTCCCGTCGACAACACCCGCGGATTGTGGTGGTCATAGATCTTGAGGGCGCCCCGCTGATCGGGGATGTGAGCGGCGATCTCCCCGCGCACCGCGGCTGTGATGCTCTCGAGCTCATCGAGGCCTACGAAGGCGTCGATCTCGGGAATCTCGCGCAGGAGATCGTCGGCGTATGCCTGGGCCATGCAACCCGCAACGACCAAACGTCGGACGTCGCCGCTCTTTTTGGCGCGGGCAACCTCGAGAATCGAGTCGATGGACTCTCTCTTGGCGTCGGTGATGAACCCGCAGGTGTTGACGACCACTACATCGGCCCGGGTTGCATCGGCGGTCAATTCGACCCCGGCCGCCTGCAACCTCCCGAGCATGATCTCCCCGTCGACCAGGTTCTTCGCGCACCCGAGACTGATCATGCCGACCTTTACGGGCGCGCCTCGATCTTCAGGGTTTTTTGACTGGCCTCCGCCCATCGATCCTCCAGGGAGGGGATTCTACCCTGAACCTGCCGTTTCCGTGCTCGCGCTCCGGTGAGGCGCTACCGGATTCCACGCGGCCCGTTTTTCAGAGCGCTTCCCGAGAGGATGCCAGGCACGCCGCCATGACGTTGAGGACAACGTCATGCCGGGATGCCAGGCACCTCCGGTGAACGCGCCCCGGCGCGCCGACTGGGGATTCCAGGGAAGAAGTTCAAGTCGGGGGTCGGCGGTCTTCGTGCCTTCGTGTCTTTGTGTTTGCGACGCGGGCGCGTGGATGCATCACGGATGGGGCGAGGCCCAGTCGACAAAGCTCTGTGTTGCCCTCTGTGCCTCTGTGCCTCTGTGGTTCTTCGGGCGGAGGGGTGGCAAATTCGAAATTCGAAATTCGAAATTCGAAATCGGCCGGCAGGGGTCAGCCGAGGTACTCCGCTACCGCCTCGGCGGCGTGGCGCGAAGCGCCCGGGTCGCCCAACCGCGTGCGCACATCGGCGAGTCCGAGCCGTTGATCCTCGAGGCCTCCAGACATCAGATCGGTGGTGATCGCCCCCAGGTTTCCGGGGTTCCACGCCTTCTGCAGGAGCTCCGGGACCACCGTCCTGCCGGCAATGAGGTTGACCAGCGCCACATTCGGAATACGAACCAGAAGCTTGGCGATGGCGTAGGAGAGTGGCCGCAGTCGGTATCCGACCACCATCGGTACGCCGAGCAGGGCGCACTCGAGGGTGGCCGTTCCCGAGGCCGTCCACGCCAGAGAGCTGCTCGCGAGCTCGGCACGACGTTCCTCGCCACGCGCCCGTCGCAACCGGGGGTCGGCGCCGCAGTTCGAGACCACCGCGTCGATCTCCGCCTCCATGCCCGGGGCTTCCACGACCACGGCCTCCTCCACCACATCGAGAGGAAGCGTCTCGAGCGCTCTCAGCATCACCGGGAGAAGCTGCGAGACCTCCATCGATCTCGAGCCCGGCAGCATGGCGAGTCGTCTCGAGACCGGAGTGACGCTCCGATTGAGCAACCCGACCCGCGCGATCTCGTCCACCAGTGGATGCCCGACGTAGCGTGCGCGAACGCCATGCGCCCCGTAGAAATCGGTCTCGAATGGGAGAATGCACAAGACCTCTCGAGCACGACGTCTCACCACGCGCACTCGGCCTCGCCGCCACGCCCATAGCTGAGGAGAAACGTACAGGACGACCGGAATGCCCAGAGTGCGCAGACGCGCCGCCAGGCGGAGATTGAAATCGGGCGAGTCGACCAACACCGCGACGGCAGGTCTCCTCCGAGCAGCCTCATCGACGAGGCTGTGCATGACGCGGCGGATTCGCGGAAGCTCGCGAACGACCTCGACCAGACCCATGACCGCGAGCTCGTCGGTGTGCGCGACCGCGTCCAAGCCGGCCGCGATGAGGCGATCGCCGCCGACCCCGAAGGCCTCCACGTCAGGACGGATCTTTGCGAGCTCCAGGAGCATATTGCCGGCATGGATGTCTCCCGACACCTCACCGGCGACGATCAGCACACCGGTCACCCCGCCCTCCCGGGTATTTCGCGTTTGTACGCCAACAAGAGGCCGATCGCGGCGCAGACGAGAATCGATCCGACGGCGGATGCCACCAGGTCGCCGAGCTGGAAATACCGGGCAGGCTGAAAAATCTGCAGAACCTCGACCATGCTTCCAAACAGGAAGGCACCCAGACCGGAGGAGATCACGGCCATCATGGGTGAAATCATCGTGGTCAGCAGCCAGAAGAGCATCAGCGCCTGTGCACCGGAAGCCAGGCCGTGGACCAGAACATCCGATCCCACCAGGCCCTGGCCCGGAACCACCGGGATAAGGCCCAGAATGAGGAGGGCCGCGGCGTACGCCAGGTTAACCATCAGTCGTCCTCCAGCCCGCACTTCTCACCACCGCTCGTAGCGAGGCCCGCGAGATGTCGTGAGATGTGGTGTTTTCGACCCGAGGGGCGCGGAGCGCGTACTTGCGGTACGTCGAGCACCCCGAGGCGAGAAAACGCCGCAGATTGCGGCATATCGCGGGCCGGAGTAGCGAGGTGGTGAGAAATGTGGGCTCAGGGACAGATGCATCACCACAGGCTCAGGGAAACGGGTACATCAGCCAACCGAGCATGGCGCCGCCGACGACCATGATCAGAAATGTCTTGAAGAAAAGATTGCGTCGGCCGACGGTCGTCGATCGCCACAGGAAGGCGAAGAAGACCGACACCAGCAAGGCATGCCACAGCAGAAGCGCGAGGTGATCCATCTCATTCCTTCTCGCCGCCTGCGATATCGGAGACGTCCAGCACCGCCAGCAGATTCATGAGGCCCGCCGTGTAGAGAAAGGTGTTTCCGTAGGCAAATCCCGCGGCAGCCGGGTTTCCACCTCCTTGGAGCGCAAAGGGGAACCCGGCGGCCAAACCACCGAGTCCGTTGAGCCACAGCAACCGCACGACGTAGAGGACGCCGTTTCCGAAACAGGCGAATGCGGCCAACCAGGAGAACGGGTTCTCTGGTTTCGGGGTCCCCAGCTCACCGTTGAGGAGCACTCCGGTAATAAAGGCGCTCACGATCACCGCGCCGAAAACCAGGGCGCGCGTCCGTTTGCCGAGGATCCAATGTCCGAGCCCGGGAACGAACCATGCCGCGAGGAGGAGGGCGGGCGGCGCCTTGGTCTTTGCTGCGCCCGCTTTCCGAGCTCGGCTTTCGGCGGCTCGGGTCTTCCCGGATTCCTCGGAACTCATGTGTTATTCCCCCTGATCGACTGCAGGGCGCCGACCATTTTCTCGAATGTGCGACCGAGGTCTTCGGGAATGACCCGGGAACCGCCGATCACCGTCATCATGTTGTTGTCGGCGTGCCAACGGGGAACGACGTGAAGGTGCAGATGCTCCTCAATCCCCGCCCCCGCCGCTTCACCGACGTTGAAACCAACGTTGAAACCGTGGGGTCGATACAGCTCGCGCATTGCGGTCATCAGGTCCTTGACCGTGCTCATCATCTCGCACAGGGTTTCGACATCGACATCCGCGAGATCACTGCAATGTCGGATCGGCGCGACCATCGCGTGCCCGGTCGTGTAGGGGTACAGATTGAGGAGAGCAAAGGAAGCGGAGTCCCGCCTCAGGGTGAGAGTCGCGCGGTTGTCCTCAGACTCGAACGCACTGCAGAAAACGCACTCGTTCCGGTCTCGCGTGTCAGCCGCCGAAACGTATTCGAGCCGCCATGGGGCGAAGAGAATCTCGACCACCGCCGATCACTGTTGGAGGAGCTCTTCCCTGAGATACTTCCCAGGTTTGAAGTACGGGATCTTTTTGGGTGGTACGTGGACCTGCTCCCCAGTCTTCGGATTCCGGCCGATGCGTTCACCCCGCTGTCTGATTCGGAATGAGCCGAAACCGCGAAGCTCTACCTTTTCGTCGCGTCGGAGGGCGATGATGATGCTTTCCAGGATCACCTGCACAACCTCGTCCGCCTGTTTGCGAGGAATGTCAGCCGCTTCAGCCACCGTTTCCACCAGATCCGCTTTAGTCACCGTCATCGAGGCTGCTCCTTGCTCGTCCGTTCAGTCCTTTGGTTTGTCCTCGTCACCGTCGTCGGCTCCGTCATCTTCCTCCGCCGACGGCCCCCCGCCCTCGGCTGCTTCCTCCTCGGGAACAGCCTCGATCTCGATCTCCTCTTTCGGCTCTTCGGCCGCTTCTTCTTGCGCTACTTCTTCCGCCGCAACCTGTTCTTCTGCCGCAGCTTCTTCCTCTTCTTTTTCGAGGACCGTGTCGTCGTCTGCAACCTGTTCTTCTGCTGCGGCTTCAACCTCTTCCGTCATTTCCTCTTCCGCAACGACCTCGGCCTCGTCGGATGCCGCCGAATCCTCCTCGAGAGCTGCCGATTCCGCCTCAACCTCTTCGCCGGAGGCGACGACCTCATCGTCTGCAGCCTCTTCTTCGACCAACCCGCCCTCGCGCAACGCTGCCGCCATGGCAGTATCGGCTGAGGCATCCTCGTCGCCGTCTACAGCCGTCTCCTCGGCCGCAGAATCCTGATCGACGCTGTGCATCGACAATCCAATCCGGCTCTCATGCCAGTCGACACGCAGAATCCGGCACATGACCTCCTGCCCGGTCGAGAACATCTCGACTAGGGCCAGTCCCTCATCGCGATCGATCTCGGAGATGTGGCAGAGCCCCTCAACGCCTGGTGCGAGCTCCACGAACACTCCGAAATCTGTGATGTTCGTGACCGTACCCTTCATCACGTCACCAACCCCGTGGGTATTGGCGTACTCCTCCCACTCATTGGGGAGGAGCTCCTTCATCGACAGCGAGATCCGCTGGTTGTAGGAATCCACGGAAGTGACAATCGCTTCCACTTCCTCGCCCTTCTGGACAACCTCACTGGGGTGGTTGATGCGCCGGGTCCACGACATGTCTGAAATATGAACCAATCCGTCGACCCCGGGGACGATCTCGACGAACGCACCAAAGTCGGTCAGATTCCGAACCACGCCTTTGATCTTGCTACCGACGCTGTAGGACTCGGCGACCTGCTCCCAGGGGTTGGGTTCGGTCGCTCGCAACGAGAGCGAGAGACGACGCTTGTCGGCATCGACCTCGGAGACCACGACCTCGACCTCCTGCCCGATTTCGAGGATCGAGCGCGGGTTCTTCACCTTCTTAATCCACGACATCTCGCTGACGTGGATCAGTCCCTCGACGCCCTCCTCCAGGACGACAAAGGCGCCATAGTCAACAATGCTGACCACCTTGCCTTCGACCCTCTTGCCAACCGGATACTTCTCCGGTACAAGGATCCACGGGTCTTCAAACCTTTGCTTGTATCCGAGGGAAACCCGCTCTCTTTCACGATCGAAACGAAGCACGACCACGTCGACCTCGTCACCGACCTTGAAGTACTCGGTGGGATGGCCCACGCGCCCCCACGAAATATCAGTGATGTGGAGGAGGCCATCGAGACCCCCGAGATCGACAAAAACCCCATAGTCGGTGAGATTCTTGACGATGCCGCTGACCAGTTTGCCCTCTTCGAGGGCGGCCATGGTCTCTTCCTTGACGTGCCCCTGCGCCTCCTCGAGGATCGCCTTTCGAGACAGAACAACGTTGGAACGACGGCGGTCGAACGAGATAATCCGGGCCTCGATCTCCTGCTCGAGGAAGTCCTCGAGCCTCCGGTTTGGAAGCAGATCGACCAACGATCCGGGCAGAAATGCGCGGACTCCGATATCCACCGATAGTCCACCCTTCACCCGTTCGAGCACCTGTCCGTGAACCGGTTCTCCAGACTTGAAGGCCTCTTCGATGGAGCTCCAAGTCTTGAGCTTGGCCGCGCGGTCACGGGACAGGCGGACTCGACCTTCCGCCTCGTTCATCCGCTCTACGAAGACCTCGACCTCATCATCGACCTTGATCATGACTTCGTTTGTTTCGGGGTCGGTGAACTCCGACACCGGCACCGAACCCTCGCACTTGTATCCGATGTCGACCAATACTTCGTCGCTGTCCACGGCGACGACTGTGCCGCGTACGACCTCGCCCTCCTTGAGTGACTGCAGAGAGGACTCCATGAGCTCTTCCATGGAGAGCCCATTCATCCCCTCATCCTGTTCCTGATCGTTGTTGATGTCCGGGTCCATATTCAAAACCGTTCCTCCTCGCTGGACACACCCGTTGCGTACCCAGCGTCCGTAATTTTCCGACCTTACGGCCCCCGCAGGATACTGTCAAGCTCCTTGTGGGAAAAGATTTGCGACCTCCGCCATCAGCCGCTCGACGACCTCGTCAAGGGTCAAGCCGGTGGTGTCGACTACCACCGATCCCTGCGCCACCTGCAAAGGGGACTCCGAACGCGATGTGTCCTGGCGGTCGCGCCGATTCTGCTGTTCACGGACCTCGTCGAGGCTCGCCGCGATCTCGCGGTCGGAAAGATCGCGATGACGTCGCAGGGCTCGCTCCTCCGGGTCGGCGGTCAGGAAGATTTTGAGATCGGCATCCGGAAACACGACGGTGCCGATGTCGCGGCCCTCCATCACCCCCCCATTTTTCAAGCCAAGGCGACGCTGCATCGGCACCAGGGCATGGCGCACGCCCGGGATGGCCGACACAGCGGAGGCCATCAACGAGCATTCCGGGCTTCGAATCTCGGCGCTCACGTCCTCACCGTCAATTTCAATTCTGGTCCCGGAAACGTCACCGGCGACATCGATGCGATGATCCTCCATCAGCTGCACCACCCGCGCGGCGTTCCTCTCGTCGAGGACCGCCGGCAGCCCGTCGCGAAGGGCCAGCAGGGCCACGGCGCGATACATGGCGCCGGTGTCGAGATAGGGCACCTCGAGCCGTTTCGCCAACCGCCCTGCGACGGTGGACTTTCCGGCGCCGGCAGGGCCATCAATGGCAACGAGAATCTTATGGTCTCTTTCGGCGAGAGTTTTTGCTGGCATGGAAAGGATTCCTTTCAAGGGGCCGGCGAGTCGTAATTGTACAGAGTGCCGTATCATCTACGGGTGGAGCAGCAACGTCGAAGTCTTCTGGCGGCCGAACGCCGCACTCTGAGCATCAGCCCAGCCGGTGCCCTGAGGGTCGGTGTGGGGTATCCCAACTCATACCACGTGGCTATGTCGTCCCTCGCCTACCAGTGGGTGGTCGAGCTCGCGGCCGCCTGCCCCGACGTCGGGGTGGAGCGCTTCTTTGCCGGAACGCTCGCAGACGGGCGAACCCTCGACGGGGAGAGCGCGCTCGGCGACCTCGACTTGCTGGCGTGGAGCTGCTCGTTCGAGCTCGACGCGCCGAATCTCCTCGCCACTCTCGACGCCGCCGGCATTCCCCGCCGGCGTGAGGATCGTGATCACCGCCACCCTCTTGTGGTCATGGGAGGGGCCGTCGCCTCGATCAATCCGTTGCCGCTGTCACCGGCAGTCGACGTCTTTGTCCTCGGATCGGCCGAGCTTCTGTGGCCGGCGCTGCTGCAGGCGATGGCTGAACATCCGGTGCGGGAGCGGCTTCTCCTCGAGTTGGCGTCGCGCGACGGTTACTTCGTACCAGCCCATCATCTCGATGACCGGGGCCGGCCCGCGGGACGACGGCGGCGGGTGGAAAAACGAGACGTCCACATGCAGGACTCGGCCATGGTCCCGGCCTCGTACGTGGTCACTCCAAACACCGAGTACAGCGGTCGGGGCCTGGTTGAGATGTCCCGCGGCTGCCCCGAGAAATGTCGCTATTGCTGGGTCAGCTACAACTACGGGCGCCTTCGCTGTTACCCGATGGATGGCATCCTCGACCGTGTCGACCGTCTCCGGACAATCACCGACCGGGTCGGATTCGTCGCCACCGCCGTCGGCGACCACCCCGATCTCGCGGAGATCCTCGAGGCCTGCCGTAGCCGCGACCTCAACGTCGCGCTCTCCTCCCTTCGCATTCCGGCCATGAGGGAAGAGGTGCTGCGTCCTCTCGCCGAGTCGGGAGCGCGCTCGGTAACGATCGCGCCCGAAACCGGAACCGACGAGCTGCGCCGGCGGCTCAACAAGCCGATCACCAACGCCACCATCCTCGAAGCGGTGGAAACCGCCCAACGGTGCGGCATCGAAAGCCTCAAGATGTACTTCATCATCGGTCTCCCGAATGAGAGCGACGACGATCTCATCGGCATCGCCGATCTTCTCGAAGAGACTCAGGCGCTGATGGTCGCCCACGGCCGCGACCGCGGACGGGTCGGCACCCTCCACGCGGGCTTCAACGTCCTCGTCCCCAAGCCCTACACGCCGTACTCACGGGAGGCCATGCTCACCCGCAAGGAAGCGCGACGACGAATGCTGCTGATCGAGAAGAGGATTGCCGGCCTCGCCAATGTCCGCATCGATCGGCCGGGCTATCGCGAGGCCCAGTGGCAAGCTTATTTGAGCCGCGGCAGCCAGGGAGCCTTCTCAGCAATCGAGGACGCCGCGGACGGCCTTTCGCTAGGCCAGCTGCTGTCAAAACATCGAGCGGAGGTCGACGAGTCAACCCTTCACCACGTCGACGGTGAGCCGGAGTGGCAGTTTATCTCATCAGCGCCGAGGGTGAGGAGTTAAGAGTTGAGAGTTATGAGTTCAGAGTTCAGGTCAAGGGCTGGCGTCCGGCCCCAACTCTCAACTCTCAACTCTTTTCCTACCCGGCGATGCTGTACTCGCCGAGGATCATTCCCTGGGTGCTGACGACCAGGCATTCCACCGGTACGTTGCGGCGGGCGCGGCGGAGAGCCTCCTCGACCAGCCGAACAAGCCCTCCGCAGCACGGCACCTCCATCACCATCACCCGCAAGCTCTTGATCTCCGCTTCGTCGATCATCGCCACCAGCTTTTCGAGGTAGATCTCCTGGTTGCTGTCGAGCTTGGGGCAGGCGATGGCGAGCGAGCTGCCGGCTAGAAAGCGGGTGTGGAAATCGCCGATCGCAAAGGCCACGCAATCTGCGGCAAGCAGCACGTCGGCGTTTGCAAAGAACGGCGCGGTCGGCGGCACCAGGTGGAGCTGCACCGGCCAGTGGCGGAGCTGAGAGGTCGGGCTTGCTGCGCCGCCTCCGATCGGCAGGGCAACCGGGTCGAGCGTTTGCACCCGCGAGCCCGGACAGCCACCGCCGGCGGCGACCGGCGATTGTGCCACCACGTTGAGGGTCGGGCGCGGTGCGTTCGAAGACCCATTGCCCTGTGTCTTCGCCAGGTGGAGCTCCACCTCGGCTTCGTCGAAGGCCTCGGCCTCACGCTGGATCACCGTGATCGCTCCCTGCGGGCAGTGGCCGAGGCAGACGCCAAGACCATCGCAATAGACATCGCTTATCAGGCGCGCCTTCCCATCAATGATCGCAATCGCCCCTTCGGCGCACGCGGTCACGCAATCGCCGCACCCGTCACACAGCGCTTCATCGATCTCGATGACCTCGCGAACGGCCATCTCATGCCTTTCCATCGAGCTCGCGCAGCATGGTCAGCAACATCCGGGCGGGCTCGGGAGCGTGCAGGGCGTGCGGGACGCCTGCCGGCATGCGCACTATCTCGCCCGCGCCGACCGTCATCTCGGCGCCGCCGATCGTCACATCGAGCCTGCCGTCCACCACTTGCACCAGCGCGTCGAAGGGCGCCGTGTGCTCGGACAGCCCCTGCCCGCGGTCAAACGCAAAAAGAGTCACGTTGCCGCCGCCGGAGCTCGCCAGTACCCGGCTCACGATGGCGCCTTCGGCCACATCTACCAACCCGGTCAGAATGCTGGCGCGGTCTGAAGCCAGCTCGTCGGTCGTTTTGGATTCACTCATCAGGTCTCCTCTCGAGGGCGATCCCTACTCGTCGTGAACATATTCGCTCTCGGGTTCCATTCCGTCCTTGATCGGGGTCAAGGCCGCGGAGCTGTTAGCGATTAGCAATTAGCTATTAGCTCAGGATTCTTCGCCACCTTGCGATGAGCTAATACCTAATACCTAACTGCTAATACCTCCCGGCGAAGCCGGGTACACCGGCGCGTCCGGCATGACACCGACCCTGGTGCCGGGATGCTTGGTTCGCCACTCATCGACGACCTCAGCGAGGCCGGCTACGGGTTCGAATCCGAGGGATCGCACGAGATCGGGATCGAGATCCGAGAAGAGTCGCACCCGGTGGCGCGAGGTCTTCTCCAGCAACCTCAGGGTCGTGTGGCCGTACTGGATCCAGTCGTGGGATAGTTTTTCGAGGATGGCCTCAGGTTGCGGGTTATCGACGAACGGTCGCATCTCCTCCGACCCGAGACCTCCATCGAGCGCCGCAACATAGAGGATCTCACCGCTCGGCGCCAGAAACCGGCACGCCGCGTCGAGCGATTTGTGGCCCTGGATCAGGGTGGTATCGCTGGGGGCTCCACCCCCACCGGCCACCATCAGCTCAAAGGGCTGGCCGGGCGTCACCTCGAACCAGGACCGCACCCTCTCGACCGCCGCCGGATACGAGACATCCCACGGGCCGGACCCGGCCCACGCGACACCGCCGTCCCGTCCCTCGACCAAACACAGGGCGCAGTCCGGCAAACGCAGGCCGGCCGCGCGCATGATCTCTTTGGCTACCGGGTTGCCCTCGAGCACCCCGGGCTCGCAGCCCGGGTGGCGTTCGTAGCGTTCGCCGGCGGCACGCAACACCAGGGCGTGGTTGGCCTGAATCTCGTCGTAACCGCCAACTCCCGGGAAGACCATCTTTGGCCCGCCACCAAAACCGGCGAAGTAGTGATGACGAACCGAACCGATGGTCACCAGGAGCTCGGCCTCGACGGCGGCCCGATTTAGCCGCAGGGGGATCCCCTCACGCAGCTCGCCGACGGTCACAAGATCATTCGCGGCGCGGCTGTCATGTTCGACCACTCGGACGCCTTCTGGAACCTCCCCTACAAGCAACCCGACACTCTCCTCCCCCACCGCGGGATGGGTGCCGGTTGCCACCAGGACGGTGGTCGCGGCGCTCTCGATGCCCGCCAACTGCAGTCGTTCGAGAATCACGGGCAGGACCTTCGGCAACTGCGCACTGCGGGTCGCATCGGGCACGATCACTGTCGCGCTGCGCCGGCTGGAGGCGAGCTCGGCAAGCGGGGGGCCACCGATGGGCTCGTCCAATGCCTTCGCGACCAGCCCGGAAACATCGCCCCGGCCGGGGGGTGCGCTCGGCCTCAGCGCACACACCTTCATCCCCCGCAGGTCGAGGGTCACATGGTCATCGGCAAAAGGGAGTTTGACAATCACGGGGTCACAATAGCATTCTGGCAACCATGAATCCGCCCCTCACACGCGAGGAGATAAACGCCGATGATCGGCGCTTTCTGCTCGAGCTCGCACGTGCCACCATCACCGCCAGCCTCTGCGATCGGCCAGTCACATCCCCCGCTCCCGATTCGGGCGTTCTCCTCGTAACCCGGGGGGCGTTCGTCACTTTGAAAATCGACGGTGTGCTCCGCGGCTGTATTGGTCATGTGATCGGCGTGGCGCCGCTGTGGCAGGCGGTACGGGACAATGCCCTCGCCGCCGCGTTCGACGACCCCCGCTTCCCGCCCCTCACCTCCGACGAGCTTCAGCAGGTTGGCATCGAAATCTCGGCCCTCACGCCAATGCAACGATCTTCCGCGGAGGAGGTGGTTGTGGGTCGCCACGGCATCCTCATCCAGAATGGCGCCGCCCGCGGCCTCCTCCTCCCACAGGTCGCGACCGAGTACGGCTGGGATCGGGAGACGTTTCTCGACCACACCTGCCGCAAGGCCGGGCTCGAGCCCGGCTGCTGGCGCCGGCAGGACACCATCATCTCCACCTTTTCAGCGGAGGTCTTCGGTGAATAGCACAAAGTTTTGAGTGTTGAGTTATGAGTTTTGAGTTATCCCCCAGTCACCCTCGAAGGGCGGGGTTGTTTATGCCGAAACTCAAAACTCAAAACTAAGAACTCAAAACTTCTATAATCTCGTTTGATGTCTGTTGCAGCCGTGATTCTCGTCGAGCCCTCCCTGGCCGGCAATATCGGCGCCGCCATGCGGGTGGCGGCCAACTTCGGCGTTGGACGCATCGAGTTGGTCCGCCCCGCGGTCGGCAGCGACGACCCCGACGTCCTTCGCTGGGCCTGCGGCGCCGAGGGTCGTCTCGAGTGCCGGACCTGGCTCAACCTTGCCGACGCGGCTGCGCACTACCGCACGTTGGCCGCATCCGCCTCCGGTCGCGGACGCCGGAACCTGCCCGTGCTGTCGCCGCGGGAGGCAGTGCCTCGCCTCGTCGAGCGCGGTCTGAAGCAAACGGCGCTGGTCTTCGGGAATGAGACCAGAGGCCTTAGTCGCGATGACCTCGACCGCTGTGACCTTGTGATCAACATTCCTACCGAGCCTGCCTTCCCGGTCCTCAATTTGGCGCAGGCGGTGGCCGTGATGGTCGCAGAGATTCACCTCGGCGCGGCCGACGAAATGCCAACCGCACCCGAGCCGGCGCCCCAGGATGAGGTGGAGGCCCTGATGGCGCATCTTCGGGACAGCCTCCTCACCATCGGTTTCCTCGATCCACAAAGCCCCCAGCGCATCCTCAGAAAGCTCCGTCGACTCTTCGGTCGTGCCGGCATCACCGACAACGAGGTCAAGGTATTGCGCGGCATCTGCCGGCAGATGGAGTGGGCCGCACGCACACATCCGGGTCGTTTCAACGGGGAAGACGAAGTCGACGAGTAGCCTGGATGCGAAATGGTGGATAATTCTTAATTCTAAATTCTCAATTTTTAATTCCGCCCCCCCACCCACGTCCCGGAGCCGGGTGAGCGAGCATTGAGAATTGAGAATTAAGAACTGAGAATTCGACCTTAGCGGATACCCACGTCGCGCCGCAGCTTTTCTGCGAGCCGCAGGAGTTGGGGGTCGGTTGGAAAGCGATCGAGAGCGCGCGATAGAGTGAGCGCGGCTTCGGTGAAACGACCGGTCCGGAGCTGCAGCGCCGCGAGCCTGGCCGCCAGGTCAGGAGAATCCGATTCGATCTCCACCGCTCGGTTGAGCGCCAACAGGGCATCGGCGGTTTTCCCGGCCTTCTCCGCCACCGCCGCGATGCGCACCAGGAGCCGGGTGTCGGTAGGGGCCATCCCCCATGCGCGCCGTAGATGCTCGAGCGCCGCGGTGGAGTCACCCCGCCGTTGCGCCAACCCGGCAAGGGTTACGTACGGGGCCGATGACCTCGGATCGAGCCGAAGGGCAGAGTGCGCCGCCTCCAGCGCATCGTCGACCTCGCCCTCGTGGTCGAGCGCGACCGCCGTCATCGCCCACGCTCGCGACCTCAAAGGTCGCGGAAATGCGGTCCGTGAAGTGATTTCAGCCAACAGCTCGAGTGCGTGTTCGGAATCTCCATCGTCGATCGCCCAACGGGCAAGCTCCATTTTGACCTCGGGATGGCTCGCGAACTCGGACAGGACATTCCGCGCAGCCGCCCGGTCCCCGTCAACCCGGAGCTCGCGGGCCAGGGCGATGGCCGTCTCGGTCGGTCGCCGCGGGTAGAAATCACGCCGCAGTCGAAGCCCCTGCACGCGAACCCACCGGAAATCTTCAGGTGTCAGCTCGACCTTCGGGCTTCGCAAACCCGGAACCAGCGCCTCCGCTGTCGCGATCTCCGCCAGACCTGCGCGGTGGTCACCCAGGGAAAGGAGGACAAGCCCATGGAGGCGATGAAGAGAGGGAGAGGTCGGATCGCGTTGGAGAGCATCACCGAGCATCAAGAGACCTTCACGCGCCCGGTCACGAAGGAGGAGATCACGCGCGCGATTTGTAAAACCCACCGGGTCAACCGGCATCCATCTGATCTGGAGCCCGCTGAGACGGGTCAGCGCCTCGACCACAACCTCCCTCGAGGCCATCCCGAGATCACGCGCCGCCATCCTCCGCGAGCGTTCGACAAATGGAGGCAGGCTCACCACCCAGCTCGAGGCGAGCCGAACGGCGCCGGCTTCCGGGTTGACGGCCATCGTCCTCGTGATCCTGATCCAGCCGTACGAACCGATAGTATTGACTGCCGCCACGACAACCGCCGCAAGCGCCAGCACCGTCAACCAGCGCGGACGCCTCCGTCTCACGGCTCGACCGCCATTCCATTCTCGTCGACAAAGCAGAGGGCCGGCTGGAGAACCACGCCCATTCGATCCTCGACCCGCCCCTGCACCTCACGCGTCAGCTGAGCAACGTCTGATGGGCGCGCCGATCTTGATGCGCATATCCGGTTAGGAAAACGGCGCGACATGCGGACACCACCAACCACCATTCCCGGACATTCGGCCTCTTTCAGTAAATCATCAGTGTTGCTACCGACCGGACCTACAAAGGATGGCGCGGTCGAGCGTGGAATGCGTTGCAGACGCGAAGGTCTCGCGACGTTGGGTCCGGGTTCCTCGTTGGAGGCGCCATGCCCGACGAGTTGAAAACGGGCACCCAAGACCACCCGCCGATCCAGGTCAAACTCGAGGCCGCCGTTTCCGAGGCCGGTCCGGATCCGTTCTACGGCCCTTCCCGGTCGGCAAACATCAACCCAGTCGACCAACCCGGGCAAGGGAAAGAGATCATGGATCGCGGCATGGACCGCCCCCCCCACCGAACTGCCGGTACCGAACATCGCCTCCATCCGGCTGAGCCCGGTCCGTGCAGCGGCGCGACACACCTGTGCCAGGTTGGCACCGCCCCCGGCCACCGCCCCGTCGAGATCGAGCTCCCACAGGGCGAGGTTGCCACTGAGGTTGATCACCGGCACCCGGAGCCCGCCGCCGGGGGGTACGAGACGGCTCCCCGCACCCAGAACAAGCCATGGTTGACCATGGGTGGCGAGCAGGTCGATCACCCGTTGAAGCCCGTCAGCACTACGACATCGGATCAACAGATCAGCCGGGCCACCGACGCCAAGCGCCGTCCACGCGCGCAGATCCACCCGTTCGTGGACCTCCGGTTCGCTGCCGTCGCGGAGGGCGCGGAGGTGCGTTTTGAGGCTCGATGAACCGTACTGCACGAATCCAATCCATCCATCTGAGTTTTGGCACGCCGTTTGCTTAATAACGGGATAGCCGGGCACACAACGACCTGGTAAGACATCATACCTCCTCCTTCCTCCTGCGGGCCTCACGGCCCGCACCTTTTTTTTGGCCCCACAGCTCGGAGCTATGGGGCCAAAAAAAAGACAAGGAGATTGCTCAGTTGCGGTCGGTGTTGGTGAGCCCGAGCTTGCGGAGGTGGTAGAGCAGGGCTTGGCGGGAGATCCCGAGCTCGCGGGCGGTGGCCGAGCGGTTGCCGTGATTGCTGCGGAGGGCGCTGGTAAGGAAGCGTCGTCTGAACTCGCGCTGGGCTTCGCTCCACGTTCCGCCGATCAAGTCCTCATCGACGACGATCGGCAGATGCTCGGGCAACACGACGCCTCCGCGGGCGCGCACCAGGGCAACCTCCACCGTCTGCCGCAACTCCCGAACGTTGCCGGGCCAATCGTAGCGGCGGAGCATCTCCCGGGCCTCGGCGCTCCATCGGCGGGACTCCAATCCGTAGCGGGCGAGGGCTTCGGCTTCAAAGAGCCTCGTCAGAATTTCCACATCTTCGCGGCGCTCCCGAAGGGGCGGAATCGTCACCAACAGGCCGGCGATACGATTGGCCCGGCAACGTTCGGGAGTTACGGCAGACGGTGGAGGTTGCCCTGGTGC
>PVMK01189287.1_pt1 | contig 18665 bp, 17 predicted proteins | sample 1853481 | NCBI WGS metagenome assembly PVMK01 (sample SAMN08533507, study PRJNA380276) | Marine sediment metagenome, whole genome shotgun sequencing project. | reverse complement strand
GAGCGCCAAGACGTTAGAGCCTATGCCCCATGGGCTCGCGGACAAAGAAGGCCGCTGCTGTAAACCTCCTTGTTGAATCCACACACCAAGGAGGGACACGATGTCCAAGTCAACAGCAACGACCTCAACGATTCAGATTAGCGAAGAACGCGATACCCTGATGCTCGCGATGGAACTCGGCGAGACGGGCTGGCTGCTCGGGTTTGCGAGCGCCTACGGTCAAAAACCCCTGCGTCGAAAGATTGCCTCCCGCGACGAAGGCGCTGTTGCGCGAGATCGAGTGGGCGAAGGCCAAGCTCGGCTTGAGAGGCAGAGACGCGGGTGGTGAGCTGCTACGAGGCCGGTCGAGACGGTTTCTGGTTGCACCGTTTTTTGGTGTCCCAGGAGGTCGAGAGCCTCGTGGTGGACTCGGCGAGCATCGAGGTGAACCGCAAGAAGCGTCGAGCAAAGACGGACCGCATCGATCTTGTTGCGCTGCTCGATCTGCTGGCGCGCGTCATCTGGCAGGAAGCGCCAAGCGGGTATGGAGTGTCGTGCGGGTGCCTTCGGTCGAAGATGAAGACCGACGCCACCTGCACCGCGAACTCCAACTGGTAAAGAAGGATCGCACGCGGGTGAGCCACCGGATGAAGGGACTGCTCGCCAACCATGGGTTGACGCTCGAGCTTCGCGGGGATCTCGAATCGCAGCTCGGTGCGATGCGGCAATGGGATCGCAATCCGCTACCGCCCGGTTTGCGTGGGCGCCTTGAGCGTTATCTCGCGGAGTACCGCTACTTCACGAAACGGATCGAGGATCTGGAGGCAGAGCGCCGCCGTATTCTTCGGGAAGAGCGAGGTCCGGTGCTGGAGAAGGTTCTTCAGCTGTACTCGCTTCGAGCGGTGGGGATCAATAGTGCCTGGCTTTACGGGACGGAGTTCTTCGGGTGGCGAGACTTCAAGAATGGCAAGCAAGTGGGCTCGATGTCGGGCCTCACACCGACCCCCTTCGACAGCGGTACGCGCGAGCGGGAACAGGGAATCGGGAAAGATGGAAGCCGGTGGATACGAGGCGGCGCGATCGAGCTGGCCTGGGGTTGGCTGCGCTTCCAGCCCGAGAGTGAACTCTCAAAGTGGTACCAGCGTCGCTTTGGTTCCGGGAGCAAACGCCTGCGAAAAATCGGGATCGTGGCCTTGGCGCGCAAGCTCTTGATTGCCCTGTGGCGCTTCCTCGAAACGGGGGTTGTTCCAGAGGGCGCACTTTTGAAGGCGGATCTTCGGCTCCGCTAGCAGTCGACACACGGAGGACTCCAACCGATCCGATCTTGGTGCAGCCGGCTCGCCAAGCCACCAGGTGTCCTAGAGACCCCGCACGTTAGATGGGGCGGGCTGCCCAGAGGCTTCACCCACGCAGCATGCGTACAAAGGCTCAGGTGATTGATGCAATGCCATCAACACGGATAGAAGGTCGTACGCGGCACAGACCGCGACGCTTCAGGAAGCCGCCAAGATCACGATCGAAAGTCAACGAAACTGAGAAGTGCAACCAGGAGTAAACTCGATGTAGCATCAAAACCAAGTCAGCCATGGGGGTTGACAGTAGGGCCTACATAGAAGGCGGCGGAGTAGTCCGTTCGAAGTAGTGCGTACATCCACATGTCGCAAACTTCGCCATCTTTGAAGTTTTGTTGCCACAGCTGAGCTTCTAGCCTGTACCCGGCTTTCTCGAGAACGCGACACGAGGCACGGTTCCACTCGAGCACGCCGACCTGGAGTCTCACGCAGTCGAAATCCCGCAACGCCAACGCCGTCCAGGAAGTCGCGCCGTGTGGACGGTCCGCTCGAGCCCCGCGACGATGGCTTCGGAGCTGTTGACACGGCTGAACGTCCAAGCTTACTCTCGTCTCAAGATCGCTTTGCATTAGTTTGTCGAGCAGTCTCTTCGGGCCGATGCCTTCTTGGGAGTCCTACCATGAGCAAACTAGACGACCATGAACTAGGCATGGACCGGCCGATCACGCGGCGCGACTTCCTGGACGGCGTCGGCATTGCGGTGACCGGTTCGCTCCTGGGCACGAGTTGGCTCGCCGGGTGCAACTCGAGAGAATCCGCTCCCGCCATGGATGTGGACTACTACCCGCCTGCTCGAACTGGGATGCGTGGGAATCACGATGGCAGCTTCGAGGTGGCCCACAATCTTCGCGACGGCAGATTGAAGAAACTCGACGCCGCGACGGACACGGGGGAGGTCTACGACCTGGTCATCGTGGGCGGGGGACTCAGTGGCTTGGCTGCGGCCTACTTCTTCCGCAAGGAGCGGGGTCCGCAATCCAAGATCTTGATCCTGGAAAACCACGAAGACTTCGGAGGGCACGCCACGCGCAACGAGTTCCGCGCGGGGGGGCGGACCCTGCTGATGAATGGGGGAACGCTCAACATCGAGGACTTCAGCGCGTACGACGAGCCCTCCCAGGCACTGATCCGCGATCTCGGCATCGACGTCGGGCGCTACGCCGAGTTCAATGACGCAGAGCTGTACCCATCGCTGGGGCTCAGCCGCGGCGTCTTCTTCGACGAGGAGACGTTCGGAGTCGACCGACTGGTGGTCGGACAGGACGAACTCGAGCTGCGCGAGTTCCTGGCCAAGACGCCGCTGTCCGAGCCGGCGCGCAAGGACATCGCACGGCTCTACGAGGATCGGGTGGACTATCTGCCCGATCTCTCGCTCGAGGAGAAGACGCGCGCCCTGAGCCGGATGTCGTATCTCCAGTTCCTCACGGATCTCGTCAAGGTCGACGCCGGTGTGCTGCCCTACTTCCAGACCTGGTGGCAGTGGTACTGGGCGATCGGCAGCGACGCGCTACCGGCAGAGTTGGCCCGGGGCACCGGTTTCCCGGGCTTCCAGGGCATGGGCTTCCCCGAATCCGGGCGGAACGAGGGGTGGTGGCCCGAAAGTGGGCAGTACTTCCGCTTCCCCGATGGCAACGCCTCGATCGCGCGTCTGCTGGTGCGGAGCATGATCCCCGCCAGCGCACCGGGCAGCAGCGCGGAGGACATCGTCACGGCGCAATTCGATTACGCGCAGCTCGATCGCAACGGCGCACCCGTGCGGATCCGGCTGAACAGCACGGCGGTGCGCGTGCGACACGTCGGGGACAAGGAAAGCGCGAAAGAGGTGGAGGTTACCTACGTGCGCTCGGGCCAGGCGCGGCGGGTGCGGGGCCGTTCCTGCGTGCTGGCCTGCTACAACCAGATGATTCCCTACATATGCCCGGAGCTTCCCGAGGCGCAGCGGACGGCGTTGTCGTACGCGCTGAAGGCGCCCATGGTATACACCAACGTGTTGATCCGGAACTGGAAGGCCTTCCAGCGATTGGGGCTCAGCGGAGCGTTCTGCCCCGGGAGCTATCACGAGGCCGTGGTCCTGGGCACTCCGACCAGCATCGGCGAGTATCGCTGCCCGCGCACGCCGGACGAGCCGATGGTGTTGCAGCTATACCGGATGCCGCTGGCTCCGGGGTTGCCGGCGCCGGAGCAGTGGAAGATCGGGCGGAAGGAGTGGGCGCCGTTCGAGACGTACGAACGCAAGGTCCGCGATCAACTGGGGCGCATGCTTTCCGCCGGTGGATTCGATCCGGCCAGGGACATCGAGGCGATCACCGTCAACCGCTGGTCGCACGGCTACGCCTATGGATACGATCCCGCCACGAACGAGGTTGATTTCGTCTCCGATTCGCCGGAAAAGAAGCGCAGCTTGCTGCGCGCCCGTCGCCCGTTCGGCCGCATCGCCATCGCCAACTCCGACGCGGCGGCGAACGCCATGACACAGGCGGCCATGGGCGAGGCCTATCGCGCGGTCCGGGAGATCCTCGGCTAGTGCGATCTGACGCTTATCTCTTCCCTCCCTCGCAAGAGACCCAGATCTTGCACACGCCCTCAGGAACGGAGAAGGTGCCGGTCCAGCCCCGGGGGAGGACCACGCCCTCTCCAGCAACGTACTCCTCGCGATTGCCCTGATCGTCGATCAGCACGATCTTGCCGTCGAGCACATACCGGTGCCGACCAGAACCATTGCCCCGCTCCAAACGACGAACAGGACCGCTCCAAGAGCCGTGGGCCAGGCAAACCTTGAGGTTGCTGTCAGTCGCTTCCTCTCCTCCCGTGGCATTCCCAGCAGTAGATGGTCGCCGCGACGTAGTTGTGGCACCTGTCGCAGAACTCTTCCTTTTCGACATGACAGCTCAGGCAGGTGCCGGAAAGGCTCTTGTCATAGCGGCGGCCGTCGCTCGCCGTGTAGATCCGGTCGCCGTCGCGGACGGCCTCGTCCCGCCAGTCCCTCAGGAGCCGCATGTGGCTCGTGCGAATGTAGGCCGTGTCCTCCACGCACCGACCGCCTTCGTGCGGATACCGCAGCTCGAGGGGAGCTTTCTCACCGGTGACCAGGTTGTACCAGATGGGAAATGTCACCAGGGCCAGGAAGACTACGAGCGCCGCGACGATCGTGCCCTTGTCACTCATCGGCCCCATCCGCCGTACCCGGGAAGACGCCTCCGCGCAGTTCCTTCAGCCCGTCGTTCAGATGCACCGCGGATTCCATCGAAAGGCCTCCGAATGTCTCGACCCGGCAATCCCGTGCCCGGCGCGGGTTGAAGATGTAGGGAATTCTATCACCCCTCTGGCCATCGGAGCGGTGCGCACAGGTCCGCGGGATCGCCGATCGCCACCCCCCGACCGGCAGGCTCCTCGCGAGCCCGCTCATGTGGCGACACGCCCCACCGTGACGGCTGTGGATAGGTGTGTCCAGGCTTCCCACCTCGCACGTGTTCCCCCTGCGGACACACTCCGGCGCCCGCGGGTGCGCGCGTACCCACCGAGGCACTGGATGGCGAGTCCCGGCGCGGGCCTGATTCCGTCATCGCCTCCAATTTTACGGAATCGTATTTACCGGACCTGGCCAAAATCCCGCTCATAATTCCTATCTTCTCGCGTTTCGATCTTGTCTGCATCTTCTGGCGAGACGCTTCGCAACCAGTGTTCACGACCCGACCCGCCCAACGGCGTAGTATTCGAGCCATCAGCCGAGCAGGTTTCGCAGGCTGAAGCAGTGCTTGAGGCTGGCGGCCTACATTCGTTTCCGTGCGCCCCGCAAGACCCATCTTCGTTTATTCGTCAGTACATCGGCATCCGCGTTATGGGTCGCGACAGGCTCTACCTGAACGCTTTTTCTCCCTACTTGCACGAACTTCCGTGGCGAGAAGAGCCGATCTTCTTGTGCGGCGGGGGAAACCGAGTCTGGGCAGCCGTCTACGATCTCAATTCCCAAACATTCGTCGAAGACCACTACAACGGCATTTTGCGCTACGAAGACTCCTGCACGCCCGCCACCTAACAGGCGCTGCAGCTGACCGGCCACAGCACAGTCCAATCGATCCATGGTACAATTTCGCATTGAACCAGGCGCTTCAAGCCACCCGGCCAGCGGGCCGGCAGCTGAGCGCCGATACGTTGGGCGGCGCGGTGGCCGAGATCCCCGATTACGAGCCTGATGCAGAATCCGCTCCACTCACGGAGCCGGTCGGCGAGTTCACTAGCCCGGCCACTGCCGAGATGATTGTCGGTATCCTCCGAGGTGAGAACGTCCGAGCAAAGGTAGTAGCTGGAAAGCCCCTCGCCGGCCTGCCCTCTCAGTTCCAGGTCCTCGTCGCGCCGGGGGCTGCTCATCGTGCACGCTGGATACTACGCGATTCGGATCTGACGGATCGCGAGCTTTGCTATCTCGCAACTGGTGAGTTCGATCCAGACCCCGAGTGAGCTGCGCGCCGACCAACCGAGCCCGGTGCGTCCCACCCCGAAATATTTCGTTACAAAATTGTCTAGCCCTATACGTACACCGCAGCGCAGCCCGTTTCCCCCTTGGCCTCTACAACCACACCGACGGGAACCACGTTGCATAGATTCTCTTTCTTCCGTCGTTCCAATTTTTAGCGTTTGTTTCTTCTGCGGCTGATGTTTAGAACGCTGAGCAACGCAAACCCAGCAACTAATACCAGCACCAAACCCGGCTCCGGCACCACCCGAATATCCGCCTCGTTCGCCTGCGCCGACAGCCGCCGCCGCGGGCCGCGAACACCATCAGCAGCGCGACGCCCGACGCAAGCCCCGAGTGCGCCGCCGGTAGAGCAGTCCAAGGAACCCCGCGCCTGCGATCAACACCAACGCGCCTCTCGGCTCCGGCAGGTACTCGACGGCCCCGATGTCGCAGGCCGCGCCTTGGGGTCGGTCCACACCGCGTTGATCCGTGGCGGGCGGCGGGCAATTCACGCTGCCTGCATCAATGGCGGGGCTGCCGGGTAGCAGCGCGTGCGTTTCGGTGGGGCCGCCGTTGTCTTGGAGTGGACCGAGCATGGCATCCGCGACCACGAGGTCGCTCGGCGCTGTAAAACCGCACGAGTCGTCGTCCGTGAGGTTGTAGCCCAAGGAACGGACTACGTTGCTGCAGGGTGCGGATGTCCCGTTGTCGGCCACGATCGTGTTGGCGACCCACAAATAATAGCCCCAGATGCCACCGGCATAACCATACACGGCGGTGTTCCCACTCACCGTGCTGTTTGTGATCGACGAAAACTCCCAACGATCTCCCCAATGGTAGATGCCGCCAACAGAACTGCTGGTGTTCCCACTCACCGTGCTGTTGGTGAGCGTCAAATTTCCCCAGCTGCGTATGCCACCGCCGTCACCAGACGGGTAGCCGTCTTTCACGTTGTGGTTGTCGCTCACCGTGCTGTTGGTGAGCGTGAAAACTCCGAAGTACGTGGTACTCGAGATGCCGGCGCCGGAATGCGCGGTATTCCCGCTCACCGTGCTGTTGGTGAACGTCAAGCCTCCTAAGAGGGACGAATGGTCGATGCCGCCACCGTTGCCAGAAGTGGTATTCCCGCTCACCGTGGCGTTGGTGAGCGTCGTATCTCCAGAGTAGGTGTCGCTATGGATACCGCCACCGCGGGTGGAGGCCATGTTCCCGCTCACTGTGCTGTTGGTGAGGCTAAGGTCAGCATAGTTTCGGATGCCACCCCCTTGTGAGTCGGCATTGCCATTCTGGATCGTAACGCCGGAAATTTCGACCACACCGGCGTTCGCCTCGATGTCGAACACACGATCAGACGCGTTTCCATCGATGATCGTACTCTCCTGCCCCGCGCCCGCGATGCTCACATCATCCGAAACCACGAGCTGCCCCAACGTCAGCAGATAAGTGCCCGCTGGCACGGGCACGTCGTCGGCGCCGACATTTGTGTTTGCGGCCTCGATGGCTTCTCGTAGCGAGCAGTCGACGTCGCAGGTTCCGTCGTTCGTGTCGGCGGTCTTGGTGACCGGAAACGTGGTGGCGAAGGGGCTCGCAGGGAGAAAAATCAGCGTAAAAATCAACGTGTACCGGAGTACGGTCATCGTGAAAGCTCCTACAGGGTTCGAGCGGTGACTATTGTGCTCCTGTTCGTGCGCCTAATACAAGAAAATTATCGCGAGGTAGCCGCGAGCACCATCGCGGCGCGACGCCCGACGCAAGAGTTGCCAAGGCGCTGGGTTCGGGGAGGGTGATCGTTGCGGTGGAAGCGCGGACAAATCTACCGCCGACTCCTTCTCGCCCCCGGAACCGCCTTGATCACATCGCACCCCTCGAAGGGCGTGCCGGCGAGCCTCTCACCGGTGATGCAGGCTTCCGCGTCGTCCGGCTCGATGCCGGTGTTCTCGATTCGATAGTGCGAGATCAAATCTGTAAGCCCGTCATCGTTTACGTCTCGCAGGTGATCCTCGAATGCGCCCGGCTTCGTGATGTCGTGCGACGGCGCGGCCGCGTCTGGACCAAAGGCCAGCGTGGTCACGTCCACGTCTGTTACGTCAAAGGTGTCCGAACCGAGGGTCGCTACGGGGAGGTTGCCTCGACCGGACGGGTGAATCGGGTTGGAATCGCTGCCGGGCTTGATGTCGATCTCGACCGATTCGGCGACTCGGGAGAAATCGAGGTCGACGACGTAGATCGGCGCATCCCTCGTCCCCAACTCAGTTGCGACTCCTGTCGCTGGATCAATCATCGACAAAGCGGGAGGAGCAAACGGGGGATCGGGGGGCGGGCTTCCCCGCTGTCTGGGAAACCGAAAACTAGATGAGTACGAGAAGATGACTCCGTCGCTTCTCACCGCGAGACTGTGGAAGTCGTAGGAGCGATCACTTGGAACGGTGGTGAGCGGCACGGAAGTCAGCTCCGCACCCGTGCTGGGATCAAGAGTCATCAGGTCAGTCCCAGTGCGCTCATCCCCGTAGATGTGGTAGAGCGTACCGTCGGTGGCGAAACCAAATGCGGTGTTCCTACTGCAATCGGACCAACAGTCCGCGGGCACTCTTGAGGCAACCGGAGCGGCTGCGGCGGTGGCCTTGTCGATCGTCCAAATGTGCGATGAACGGGGAAAAGAAGAAGTATCTACCGAAAACCCGAAGAGCACATCCGTCTCTGGCTGCACCGAAAGTGCTCCGATAGCTACCCAAGAGTCCGAAGCACTCGTTATGGGTCCGATGACGTCGACGATCTCACCCGTCAGCGGATCGAGTTCGAACAGCAGCCGCTCGGAATACCAGACGCAACCTCCAATACACCCAGAAGCGAACAATCGTCCCGTGGAATCGAAGGCCAATGCACGGAAATGGAATTCTGGATGATTTGCGAACGCTGTAGCCGATCCGTCATTCTGGTCCAACGTAACGACGTGGTACCCACTTGTCCCGAAGAGCGTATCGGCGGGAACTGACGCATGCGCCACCCGAGCGGTCCCCACCACGATGCAAGCGATCGCGAGCGCACACGCCAACGGCCCGATCCGCCCGAACCACGAGACGGCGAGCGTGCGCAAAGGTGGGAAGAGAGGTGCGCGGGAGATACCGACAACGGACGTGCCTGCGTGCTTCATGGCTGACCTCCGCGAACTGTACGTCGCCAGATCATCTTAGACACTTGAACCGCTCTTCTTGAATCTTCTTTCTTCCTTCGTCCCAATGCCAAGCGTCTAGTTTTCTCTAGGCAACTCAAGAACGCATCCATTATCTCTCGCCGAACGCGTCGCTGACAAGACCAATTTCACGAGTTTGCGTCATCAGAGCGCAGGACTCGCCAAGGTGCTGGGTTTCCTACGGACACGCCGTCGTTCCAGACGGTCCGACGAGGCCCGAAAACTACCGACTCCGCTTGCGCCCTCCCCTGCGCTCTCGAACTGGCTTCGGATCTCGCGCATTCAATGGGTCCGTTCCCATCAGAAGTACTTCTTGGCCGTCGTCGAAACCGTCCCCGTCGGTATCCGGGTTTAGGGCATCGGTTCCGACGGCCGCCTCTTCGACGTCGAGCAGCTTATCGCCATCCATGTCCGGGACAGTGCGTATCGAATCGCAGCCCTTGAAGGGCGTCCCAATCAGTTTCTCGCCAGTGACGCACGCCTCCGTGTCTCCGAACGCGATCCCGGCCTCCTGCGTCCGGTAGTGGGAGACGAGATCGGCGCGAGAATTCACGCGCATCGGGAAGCGATAGAGGGACAATCATGACGGGGCAAGATACGCGTTCGGTGCACGCAGGGAGGACGGGCGGATGACGACGTACATTCCCCGCGGGAGCACATAAGCAGCGCACCCCCTTGCGAAGCCGGCCCGACGCGCCGACGCTCCCCCTCGATGGCGGACCCCCTGACCCTGCAACGCGAGGCCGCCTCCCCTCTGCCGCAGCGGTATAAGCTGCGCGGCGGTGAAGGCGAACCGGCCCACGTCGTCTGCGACGAAGCGCCGCGGGTGAAGGTGCAGGTGCGCCGTGACTACGCCTTCTCGTTCTCCGAAGCGAAGGAACTGGGCGAGCGCGTCATCTTGCTGGATGGCGCAGGCACGTTCGGCCCGCTGCTCGACAACAAGCGACGCCTCTACAACCTCGACCATCACCAGGAATGCGAGCGCACCTTTACCCTCGCCACCTGCGAGCAGGCGCTGCTGATGGTGACCAGTGGCCTCGACCTGGGCGAAGGCGATTGGCGGGTCTTCGCGAACGAGCCCGACCTCGACACCGTGCTGGCCCTCTGGTGCCTGCTCAACCATGTCCGTCTGAAGGATTTGCGCACTGAAGCGCGCGACATCCTCTACCCGCTGATCCGCCTCGAAGGTGCCATCGACGCCAACGGCACCGAGCTGGCCGAAGTCTGTGGCTTGCCGAAGGCCGTTTACGAGAAGGCGCGCCGGAGTCTCGGTGAACTACTCGAACGCGAACAGGGCGTGAAGGGCGGCGGCGATTGGCAGACCCTCGACCTCGAGTCCTACACCACCGAGATGCTCGGCGCGATCGACCGGGTGGTCTACTCGGTCGAAGACTTCCGCGGTTACGCGAGCATCGACGAAGTGCACGGGCATGTGGAAATCGGCGAGCGCAGCGTCGCCGTACTATGTCGCGACGACTCAGGCATCTACGCCGTCGAGAAGCTCCTGAAGGAGCGCTGGGGCGAGCAGCTTGGGGTCATTGCACTCGAGCGCGAGTCCGGCCATTACACGCTGCGGCGCGCGTCCACGCTCTCGGAAGTCGATTTGAACGACGCCTACAGCCTGCTCAACCAGCTCGACCGGCACGTCGACGGCCGCCCGCCCGGCAAGCGGTGGGGCGGCTCGGAAAGCATCGGCGGTTCGCCGCGCCAGGGTGGCAGCGCGTTTGGCCCGAGTGAACTGTTGCGGGTGCTAGGCCAGGCCTTTGAGCCGATCAATCGCTGGCAGCGCTTCCGAACTTCGATGCAGTCGACGTGGCTCGTTGCGCTGCTCGTGGGGCTGGGGGTCGCTGCGGGTGCCGAGGTGCTACCGAGGCTCGGTCAGGCAGCGGCCGCGGCCGCGGGCGCAGCGACTCTGTTGCTAGGCAGTGCTCTCGCTTCGCGCAGCGCTTCGAAGCGCCGCATGTGGTTCTACGGCTGGCGAAGGCCCGGTGGCACGCGATGGCTCCTGCCGGCAGCGTTCGCTGCGTTGCTGGCCGTCCCGCTGCGAGGCCTCTTCCCTGCCCCCGAAGCCTTCACGCCCGGCGGCGTCGCCATCTCACTCGGCGGCATCGCGTTGCTGGTGCTCGCGATCGAAGCCTGCTTCCGCGGGCTCGTGCACGGGCTCTTGCTCCGTCACTCGCGCCTACCCGCCCCGGAAGACCGCGCCCACATCACGTACCCGGCAGCCGTCTCGGCCCTGCTCTACGCGATCGTCGCCACAGGTCTCTGCCTGCCCGCCATCTGGAGCGACTTCCAACCGCTGCTGCCGCCCATCGAGGAGACACTGCTCGTCTTCCTCGCGGCCTTCGCCGGTGGCCTGCTGCTGGCGCGCGTGCGCGAACGCTCACTCTCGCTCTGGCCCGGCGCGGCGGCGCAGTTGCTGGGTGGCATCGCGTCTGCGGGCCTGGCAGCGCTACTTCTCGCCTGACATCAGCGAGCGCGCCAACCCCGAACGCAGACTCGCCGCCATTATTCTGTGACGCGGCTAGAATAAGCCCCCAACGGTCTGGATCAGCCGGGGCGGCCCAGCTCGCCACCGAACGCTGTGGCGTGGCCTACGTGATCGTCGCTTGGCTGCTGGTGGAGGTGGCTGAAGGGGCTTGGTGTCCGCCAACCTTGCTCCTGCCGTCCTACGATTGTCTCGCAGCCCAAGTCACTGAGTAGGGTTCGGACTCGTTCTGCTACCTCAGTCGCTGCCTCACCCTCAACGAAATCAGGAGGCAATAACAAACCGTCCGTTCTTCTGAGGACCGTTGAGAACTGAGTGCACGCTCCGTCTGTGTGTCCTGCATCCACCAGCCCGGAGGCTGCTTCGATCATGTTCAGGAGTGCGCCCAGACGATGCTCTCCAGAACGGCCGAGGCCGCTACCTACAAGGCTTCCCGCGGCGACTGACTCATCGATGAAGTCGAGGAGGGCGTCAATCTGCTCCGCCGGTGTAAGCGCCGCGGTGACGACAAGAACTGGCGAGTCGTAGGGATAAGCGTCAAAGATGAACTCGTCTAGGTTATCGAGCGGGTCGTTGTTATCGAACTCGCGAAACGCGATTCCTACGCTTGCAATAGGCGAATTGATCAGTTCTTGAAGGAATTCTAGAGAATCTTCTGAAAAGGTCACCATCCTTGTTCCTCGAGCGCCGTTTCTGAAGACGAACTCCCCAATGACTTCGTGATTCCCACCATCACCACTGAGATCAGCGAAGACGTTTCTTGTCTCGTATTTCAAGGCGGTCATCTCAGTACCAAACAATCGAACCTCCGATGTGTACCTCTCCCCAGACTCCAGGAAGTCATTTGTGAGCGTGAACTGAAATTGCGCAGACAGCAGGGGACGGCCATCGGCGACTTGAGCGAACTCCTGAGCGAGGAAAGACACAATGGGTCGGGCCAACCAGTCATAATAACCCCCCGCCGGACCGACCGCATAGCTTCCATGGCTCACTGTGACGGCGGTTCTTGCACCGAGAGCAGATACCACCAAATTTTGCTCAGCCCAGTGCCGCATTTCTACTTCTGCAGTTATGGTGACTTGGTTATATGTCTCGATCGGCTCCGGTATGGAGGCATCTGTGCCCCAATCCTCAGCAAAGGACTCCGCCATGGAGTCGTCGATGAAGGCCAAGGCGATCAAGGCAGCGGAGACAGCGAAAGGGGTCGTGACCCAGTGCATTGTCAGTCCTCCAGATGTACGTCGTCAAAGTCTCTGGGACCGCAAGTGCGTTTTTCGTAGAGAAGGTGTCGGCTCCTCTATGCGGCTAAGTCGCGTTGCGTAGATTTTCTCTCTTCCTGCGTTGCAATGTCAAGCGTTTTCCTACCGGACCAGCGCGGCGCCAAGCGCCCTCGTGTTCGGTAACAGGCCCCCCTTCCTACTCAGTACTGAGAGGTGTGTCAGGAGACGGGAGTCGGCGAGTGGTCAACCGAACCGCGAAACCTCTTTTAGATCATCCGCCCAATGGGCCCGAACTCGGTTGACGGGTCACAGCGGTCCCGTCAGCCCCATCCCCGGCCGTACACTCGCAAGGCCTCACGGAAGAGGAGCTGCTGTAATTTCGAGGTGTAGGTGTACGCAAGTGAGGGTCTGGGGGCTTGCGCGACAAGCGCGTGTCAGCCCTCGCCCATGTACTTGAACGAGACCTTTACCTTGGCTCGATACAGCCGCACAACGCCGTCTTCGATCTGCATATCAAGCTCCGAGATTTCGGCGATTCGCAGGTCCTTCAGCGTTTTGGCCGCGCGTTCGACCGCAGCGGTGGCGGCCTTCTCCCAGGACTCGGTACTCGTCCCGACCAGCTCGATGACTTTGTAGACGCTCTCTGCCATGATCGTCCTCCCTGAGCCGACGCGCCGTGGCGCCGATCTCCGTGTGTCGAATCGATCTTGAGCGCAGCGGGGGCGGTGCCGCAAGTAAATTCCGCGGCGGGCCGCCCTGGTGGCCGCACGCGCGATGTCGGAGTGTACGTCGCCAGATCATCTCAGACACTTGGACCGTTTTCGTAGAGACGGTTCTCGCTCCCGTTTGCGGCTAGACCGCGTTACTCAGATTCTCTTCCTTCCCTCGCTCCAACGTCAAGCATTTAATCTTCTCCCTTCGGCTTCAGGATCGCACGCTGGCGACCGCGCTAGATGTCGCTTGGTGTCAACTCCCCACGGTGTCTCGGAGGATCTGTCGAGTTCTTGCTGTCCGTTTTTGCCCCACTCGACGGCGGTGAACTGCTAGCTGGTCTTCTCCTGGGGAATATCGCCCCGTTCGAGCTGACAGTCGGGATCAGTATTCACTTCCCCGCGTATCTTTCTCTAATCTTGCGGATCAAGTTCGTTCCGGAGCCGTCGGAGTGGGTGATGTTGGTCGCGGGATTTGGTTCCTTGATTGTGCTCTATCGGCGGCACGATCGGGGACCGCGTCTACTACAGAGACGGGCGAAATCCTAACGATTCCGACCCGACCTGTTTGAGGGGCTGAAAGTGAAACCACGCGCCCGAGCTATCCTCGCCGTGCAATGACACTAACGCCCGCGAAGGCCTGCAACTCGGACCCTCGGGGCGAGGGAGGTACCCGATGGCAGATCGAGTCCGGAAGATCAACTACTGCTACACCAAGGTAAGTGCCCGCGCCGGGCAGGGTGCGGCGATGCTCTCAAAGCTACGGGATGCGCGCGTGAATCTGCTCGCCTTCACCGGCTTTCCGATTGGAGGCGGGAGGGCGCAGCTCGATTTCGTGAGCGACGACATGGCGGGGGTGCGGCGAGTGGCCCGCAAGGAGGGCTGGCGCCTCAGCAAGACGAAGAAGGGGTTTCTTGTGCAGGGAAGCGACGAGCTCGGGGCCTGTCACCGGCAGCTCAAGAAGCTCGCGGACGAGCGGATCAACGTCACCGCGGTCGATGGGGTGGCAGCCGGCCGGCAACGCTATGGCATGATCCTGTGGGTGAAACCCAAGGACTACGCGCGGGCGTCGAGGGTGCTTCGAGCGAAGTAACAGGCGAATGGGCCAGCTGGATGTGCACGCCAGCGCCGAGGGCATCATGAAGCCTTCTCGACCGCGACAGGTACGCCGCTTAGCGGCTGAGTTCCAGCGTTAGATCTTTCGCCACGCGCTGCGCGTGCGAGTAGGGCTTCCCTGATGCAACTGCCAATTTTGGTGATACGAGCAGAACCTGGTGGACACTTCGGACACTCTGGACACCAGATCGGGAAACTCTTCTATAAACCCTCTATAGAGAACTTTCCCAAATCACTGTCCTGTCCGTCCAAGGTGTCCAGGCAGGCCTTTACCCCTCGACAACCGTGCAACTGTGCAACCGCCAGGAGACCGGCTCCTCTTGCCTCTCTCCGCTCCCCAGGGAGCGAGCGGTTGCACGGTTGCGTCGATTTCAGGGAGATAGGAGGGGCGGGCATCTCCAACGGGACTCGAACCCGCTCGCTCGAAAACGTAGAGACCCGAAACAGAAGAGTTTCGCGGACTTACGCTATCGCGAAGTGCGCCCCGTTGCACCTCGTTGAGCAGAAGTCACTACAAAACCCACAACGGTAATCGGGCTAGGTGACGTGATCCGCGAAAAAGCATCCCGCCACAGTCGAAACTGATTGACCGCAGATAGCGGTCAGGCGTACGCTAATCGGCGGCGATCGACTGAATGGCTATCCGGGAGTCGCCACGATGAAAAACCCCTGCACCCCGCTCCTTCGCGCCCTCTCCACTTGGCTGTTCTGCATAACGCTGACCGGAGCTGCCGATGCAGGCGCACAGCCCGGACCCGTGGTCGGCTGGGGTTACAACGAGTTCGGCCAGGCGATGCCCCCCGCCTCCGTCAACGGCGTTTCGGGGAACGCGACCGCTATCGATGCCGGCTATCTCCACAGCTGCGCAATCCAGGCGGGCACGGGCAACGTCATCTGCTGGGGCGGCGACGACGACGGCCAGGCGACGCCCCCCGATGCCGTCAATGGCGTTTCGGGGACCGCGACCAAGATCTCGGTGGGGGCGTACCACAACTGCGCGGTCCAGGCGGGCACGGGCAACGTCGTTTGCTGGGGCTGGGACAGGGACGGCGAGGGGACACCTCCCGACGATGTCAACGGCGTTTCGGGGACCGCGACCGAGATCGCGGCTGGCAGATTCCTCAGTTGCGCGATCCAGGCGGGCACGGGCAACGTCTTCTGCTGGGGCTACAACACCTGGGATGGCGCTACGACACCCCCCGATGATGTCAACGGCGTTTCGGGGACCGCGACCGAAGTCGCGGCGGCCACCACTCACGCCTGCGCGATCCAGACGGGTACGAGTAGCGTCGTCTGCTGGGGCGAGAACGTCTTCGGACAGGCGACGCCCCCCGATGCCGTCAATGGCGTTTCGGGGACCGCGACCGAGATCGCCGCGGGTTGGTTGCATCACTGCGCGATCCAAACGGGCACGGGCAACGTCGTCTGCTGGGGCCGGAATCTAGAAGGCGAAAGGATACCCCCCAACGATGTCAACGGCGTTTCAGGGACCGCGACCGAAATCTCGGCGGCCGGAGACCACAACTGCGCAATCCAAGCGGGCACGGGCAACGTCGTCTGCTGGGGATCCGAAACCTATGGTCAAGATATGATCCCCGATTCCGTCAACGGCGTTTCGGGAACCGCGACCAGCACCGCGACGGGCGGCTTCCATGGTCTCGCAATCGTCGCGTCCTTCGAGCCGACCATAATCGTTTACAACACCGATCTCGCTGCGGGTGGACAGTCCGTCAAGTTGGTAAGACCAGGCGAGACGTTGAATCGATTGCAGGTTGGCAGCTGCCCAGCTTTCCACATTGCAACCACCGGGCCGCGCGATAACAGCCTTCCGGAAAGTTTGGAGGGTGACTTCACCTACCCATCTGGCGGCACACCAACCGTTGAACATTACAATCAAACCGATCAACCGTACGTTTGGACCGGCGATCAGGGATGGTTCGATATCAATGCGGGCGTCCCAGTCGCGACTTGTGCTCGCCCTCTAACGACAGAAGACGGTGACTATTCGATCACCGTCACTCCCTACGATGGCGAGCTGGTCGGCGGAGAACCCACGGGGAACCCTGGAACTGGACTGACGATCAACTTTTCAATACTTGATCTGGATTCGGATGGCGACGGGCTAACCGATATCGAGGAAGTGAACACCTACGGGACCGACTACACAAACCCCGACACCGATGGAGACGGGCTGAGTGACGGCGACGAAGTCAATGTCTACTCAACGGATCCGTTGGACCAGGATACAGACGCCGATGGATTGACGGATGGCGATGAGGTCAATGTTTACACAACTGATCCAACCGCTTCTGATTCAGATACTGACGGACTAACGGACGGTTCCGAAGTATCTATTTACGGAACTGACCCGCTTGATTCAGACAGCGATGACGACGGCCTCGAAGACGGTGAGGAAGTGAGCGTCCATTTAACGGATCCTCTCAATTCCGACACCGACGGCGACGGCTTCACCGACGGCGAAGAGGTTCTCGTTGGCTCTGATCCCAAAGCTGCGAATTCGACACCACGAGTGATCCAGGAGAGCAGCCTCATCATACACACCCTCGCAAACGACCAAGCCATCGGAACGGCGTTCCCATTCAACCGGAAATTCTTCATCGCCCGACCCGTCGGAGCCCGCTGTAACGTTGCGAACGGTGGGGCAACCTGTGGGACTGCAACTCTCCAAGATGGAGCCCCGGTAAGCGGAACGGGAACCGTGGCGATTAACCGAATAGCTTCTCCGCCCAGTTTCACGCTTCCGCGTTCCGCACTGAAAGCCACGGTGACAGGCTCTCTGCCCCTGTACAGCCCATACAAATACATTTCAACCTATGCGAACGGCCTTGGTAATCGCACCGGCTCTTTCGGTCCGGGGGGCGGTCCGGGTAAGCGCACATTCACAGTTCCCGGCAGCGGTGGGCCAGGAGCCCGGATTGCCATCAGCCCGGGTGCAAACCAGTTCGGCGGAACCATGCGCCTGCTGGGCAAAATGGGTTCTAAACGCGCCCACGAGTACAGGAACAAGACGTTCGTTGGGACCCGTTACTTTTTCCCGAGCGTACTAGGAGGTTCCTGCACCGGGACCGAATGCATATTACCGACATCAGCGGGTACAGCGACCATTTATATGGAATATCAGACAGCCAAGGGGAAGGCGACGACTGCCTTCATGACACCATGGGGCTTGCCGTGGACGACGGGCGAGGTTTCAATTACAGCGACCGGCGGGCCGTTCCCGACTCTGTTCCGACGGAGGGGCTACGACAGCCGGACGGCGAAAGGCCTGGGAACGATCCAGTTGGTTGCTCCGCATCTGGTCAAGTGGGAGTTTCCAAATAGAGATGCGCCTTGGGATAGACACACAGGAGCGATTGCGATTCTGCGGATTAAGTTCATGCCTGAACCGTCGGGGTGGGTGATGCTAGCTGCCGGAATCAGCTTCTTGGCTGTGCTCTATATGGTGCGCGTCCACACTAAAGAAGAGCCGACGTAGAGCCTGGCGGCCGAATGTCTAGGGCTTTCCGCTTGCGTCGGTGGAGAATCAGTCAACCGCTCGCCTATCAGCGGCTGTGACAAGATTCGCACCGTTCCCGATCGGTGACGCAATTCCCAGGGCTCGGAAACCAAAGCGCCCGAAGTCCTCACGACTTTGAGCACTTCATTTCTTGGTAGCGGGGGAGCATCGAACCACTTGTCCTGAGCGCCGCCGGCGTCGAGCGTCCAGCGCCGCAAGCCCGAAAATCCCGGCGACGAGCTGCATCCCCCCGCCCGGTTCCGGTACGACGATGAGGTTGGGCTGTACCCGGGTGTGGGAGCCGTCGAGGTTCGTCGCCGTCAGGCTCACCGTATAGGTGCCCGGCACCGTGTACTGGTGCGTCGGGTTCTGGTCCACCGACGAGCCGGTGTCTCCGAAGTCCCAGTTCCAGGAGGTCGGGGTCTGACTCGACGCGTCCGTGAAGACCACGTCGAGAGGCGCGGGGCCGGAGGTTGTCGAGGGGGAGAAGTCCGCGCTAGGCGCGTTCGGCGAGGGCGGCCCGCCCAGGGCGACGTCGATCTCGCCCGCAGCACGCTCGCCCGTCTGGATCGCTCCGGGCACGGTGGCCGGCGCGCTGTTGTGCGTCGCTTCGCCGGCGAAGAAGACCTCGCCGCCG
>PVMK01124631.1_pt1 | contig 18665 bp, 17 predicted proteins | sample 1853481 | NCBI WGS metagenome assembly PVMK01 (sample SAMN08533507, study PRJNA380276) | Marine sediment metagenome, whole genome shotgun sequencing project. | reverse complement strand
GATCGAATGCCATTCCAAGTGAATCCTCGATTTGTCCAAAAACGCGGTTCTGGGGAGGCAATAGTTGCCGATATCAGGGCATTAGGAATTTGAGGCTGGGGTTCACCTTGAAGTGATAAATATTTTCGCCTGCTCGCGTTTGAATTCTCTAGGATCGCAATTAGGTGTTGCCCACTTTGGTCGAGTAATCGGGTAGGTGGAGGTAGCTGACCATCAGGTGACTCGAGTATCAGGGGGAGAGTCTCCATTGGAGGGAGGCTTTTTGACAAATTGGCAAATAAGATTGAAATTGTTATGATTAAGATTGAGAAGATCAGGCTGAGGGTTATCAGGACAAATAATGCAAATCTGCTGAGTCGCTTAATAAACCTGTCACCCTCTCGTTTTTTACGACGATGCCGAGATTTGATGATTTGCGGGATTGCAGACATAAGTGAATTGTACACGAATTATATATATATTTTTTTGGCTGAATTAGCGATTTATTTGAAAAGCAAAGCCGACAGCGGTTTGCCCCCGAAACTGCTGTCGGCTCGTGCAGGACCCCTAGTTTGAAACCCCGGCACCCTGCAGGTAATTGGTAATTTATTGTTACCAACTATACCATGCAGGCGTTGCCAAAACGTTGACATAAATCTAAAGTGAAATAAGCTTGAACAGCTTTTGGCGGAATTCAAGAACCGCCTTGAGGATATATTCTGGATGCGCATTTATTTCAAAAAAATCGAGAATTTCATGAACCCGCTCGGTGTCCGATATTGTATCAAGTCCACATTCTTGTTTGGCATTTATCAATCGGATCAAAGTCCTCAATTCAATATAAGGATCTTTAATATCAGCAAGGGAATCGAGGTTCGATTGAAGCTGTTCGATAGAAACACTTCTAATCCCAATTTTTGATTCGGTGATACTTTGAATAATCCGACTCATGGCCTGGACCAGGAGCATAGAACTTCTGCGAGCTTGTTTCTCGAGTGAGTAGGAAATTTGACGAGCTAGGTCCCATTCTTCTAAATAAATTTGGGCATAGCTTAAGAATAGATCTCCCATGATTGTGATGACTCCCAATCCAGTGGATTTTGCCATCTCAATTCCACGATTGAGGTTATGCATCCCAATCTCTGTTTGATTGTTTCTAATTTGGGCGTATCCTAAGCGGATTAAGTTATCCAATCCCCAAAAATCACGATTGCCGAGGTTTAAACCTTGTTGATAAAACTCACTTGCCTTGGAAGGTGCTTCAAGTAGGAGAAATATATCACCCAAAATTCGATAACTAATCGAGCGGAGATCCTGGTAGTCATAATCTTTCCCAATTTTCGAGACTAATTGGGAAGACTCGTATGCTGCACCTAGATCTCCGGAAGCGATATCCAAAAACCCCTGGATTGCGTATAAATACCCAAGCATGCGGTTGGCTTTTATGCGTTCAGCAAGCTCAATACCCTCTTTGTTATCTTGCCGGGCTTTACTATAATCAGCCATGTAATAATACGCTAGGGAAGAAGCAATATATGCAGTGACAGCAGTGTGATGATGTCCGATATTATTTGCAATCTTCAACGACATAGAGGCTTGTTCTAGTCCGAGTTTGGGGATACCAGCCAAAGTCCGAGCGAGTGCCAGTTGGTAATGACCATTAGCCATCGCGCGTTGTATTTGCGGGTTATGGTCATCATCACCGAGCGTGAGAGCTAGTTCGAATGATTGGATGGCTTCGTCAATTCTCCCCAACATGTACAGGAAAACACCTCTATGGATGTGGGTGTCCATCTTCTCAAAAGCATGGTCAGTTTGATCGAGATAAGAGATCGCCTGGTCGGTATATGTCAAACCTTCCTCGAATTGGTTCTCAGCCATGCAAGCGTCACTCAAACCATCCAGAGCAGTACCAATTAATAACTGGCTACGTCTTTCCCTGCCCAATTTCAATAATGTAGAATTTTGCTCTCGAATCGTTTGAACATCTTGTAGCTCATATGCCATCTCGGTTCTTTCAGCATAAAAATCATGAATGAGTTCATCGCTGATTACTTCGTTTGAGTTGAGGATCAACTTCTCTGCCCGGGAAAATATTTGATCGGCTTCAGCGGGTGCAAAAAGCTGGCGCGCCCATTGGGCAGCTTTCAACCAATAATTTAGCGCGGGAGCCAATTTTCCAGCCAATTCATAATGTTGCGCCAGGACTGCTGCTTGACTTTCTTTTCGAGAATCCAGACTAATTTCTAATGCCCGGGCGATATGCTCATGCAAGAAACGTAAGCGGATGGGATTGGTATCCAGCAGTATAGTTTCCCGGATTTTGTCGTGGATGAACCGCCAATCGGTATCTTGAGATGGTCGATTAATCGCTTCAATAAGGTTGCGCTGCTTCAACTCCTCAATTGCACGCACGATAGTGGAAAAATTATGCTGGCTGGCAATGCTGATCAACTCAGGATCAAATTCCGTACCAAGAACAGCAGCAAACTCGCTGGTCTCACGGGCTAATGGGCTTAACCGTTCGATTCTGTATTGAATCAAGGAATAGACGCTTTGAGCTAAGGGCAACTTCGAGTGACTTGATGGTCCAGAGCGGGTTTCTGATTCCTGGACTGAACGTAACGTTTCAAGAATAATAAATGGATTACCGCCAGTTTCCTGTTCCAGCTGATCGACCAATTCTTGGTCTAATGGATATCCCATCACATATCTTCCAAGACCTGAAATTTCCTTTGGACGGAGACGTCCCAATTCAATAATATTCAATTTGGAAGAAGTTTGATTCGATGAGAGAAAGTAATTAAAATTCTCGTAGCTCTCGTCTATCCGAGCAGCTAGAATGCTAAGTGCTCTGCGATCAAAAGGGGGGCGTTCAATCAAATATGAAATTGTTGCCAGGGACGCTTCGTCAGCCCATTGAACGTCATCAAGGAATAACACTATATTGTTCTTTTGAGCAACCAGTAAGAATACTTGCCGTATCGATTCCAATAAAGTTGAGCGATTTTGACTTGGATCATATAAGGTTGTAGGAGGGGTCTGTGATGGATAGATGGATGAAAGCTCTGGGATAAGAAGGGCGAGGGGTTCAGCCCAAATACTCGGTAGGTTTTGCCATTCTGCAGTGGAGATTTGGTTGCGGAGCAGTTCAATGACAGGTTGAAAAGGGAGGTTGATCTCAGCGGGTCGACAATGAGTGACAAAAATTCTTCGGTCGCTGGCAAATAATTCGCAGAATTCTTGAACAAGGCGCGTTTTACCCAAACCCGATTCACCAGATACGATACAGCCCCCTCCAGTTCCCAAAGCATCTTGTAATTGGGTGAATTCCGATTGTCTACCCACAAACGGTGTGTGAACGCTAGCCAGGATACGCCAATCAGGTTGTGAGGATTGAAAGGTTGACAGCCTTCTTTCCTTGATTTGGCGATAAATTGATACGAGCTGCTGGGATGGTTGAGCATCTAACTCATCGTTTAATAGTTCTTCTACAGATGAATAATACTGTCGGGCTTCTTGGTATTGCCCCATATCGACGAGCAGGCTTAATACTTTGAAATGCAAATCCTCGTTGAAATTATCGTTTTCCAATGCTTTATGTGCATATTTGAGAGCGTCTTCTAACTGTCCAGAAACTCGATTATGATCGCAAATTCTTATGAACAATCGGGTGCGAAGGTGAGTCAGCTGCAAATTTGTTTGTTGCCACCAATCCTCAATCAGACGAGTACTGGGTAATTCTGCACCTTCCATAAATTGAGAGCCGTGCCATAAATTCGCAGCACGAAGCATGGATTGTAAAGTCGTCTCAGGAAGTGATTTATCTGGCGGGATAGTCCAAGGCTGGTTGCCGATCGAGTCTAGTAGATTCAAAAAAAGTCTTTGGTCGACATACGATTTTGATGTGTCTAAGCCGACTAAATCATTATGGATTGTGAGAACATCCGGATCTGGGATTTCAGCTCGGATTCTACTTAGCGCTTCCCGCAGACGTCTACGGGCAACTTTCGGTGAAGAATCTTCCCAGAAAAGATTAAGTAGTTTTCCCCGTCCGACGAACTTCCCCTGGGATGCGAGATAAAAGAGAAGTGTGCGCGGAATGCGTCTGTTTACATTGATAAGTTGTTGTTCCCAGCGTATTTCTGGAGGACCAAGAAGGTTGATCTGCAGATCAGTCATATTTGCGTTTTGTCAGGGTCGATGCTGCCTGCAACATATCTCGAGCTGAGTGCATAGTACCATCACTGGTATCGCCAAGCATTTGAGCTAATTCAGGTAAGCGATCTTCTTCATTAAGATCGATAACATGTGTAATCGTGCGGCCGTCCTGGATTTGCTTGCTTACCTGGAGGTGCTGCTCGCCAAACGCAGCCAGCTGGGGAAGGTGGGTAATACACAAGACTTGGTGATGACGGGAGAGTAGCCAGAGTTTGTAACCAACCACAGTCCCAACACGTCCTCCGATACCTTGATCAATTTCATCAAAGATGAGTGTTGGGATATTATCTGCACGTGCCAGCACATTTTTGAGTGCTAACATGAGCCGTGATGTTTCACCCCCAGAAGCGATCTTCACCAGAGGCTTTAATCCCTCGCCTGGATTGGGAGCGATCAGGAATTCTATTTGTTCTATTCCAGTAGCATCATATGCCACAACTCGTCCGTCAGAGATGGGCACCCCTTCAGGGTCGATCTTTTCCCGGAAATCTACTTGAAAGCGAGCTCCTGACATATTCAACTCATCGAGCTCAGCTTCGATTTCTCCATCCATATCTTCAGCAGCGCGGTGCCTGATCTCAGATAGCGCTTGGCCACTTTTTCCGAGCTTGATCAACAAATTACTTTTTAACTGTTCAAGCTCAGCTATGCGTTCTCCAGCATGAGTTATGGTTTCCTTCTTCTCTAACGCACCCTCGAGATAATCGAGAATTGCAGGAATCGTGTCACCATATTTACGTTTCAAATTGGAGATCAATTCCAAACGTTCTTCGACTTGATTGAGGCGTGCAGGATTAAATTCAATTCCATCGAAGTAATTTCGCAGTTCACGGGAAAGGTCTGTCAAAGTAGAAAATGTGCTTTGAAAACTCTCGATGAGACTGGTTTGAGATGCATCAATTCGATAAACTTCTTTTATCTCATCAAGTATTTGTCCGAGAAGATCTGTCACAGAGGGGGACTCTGGTGTGCCCTCATCGAGCTTGATTAATGCCTGTTGGGTAAAAGAAGCGAGGTTTTCAGCGTTTGCCAAACGGTTGCGCTCTGAGACCAGGTTCTCTTCTTCTCCCGCTTCCAAACGAGCGGCTTCGATTTCATTGATTTGATAATTGAGCACATCAATTTGCCGGACAGATTCGCTTTCTGCTTGAACAAGACCGGTTAATTCTCGGTTTACTGACACCAGGTTTTGGTAAACTCTCGTGTAATTTTCCCGCAATTTCTCATCGCCTGCATAGCGATCGAGCAAGTTTAGATGTTCCCTTACGCGCAAGAGGGATAAATGTTCAGATTGGCCATGCAGGTCTACCAACAATTCGCCAATTTCTTTCAAGAGGCCGGCACTGACATTGCGACCGTTAATCCGGGCGACACTGCGCCCTCCGATTCGGATTTCTCGTCCAATCGTGAAAAATTCTGGATCATCAATTAAATCCTCACGCTCAAGGATGGTTTGGATAGCATCTCGACTTGAGGTCGGAATCTGGAAAGTGGCTTCGATCATTGCCATTTTCGCGCCAGAGCGAATCATTGATACCTCAGCCCGGCCCCCAAGTAACAGCTCAACCGCGTCGATAATAATCGATTTTCCTGCACCGGTTTCTCCGGTAAAAGTGATCAAACTTGGACCGAAGGTTATTTCAAGTTGATCGATGATGGCGAAATTATCGATTCTTAATTCAACAAGCATAAGCGTAAGGCCAGTTAATAAATTAAAGCCGGATACCTGCCAATCGATAATATACTGTGGATGTCACTAAGACAGTATAAACAACTGGCCAAATAAAATAGAATAAACCGAAAAAACCAGCTGCTAATCCGGTCAAAGCCAACACCGACAAGATAGGCAATATACCACCAAAGGCGGTTGCAGCTGCGGTAGCTTGAAACAGCCGTTTAGATCGGCGGCGACGGATGGCAAAGCGAATTGCCTCAGCAATTACAATCCCAGCGATGGGAGCGACGAAGATTGTGAAGAATCCAATCCTTGTGGTTAATAAACTACCTATGTAAGTCAGGATGACAGCGATACCTATGGCAAGGATGTAATCAATCCAGGTCGCGGTATCGAAGGTTTTTTGCTGGGTGCGCACACATTCTGTACATCGATATCCCGTTTCAGTTAATACAGCGCATTTGGCGCATATTGGCTTCTCGCAGCGATTACAACGTAAAGTTGTCTCAATATTTGGGTGATTTTCACAATAAATGGTAGGGTGTTCTGAAGTCATCGAGTAATTCCAGTGGATGGATTTTGATTCATATGCGGTGTCAGGTTTCGGTAAAAATAGCCAGGATCTTGAAATCTAATAAATTGAAGTGTATGGCTGCTAGCACAAATATTGACGCAATCTCCATCCGCTAATTTTATTGGCGGCTGGCCGTCCACACTGAGCACAGCCTGGTGAGTGGTGTGCACTTTGATTGCCACTGAAGAGCCTTCTGCAAGGACGATTCCTCTATCGATTGAAAGATGAGGAGCGATTGGTACTAGTAAAATTGTACGAAGTTCAGGCGGTAAGATCGGGCCTCCTGCTGCCAAGGCATAAGCGGTTGATCCTGTCGGCGTCGCAGCGATCATTCCATCCGCAACATAGGTCGCCAGGAAGCGACCATCGACGTTGACTTCCAATTGAATTGGACGGACAATACCACCTCTACAGACAACCGCTTCGTTGACAATATCCCACTCCCCGAGAATCTGGTCACCCCTGACTTGTTCGGCGCTGAGCATCATCCGCTTTTCAGACCAGAAATCTCCTTGCAGTAGGCGTTGGAATGCCTCTCTCCAGCCATCTTGCTGAATTTCCATCAGAAATCCGAAGCGACCCATGTTAATTCCTAGAATGGGGACTCCATGTGGTCCGCAAAGGTGACCAGCACGCAACATGGTTCCATCGCCCCCTAAAGCAACTAACAAATCGAAATCGCCACGATTAATCTGATGGCGCAAATTTTCATCGTATAACAGACCAGAGGAAACTCGTAGGCCTTGATCTCGCAAGTAGGATACGATGTGTTCTGTTTCCTCAACGGCAATGGAAATTTCAGGATGAGGAGCGACAGCGATATGTTGAAATCCAACAACCCCTTCAGGCATGCCGCTATTATAAACGAGTTTATTCATAACCTGATTTTAAGAGACAGTGATTTGGCTATATTGAAATTGCTTCGTTTGAGAATCTTACCTTTTAGATTAATGCCTGATCACAAATAGAGTTGTAGCCACAGCCGCGACAGCGGTTCGACGATTGATGAGAGCGGTCGAGACCCCTACGTCGGCTATGCGAGCGAATCTCTCGGATCAGATCGATCACACTTTGCTCAAGTTCTTTTGTATAATCGATGGCAATATCCTGATTGGAATAGTGAAGGATGCCAAAGGGGGGTCGGATTCCAAGTGTTTGTTCGATCAGCAAGCAATAGGCGGCTAATTGATAAATGTGTGAGTCATATGGGGCTCCCTTTAAGCGCCTTGATTTGACCTCCACTGGAATAATCCCCTCATGGTTTTCAACCAAATAATCCGGTTTTCCTGTTAAATTGAACGTTGGATCATATAATGGAGATTCGACTTTTCCCCATTGACCGTGATCGGTGTAGATCACTCTACCCGCTGGGAGACCAGCAGACTTTCGTTGCATACCAGATATCCAAAACAGTGCCACTCCCAATAGGATTAAGATTCCAATTATGAATAACAAGGGGATTTAGATCAGCTTTCCCGTCAGATAGATGGCTAACAGTACGATGGCGATAATGATAGTCAGGTATGCTAAAACACGTAAGCAGCCACTGACCATTACCAGGCGCGTATTTTGGATATGTATTTTTGTGCCTGCTGCGAGCTCATTTTGATTGTTTGGTGAGTAGCCTTGTTTTTGGTACCACCAAGCGCGTTTGCAATAGAGGTACGTTCCTAATTCTGAGGCACGAATAGTACGCATACTTATTCCAGACGCTCCTCCAAGCTCTGCATTGATTGTTCAAGATGCTCTTGTCTCAGACTGAGGGTTAAATCACCCCGGGTACGCTCAGTGATGCCGCGGGCAATATCAGTTTGGCGACGAATACCCCCAGTGATCGCATTAGGGTAATCCATGGTTATCAAAACAGCATATATATCATCCATATGTTGCAGTAGCTGTTCAGCAACTTGAGAATATCCTTGGCGTAAGATATCTAAACATCTGCGACGAAATTCACCCACGGATTCAGCCAGTCCATTCAAGAAGGCCGCATTTTCTAGACCCAATTCTTGTGGGGAAGGTAAATCTTTGTTGATCACCAATGCATAAAAAATACAGGCTTCAGCATATTCCTTAAGAGAATCCTGAGTGTATCCAGCATAATATAGATCAGGATATTCCTCCAGATCAGTATGCAGCGATTTAGCGATACTGGAGGCATTATCGAGATGTTCTTGAGCGACATCGAATTCATCACGGTGGACCGCACGAATCGCGTTTGCACAGTGACGCGTAAGTGTGCGAGCCCGAGAAAGGGCGTGATCGCGAGCACTTGTTCGGGCTTGAAATGCTTGGTGGATTTGTTCAGCAATATTCTCTAATCGGTCCATAACTTATTCCTCTGGCGATTCATCAGATGGGGGAGTGGGGCGAAAAAGGAAATCTGCCAGTGATTTTGACCCAGGAACACGAATCTCTCCAAAAGAGGTTTCGTATCGTTTGATATTCTCACTGAGTGCATGTTGCAATAGCTTGGCACCTAAAGGAGACATGACAATACGTGTACGGACCTTCGCAGGTTTGGAGCCGGGTAGTAAATGAGCAAAGTCGAAGACCATCTCTGATGGCGAGTGGGCGATTCGCACCAGGTTGATGTAAATCGCCTCAATATCTTCTGGAATTGTCATGGGTGGTAATTTTTGTGGGGCTGGTTTTACAGGTTTGTCGGGCATTTGCAGCTCCTGATTAAGATTTATGTTATTACACCAGATGAGTGAATGTTAAAGGGCGGAGGAGTTATTTGATCTTAATCAACCTCCGCCCTTTGAGGCGCGTTATCTTAGTTGCATAGCACTAAGATCGAAAATATCGTGATGTGTGAGCACTCGCTGGCTCGCAAGTAGTTAGTGTGTATTAGAAGGGAATATCCTCTGGTTCTGATATACCTTGTGAATTGTCTGCGGTATATGCGCCCTCATCTTCAACTCGGGTGGAAAGAAAGCGAACCTGGTTAGCAGTTAATTCAAAGCTGGCACCAGTAGTACCATCCTGTCGAGTGAATGTCCGAGGGCTTCCTGTATCAGGATCAGGTTTCAGCCGACCTTCCACAAGGACTTTACTGCCTTTCTTCAGATATTGGTTGCAAGCCTCAGCGGTTTTTCCCCAGGTTGAAATCCGGAACCAAGTCGTTTCTTCTACCTTATTGCCGTCAGATGTTGTATATTTGCGATTGGTAGCGACGTTGAAATTTGTTACTGCCTGGCCGGACGGGGTGTAACGCATTTCCGGATCGCGGCCGAGATTGCCAACAATAATGAGATTTTGATACATTGGGGTCTCCTTTCGTTGCAGTGAGCGGATAAATTATTGTTACGGACGAACACCGCCCGTTTTAGGCCAGTGTAGCACTCACCAATATTTCAGAACAATTGTACACTAAATTCTGGAGATAATAAAGTGTTGACTGTAATTGCTCACTCATTGCGAAATTGGAGACAGTAATGATGGAAAGTGTTGCTGACCCAGGCATTGCCTAATCCGTAGGGAGCCAGACGGACATCATCCTGGCACCAAATTTTCTCATCTTTTAGTGAGTAGGTTTTCCCTAATTCGCGAGCTAAATCCCAGGCTAGCGGATAAATCTTCCCCCCTTTTTTGATGTTCTTGACGATCACTGTCAGATAAGCTCGCGGTTGAAGGTAAGGTTTGATACCAATGTAGATGTTAACTAGTTGGCTGAAAAATTCATCAAAATCGTGAATATTACCAAGATCTTTTGGATCATCAGAGTATTGAAGATCCAGATCCGGAGAAGTGCGGCGTTTTTTCTGCGTTTGAGCTCCCTTGGCATGCAGCATATCCCAGTACGGTGGGGAAGTGAGCATGTAGTTGATTTTTGGGAGTTGGTGTTCATCGAATAATTTGGAGCTCTCAGCTGCATTTCCGTGGATAACCTGGCAAGTGAGATGCTCCACTCCATCTCCTAAGCTTTTTCTTTCCGCTTCAACGAGTTGGTTTGCGATATCAGCATAGGTCTTGTTGAGCTCAATTCCGATACTGTGCCGACCAGATCGCAATGCGGCTACCAATGTACTCCCTGTTCCCACCATAGGATCGAAAACTACCTGGTCGCGTTTGGTGAAGAATTCGATGAAATCCTGAGCTAAAGTTTCTGGGAATTTGGCAGGATGCCGCAATACCCCTTTTTTTCGTGGTGGAGGAGCATGCACAAACCAGGATTTCTGGAATTTAAGCCATGTTTTTGGATCGAGATTATTCAAACGGTTGACGAAAGGACGTTTTGCCATATAGATTATTGCTCTAAATGCCTCACAATTAGATCAGAAAAGTTTACCGTAACAGCAGTCTCACCCACCGACCTGGCGAATACACCCAGATTGCCTGATTGTAAGAGCGGGTCTGTAATTGTAAACTGGTATTGGTCGTTGATAAAAAACCGCATTTCATTCCCTCGAGCCCAGACTCCAAGTCGAGAGGTAACTGGGGCTCCAGGTGGGACGGCCCCGCTGTTTATCCAGGGTTGAGGGGAGGTAGCGGTGCCTTGAACTATTCGATCTAGGCGAACTCGCCCATCGCACGAGAGTGCGTACCTGTAGAAATCGCTAGGAGAATTCATGCGCAATAAAATACCATATTGATCTTCGCCCTGGCAAAGTGTGGGGCTGGTGGTGATCTCGAGATAAAAATCTCCCAATATTGGTTCTTGGCGAATACTGTAATCGTAGGCTTTTGGTTCGGCAATCGCGATCGTCAGTTCATTGATTCCTAGAGCAATATTGCCGAATGATGTTTTCCCCAATCTCCATGAACCAGGATCCGAGAAATCATCACTGAGCAAAACCACTCCCACATCAGGGCGGTATTCCGGGGTTGGCGTTTTGGGAGAAGTGGACATCATCGTTGGTGTAGCAGTTGCTGGAAACCACTCTATGGTCGCTGTTGGAATTGAGGTTTGGGTAGGTGTGAGAGTGTTTTCAAAGACCGGCGGTGGAATCTCTCCTGGCATGCAAGCCGATAGAAGGAATAAGGTGCTTAATATTCCGAAAATCAGCAGGCAGGATTTATTTGTGGAGTATTTAATCCACATAACAGGTCTGGTCATGGCTCGAATACGTGATCTAGGATTGTTTAGGAGAAGGCCTATCATTAACCACCAGTTATTTGCTCGATCAACTCTGGTACCGCTTGAGAATGTTTGGGATAAGGTATTCGTCAAACGATCTTTCCACATCATATTCTGGTTTCCAGCCCCAATCACGGAGAGCGTCGTTGTCATTAAGATCAGCTGGCCAACTATCCACAATTCGCTGTCGTTTGAGATCGGGCTTGAAATCAATCTTAGCTCCGGAAAATGATTTCAACACCTGACTGCGGAATTGATCCGCGGTCAGGCTGTAGCTGGTCACGTTATAAACTGTGCGGCTGAGTGCATTCTTTGGAGCTTGGGAGAGAAGAAGCAGGTCATTGACTGCATCCTGCATTGCCATAAATGGGATTTGTGTGTCTGAACGAACAAAAGCGGAATATTGTTCACCTTTAGCTGCTGCGTGAGCATCTCTGGACCATAATCGCTGGTTCCACCACTCGGAAGGGTGAATGCGCTAATCAACCCTGGGAACCGTACGCATCGAAAATCTAGCATTTGTAGAGGTTCTGCAGCCAGCTGCCGGTAATTTCTGCTGAAATATGTACCTAACATTTCACAGTATAGTTTGTTGCAGCCATACATGGTTATTGGATAGTTCCATTCCCACTCGCGAACCCGGGTAAATCGGGATTTTGTCTCTAAATCAGGCATTCCATAGGCAGCGATTGAGCTGGGGAAGATGAACATTACTGGAACACCCCGCCATTCCGATTGTTCGGCGGCTAATTGTAGTAGACCCATCGTGCCTTCCACATTTACCTGGTGCGCGGCTACCGGTGTAAATTCCGCTCGGGTGGAGAGTAAAGCAGCCATGTGGAAAATGGTTTCGATTTCATATTCGCTGATCAAACGATTCAGTAAAGATTTATCCAGGATATCACCTTGAATGTGAAATGAAAATTGGCTGTATTCCGCAGGTAGTGGGCGGATATCCAAAGTAAGAAGATCCTTACCTAACTCAGCCAGATTCTTAACGAGAGCCAAACCGACCTCGCCGCTGACTCCGGTGATCATTGTAACCTTCTTGCGCATTGAGACCTCCATGAAAATGGTAATGTGCGATGGTTGGTTAGATAATTTCGATGAATTCTTTTCGTTCTGGCCCAACTGAAACCAGTCGAACTTGAACCCCAATCAGATCCTGGATCCTTAAGATGTAAGCTCGCGCATTTGGAGGCAGGTTTTCCCAATGGCGGGCAGCTCGAATATCCTCCTGCCAGCCAGGAAGCTCTTCGTAAATCGGTTCGAATCCAGAAAGATCACTTGGGCCGTAAGATAGGTTTGTTATTTCGTGTTCGTTATTACGATAACCTGTGCAGATTAGAATATTATCGAATCCTGATAAGATATCGAGTTTAGAGAGTGCGAGTTCAGTCACACCGTTAATCCGGATAGCATAACGCAGCAACACCAGATCTAGCCACCCAACTCTTCTTGGACGTCCAGTAGTGGTTCCAAATTCATCCCAGGGTTGTTCACCAGTTCCACGTAGACGTTGAGCCAGGTGTCCTTCTAATTCCGTTGGGAATGGCCCAGAACCGACGCGTGTTTGGAAGGCTTTTGTCACCCCAATCACACGCTCTTCATAGCCTAATCCCAGTCCAAGACCGATCAAGGCTCCTGCCGCGGTAGGAGTTGAACTGGTTACGAAAGGATAAGTTCCATGGTCGAGATCAAGCAATGTCCCCTGGGCGCCTTCAGCAAGAACTCGACGACCCTGGCGCAATGCCTCAGTCAGCAAGGTGGAAACGTCGCTAATATATGGAACGATTTGAACCGCGTTTTGAAGTAAATCATGCGAAACATGCTGCGCGTCCAGCAGCTCAGTCTGGTATAGCTTGGTTAATTGACGGTTGATGTTTTTCACGTGGTCTTCTACAGCGAGTTTAAACCTTTCCAGGTCGAGCATATCCACCAAACGTAGACCCTGGCGTGAGACTTTGCTCGTAAAGGCAGGACCAATGCCCCTTAAAGTTGTACCAATCTTGGTATTACCACGCGCAGCTTCTTGTGCCCGATCGAGTGCTAAATGAGCTGGTGTGATCAGATGAGCAGCAAAGGAGAGCCGTAAACGTTTAGGAGAGATTTGGATTCCGGAATCGATCAAGGTTTGAATTTCAGTTAACAATATTGTTGGATTGATTGCGACACCATTCCCTATCACGCCGACCGTGTGAGGCTGGACAATACCTGAAGGGATTAGGTGAAGTTTGAAGGTTTGTGGACCGACATGGATGGTGTGCCCGGCGTTATCCCCCCCATTAAATCGAGCAACATAATCCGCTTCTGCCGCCAGCAGGTCTACAAAACGACCTTTCCCTTCATCCCCCCATTGAGTGCCAACAACAATATCTAATGGCATATCTTGCTCCGTTTCTGTTGTAAAATATGTCACACTATTAAATATACGAATTCATTCTAGCATAAACAAACCCAAACGTAAATTAGCCAGTAGATTGAAGGCTATCCAATGGGATTTTTGAAATAAAATTAGTATAGGATTTCTGCATTATGAGGAGAAAAAGATGCTAAAAGTGGGCTACATCGGGTTAGGTCTAATGGGCAAATCCATGGCAAGGAATATCTTAAAGGCGGGATTCCCGCTTGTGGTGCACAACCGCAGTCGTGAAGTGGTCGAAGAACTTTCCGCAGAAGGCGCCCAATCTGCCGCATCGCCATCAGAAGTTGCAAATCAGGTGGATGTGGTGATAACAAATTTACCTGATTCCCCGGATGTAGAGCAAGTAGCCCTTGGGAAGGCTGGAATCATAAAAGGAGCTCATAAAGGACTTATTTTTGTCGATAATTCGACCATAAAACCTGCCACTGCCCGGTTGGTCGCTGAAAAATTGGGAGAGAAGGGTATTTTGTGCCTGGATGCGCCTGTCAGTGGGGGTGATATTGGTGCCCAGCAAGGGACGTTGGCGATTATGGTTGGAGGTCCGGTCCAGGCATTAGAGACGGTAAGACCGATCCTGGAAGTGATGGGAAAAACGATCACGCATGTCGGAGAATCTGGAGCGGGTCAGATTGCTAAAGCAGCCAACCAAATCATGGTCGCAGCCCAGATGGTTGCTCTGGGAGAGCTGCTGGTTTTTGCTCGAAAAGCAGGCGCTGATCCTCAAAAAGTCGTTAAAGCCATCCAGGGTGGGGCAGCACAATGTTGGGCCCTGGATGTCAAACCTCAACGCTTATTCGCCGAAAATCGAGAACCAGGGTTCAAGGCTTATATGCAAGCCAAAGATCTCGGCATTGTTCTGGACACTGCTCGGTTGTATGGCATCCCATTGGTTTCCGCTTCAGTCCACAACCAGTTATTCAATGCCATGCTCGAGATGGGTATGGGCGAACTAGATAATTCAGCCGTGATTGGAGTCGTTGAGGCTTTAGCGAATACAACCCTATTAGAGGGTTAAATTTAGTTTTACCAGCCAATAGATACTTGAAATTAGGCATCTTGGGATATTGAAAATTTACTTTATTCTGATAATATATACTTAAGGAAAGCAGTAAGGTAACGATTTGCAGAATAGAAGACTACTATACAATAAGTAACCTTCGAAGGAGATTTGATATTATGATTAGAAAGAGGTCACTGCGAGGCCTGATCCTGGCCAACATATTAATCTTGGTCTTGATGTCTGCAGCAGTTCCGCTGCCAAATTCCGTGAGTCTTGCATCAACAAGTGAGAAATCTGATTTAGTTGCATTGAAAGTCGAGAATGATTCGACAAGCTATGCATATTTGTGGCTGGATGGACCATCATTTTATTACTTGGTGGTCAAACCAGGTGAAACAAAAACATTTACAGTGATGCGTGGTGAATATTTCAAGGAGGTCAGCTATTGTGGTGCGAGAGATTCATCGATTATTGACATAACCAAACAGACCAGGTTGATCATGCCTGTATGCGGTGCGAATACAAGGCAATTGTCGAGCTCCCCTCATATAGTCAACATTACAAATACGATAAAAATCGTGAAGGTCACTGTGACGAACGATTCTGAATCCAGAGTGCTGGCAATCCTTACCGGTCCTTCGACATATGTGTTTTCACTCGATAAAGATGTCTCCAAGGATTACACAATTGCCAAAGGTGATTACGAGGTGCAGTATTATGCGTGCGGCAAATATGGCGTCCGGGAATTCTCTGCATATCACAACGGCGTTCTGAAACTTAAGTGTCCAAAGTAGCAGCATAACTCTTGTCGGATTTATCTTGAATGGTATAATTAAACCAATCTATGTAGGAAAACGCGTAGACCGAGACGAGTAACTGGTGTCGAGTCCAACAGGGAGAGGTGATCAAAGATTGAGAGTCACTTCAGGATATCAACCGGCGAAAACCACCCGTGAGCGGAACCCTTAAAAGTTTTGGGAACTTACCGATGCTTAATAAGGGAAACGGAAGACCCCGTTAAAAGTCGCACAAAGATAAGCCACTGGCTTAATCTGGGTGGACCGCGTGAAAATTACTCTCGCCCCAGAAGGGCGAGAGTTTTCGTATCTTAATTACAATATAATATTAGTTACGGCAATATAGCTGGAGGAAGATAATGTTAAAAGAAAAACAAAAGAGATATGAGGAGAGCGATCTTTACCGCATCCGCCATTCAGCTGCACACGTTATGGCGCAAGCTGTGATCGAAATGTTTCCGGATGGAAAGGTCGCCATAGGACCACCCATTGAAGACGGATTTTATTATGACTTTGATTTACCTCGTCCCCTAACGCCAGAAGATTTGGAAATCTTAGAGAACAGAATGCGGGAAATCATCGCCGGAGATGTTAAATTTAAAAAACAGGTGCTCCAGGCTGATGAAGCCCGTCAATTATTCGCTGATCAACCTTACAAGCTGGAATTGATCGACGGTTTAGAGCAGGGCGGATTTGACGAGTATGGAGAACCTTTGGAGGAAAAACCAGAGATCTCCATATATACACAAGGCCAATTCGTAGACCTGTGCCGAGGGCCACATGTCGCGAACACTGGAATGATCAATCCGGCGGCCATCAAACTGCTTACCGTCGCAGGCGCTTACTGGCGAGGTGATGAACAGCGACCCACGCTGCAGCGTATCTACGGGACGGCCTGGGAATCAGCCGATGATCTTGAACAATATCTTTGGAAGTTAGAGGAAGCACGCAAGCGTGACCACCGCCGGCTGGGAAGAGATCTTGATTTGTTCAGCGTCAGTGAGGAGGTTGGAGCGGGTCTGATCTTATGGCATCCCAAAGGAGGGATGGTGCGTAAGCTTGTTGAGGATTACTGTCGGGAAGAGCATGAGATTGGGGGGTATGAATTTGTCTATTCCCCACACATAGGAAAGGCTCACCTTTGGGAGACAAGTGGGCACCTGGATTGGTACAAAGAAAGCATGTATTCTCCCTTGGACATTGAAGGTCAGGAATATTACCTGAAGCCGATGAACTGTCCCTTCCATGTTCAAATCTATAAAAGCCGGACCCGATCTTACCGCGATCTACCTCTACGGTTTGCAGAATGGGGCACGGTGTACCGCTATGAACGCAGCGGTGTGCTGCACGGATTAATGCGGGTGGGGGGTTCACTCAGGATGATGCACATTTGTTTGTCCGACCAGACCAAATGCCTGAAGAGATCGATCGGGTATTAGATTTCAGCTTAAATATCTTGCGTGCGTTCGGATTCAAGGATTTTCAAGCTTACCTTTCAACCCGCAACCCAGAAAAAGCTGCTGGTTCAGCCGAGCAATGGGAAGCGCCGACAGAGGCATTACGCAATGCATTAGAGCGAGCAGAAATTGCATACCAGGTTGACGAAGGTGAAGCAACGTTTTATGGCCCAAAAATCGATCTGAAGGTAAATGATGCGATTGGACGTGAGTGGCAGCTGAGTACGATCCAGTTTGATTTCACTTTGCCGGAGCGTTTTGATTTGGTTTTTGTGGGTGAAGACGGCCAGGACCATCGCCCGTATATGAGCCACCGTGCATTACTTGGTTCGATGGAACGCTTTATGGGAGTTCTGATCGAACATTTTGCCGGGGCTTTCCCGGTCTGGTTAGCTCCTGTGCAGGCAGTATTGATTCCCATCGCTGACCGCCATTTCGATTACGCTAATAAGGTGGCTGGGATTCTCGGGGAAGCCGGTATCCGTACCGAAGTAGACCAACGTGGCGAACGCATGAACGCGAAAATCCGAGATGCTCAGAATCAAAAAATCCCGTATATGTTGGTGATTGGCGACCGGGAGGTAGAAGCGGAATCAGTCTCCGTCAGGCTTAGGTCGGAAGAAAATTTGGGAGCAATGTCAGTGGATGAATTTCTCAGCCTTGCGAATAAATAGATCGTAGAACATTTCTAGTGGTTGAAGAAAAGGGTTCATGGTTGACGATTCCGCTAGATTTATGGTATCATGCGCACGACTAGGTTGAGTACGAGAACTAAAAAGGAGTGCAATATTAGATCATCACAATTCCGGGTAAATAATTCCATCCGCGGCCCTCAAGTACGTTTGATTGATGCTAGCGGAGAAAATGTTGGCGTTGTTTCAACTGAGGAGGCATTTCGCATCGCCCGAGAAGCTGAACTTGACCTGGTCGAGATAGCTCCAAACGCAGAACCACCCGTGTGCCGGGTGATGGATTTCGGAAAGTTTCTTTACGAGCGAACGAAGAAAGAGCGAGAAGCACGCAAAGCTCAAGTTAAAGTTGAGATCAAAGAGATACGACTTCGACCTAAAACAACTGAGCACCATCGCGGTTTCAAGGTTCGAGATGCCCGGCGATGGCTCAAGAATGGAAAGAAAGTAAAAGTTCGCGTTCGCTTCAGAGGCCGAGAGATCACTTACCCGGAAATTGCGCTAAATGACCTGAAAGCAATCGCAGAAGAATTATCTGATATCGCTATTGTTGAGCAGAATCCCTCTTTGGAAGGGAATACGATGTTGATGGTCTTGGCGCCGAAGAAAAATCTGAAGAAATAATTAACAGTTATGAGCAAGGGAGTACAAATTAACATTTGCTAAGAATATCCGCGAATGGAATTTAGTTCGCGGAATTTGTGTGAGAGGAGTTACCAAAGTGCCGCGTAAGAAAAAAAAAGGCAAATACAAGTTGAAGACACA
>PVMK01120489.1_pt1 | contig 18668 bp, 20 predicted proteins | sample 1853481 | NCBI WGS metagenome assembly PVMK01 (sample SAMN08533507, study PRJNA380276) | Marine sediment metagenome, whole genome shotgun sequencing project. | reverse complement strand
CGAAAGGCATGGGTTGACTAATCCTTGGTTTAGTAACATTGATCTTAGAGTCTTACATAATTTCAAAACTAATGTAGGAACATTCCAGCTCAGTGTTGATTTGCTGAATGCTGCCAATCTTATGTAACATAGTAGCTGGGGCGTAAGGAAAGTTGCCAGTCCATTAGCTACCACGCCTCTTGAACTAACAGGTTGGACAGATGATGGAGAACCGATTCTGAAATTTAGTGGTGGAGCTGACGGTGAAACATTTGTCGATGATCCCGGTCCGTTTTCTCGATGGGGTTTACAGATCGGTATTAGATACATGTTTTAATCTTAAAAGATCATAAAAAAAGCCCGGCATTTGTCGGGCTTTTTTTATTGGATATTATTTTTTATAACCTATAGTATCATAGGGATTTACTAGTGTAGTCATAATATTGGATAGATGACTACCTATACGTTTTAGATAGCGAGCGTATAATACAAATGCTGCAGCTTTCGATTCTGATTTAAATATAATCTCGCCTTTTAATATGCTATCGACCAATTTATCGGAAGCAGCAGATACCATTCGTCTGTGAGTAGATAATAGTTCTTTCGCAACTCCCGAATCTTGGGAATGGAGTGCTTCGATAGTTTGATCGAATCTTTTTATTACCTCGTCTTCTATATTTTTAAGTTCAATTGATACTTTCTCAGCTTTAAATTTTTTATGTGTGCTGATAGCCAAATCTAAAATATTTTTACTATAATCACCGACCCGTTCGATATCTACTACTATATTCAAAAGTACTAAACCGTTTGAAATATCTGTTGCATCCTTCTGCATGATAAAATGTGTCATAACTTTTCGGCGAATATCACGTTGGAATTCATTTATCTCTTTATCGCGCTTTTTTAATGCGATGATAGTCTTGTCAGAACTTTTTTTTCTAAGAACATTGACGGATTGCATAAACATTTCTCGGGATAATTGAAGCATTTCAAATGAGTTATCCCATGCTTGTATCAAAAGGTCATCTTTTTTCCAAATTTTTATTAATTCTTTCCACATAATGATTGCGTTCTCCTAAGTTAGAAATATAAATATAATTGGTATAAAATAAATTGATAAGTAAGCTATTATAAATAACACCAAATTTCTGGTTGACTCACTTGCTTTTTCTCCAACATATACAGCTAAATTAATTGGAATAAATTTTACCGGATAAATTATTAGTATCCCATAGATATTAAAGCAAAGATGGGCAAATGCAACGGTTACTGCAACAGGATTTTGCAGAGTCATAGCTGCCAGTATGGCCGTAACAGTTGTCCCAATGTTAGCTCCAAGAGTATATGGAAATAACTGAGCTATTGTTATTATTCCCGCACCCGCCAATGGTATAATTAAAGATGTAGTAACAGAACTGCTTTGTACAATTGCAGTGATTAAAATTCCAAATAAAAAGCCAATAAATGCGTTTTTAAAAAGATATTGATTCACAATTATTTCAAGACGAGTAACAACTAATGTCCGAATCGTTTTTACTAAGCTGGTTAATGAGAAAAACAATAAGAATAAAGCAAATATCATTAATAGGATATAGGAATGAGGTAATAATAAAAAGGCTGAATCAATTAAATTAATTACTGGATCTATAATTACTTTTAATGGATTAAACGCCTTATAACCACCGACACCAGAAAAAACTGTTTCTAACAATATGGCTGATTTTTTAATCGGATGAAAAAACATCTCCAAGGGGAATAGAATTATAACAGCAATTACATTAAAGAAATCATGCACGATACCTGCCCCAAAAGCTCGCTGAAATTCATTTTTATTTGTTATATGACCAAATGATACAAGACTGTTTGTTATTGTGGTTCCGATATTAGCACCCATAATCATTGGAATTGCTGTATCTATCGTTAATGCTCCACCAGCTACAAGTCCCACAACCAGTGACGTTGTTGTTGAGGAACTTTGTATTATACTAGTTGCCATAATACCAATTATCAATCCTGAGAAAGGATTTGTTGTCATATTGATAAGAGTTTCAGCAAATCCGTGTCCAAAAGAATTAAATGAATGACCGAGAAGTTTAATGCTTAGCAGAAATAAATAAATAATAGCAATAATTAACAATGCTTTTAGAAACGGTTGTAGAACTTTTTTTATATTATTTTCTACCAATTGTAACTACTATTTTAGAGTGCAATTTGATGTCGGATATTACTAAGTCAAATCTTTCAGAAAAAGTAATTATCTAGCCATAGCAGGCATCTAACACAACTTATATAATGTATCAATTTACAATTAGTAATTTATCTAAAGATTAATATTATTAAGGGCAGAAACCGTAGTTTTGAGCATACCATCATCAATGTCAAGATGTGTGACCATTCTTATTAATTGATGACCGGTTTTGATGGCGTAAATATCCTTTTCAGCTAACTTTGTAAGAAAATCATTAACATTCAATTCTTCATTAAGTTCAAATACTATTAGATTTGTCTCTACAGGATTTATAAATTTTATATATGGTAGTTTTTGTAATGTATCTTCAATTATTTTTGCACGTTTATGGTCTTCTTTTAATCTTATTATATTATTATCAAGAGCATAGATACCGGCTGCAGCTAAATACCCAACTTGCCTCATTCCACCACCAAACACTTTACGGATTCTCCGAGCTTTCTTAATAAACTCGTTACTGCCTAATAAAAGGGATCCGATAGGTGCACCTAATCCTTTGGACAGGCAAATAGATATGGAATCGAATATTTGGCCATAATCGGCAGGTGTTTCTTTGGATTCGGTAAGTGCATTGAACAATCTTGCACCATCAAGGTGCAATTTTAAATTTCGCTTTTTACAAACATTAGTAATCTCTTTAATGTTCTCGAAACTCCAAACACTGCCGCCACCTTTATTACAAGTGTTTTCTATACTAACTAAGGAAGTAATTGGAAAATGTTCATCATCGGGGTTTATATTATTAGCGACATCGGATGCGTTATATCTGCCTCTGTCTCCATGTAGTAATCTTGTTGATACTCCTGAGTTACGAGCAATACCACCACCTTCGTAAACATATATATGACTTAGTCTATCGCAAATTAATTCGTCACCGGGGTTTGTATGTGCTTTAATGGCGATTTGATTCGTCATTGTTCCCGATGGACAGAATATAGCTGATTCAATACCAAACATAGTTGAAATCTTTTCTTCAAGTTGTTTTACGGTTGGGTCATCTCCAAATACATCATCGCCTACGCGTGCTGATAGCATTGCATTCAGCATTTCTTGAGTTGGCTTAGTAACTGTATCGCTTCTTAGATCAATCATATTTTCTCCCAAACATTAAAATTTCATAAATAATATAAATACTCCTGCAACCGCAATTATGGCTCCCACAAATGCCCGTATTGAAACATGTTCCTTGCCAATATACATCACCGAAGGTATGATAAGAATAGGCACAATTGCAGTAATTGTTGATGCCACTCCCGCTGTAATGTAATGCAATGCAAGCAATGATAGTGACACACCTAAAAATGGACCTAAGAATGCCCCACCAAACATGAATCCCATCGCACTTTTATTTTTAAGTGCGATTATCACACCAGACCAAGATCGATTAAGCGAAATAATGATTAAAAAACCTATGGTTCCGGCAATAACACGAATTTGAGTTGCTGAAAATGGATCAAGGTAGCCATCGCCTGTCATCATCCCATATTTACTAAGAATATATCCTGTTGATTGACCAAGCATACCTAAGAATGCATAGATAATACCGTGTTTTGTGATTACCCTAACCTTACGTTTCTTATTTGTATTATTTGATCTTTCCATAATGACCCACCCTACACCCGATAAAGTGAAAATCATTCCAATCCACTGCGGCAATAAATATTTTTCGTTTAAGAATGTTAAACCCATTAATGCTGAAAATGGTGCGGTTAGCGTCATAATCAACATTGATATACGAGGACCAATTTCAACAAAGGCTTTGAAAAGAAAAAGGTCACCTAATGCAAATCCAATAATACCCGATAAACCTAACCAAAACCATGCGTGTGCGGAAATATTAACCGGAAAAAGAGTACCATTTGTAAATAATGACAAGATACAAAATAGTATTAAAGCTAATAATAATCTTATTAGATTTACTGATAACGACCCAACTCTTTTTCCTGCAGCTTCAAAAAATTGTGAACCAAAAGTCCAGCACAGCGCTGTACCAAACGCCGCAAGTTCACCAATGTATATTATATTCATTTAGTCTCTAATCCGCCATTTCTTTCCATAAATTAATTCGTCAAACATCAATAGTATTCTATTTAATTTTGGGAAGAATTTTACTACTTTGCGAATCATATAATGAAACCAATTGTTCCGATGTGAAAATGGACAGACTGCCATACAAATGCCGCAATCTGTACCGTAAAATCTCCATATTGAATAACATTTTTCCACGTTTGTTGTCCATTTTTCAATTCCTCTTACGGTTGATTTGCAATTTATGGAGAGTGCTTTTGTCGGGCAATTGGTTGCGCACTTTTTGCAGACGTCACAGAAACGCTCTGCTCCAATTGATATTGGACTATCATATTCAAAGTTTAAATCAGTTGTGATTGCACCAATTCTTACTCTACTGCCGAATTTATCCGCGATAAGTATATTGTTCCGTCCTAATTCACCTAATCCGGCTTGGACAGCAATAGGAGGAAGAATCACATCATAATGCGCATCGTAATGTGCCTTAGCTTCATATCCTAATTTCAATATAATTGCTTCCAATGTTTTTGAAATTACAGCAGCTCTGTAATATTGTTTTGCAGATTCAAAAATTGTACTTGCTTTAGGCGCTGATTGCATCCGCGTATGATCCATCTCAACTAAAAACACAAATACATTTTGATGTTCTAATATTATTTTTTTACCATAATTATTATCAAAACGTCCTTTATAACTATAGATAAACTTTTCTTTAAGATTTGTGCAACCTACACTTACTGCACCTAATTCAGTAGCTATATTTTTTAAAACTTTTGTAATAGATTTTGCATTTTTAAATAATTTTACATACTTATCGACAATCTTGTTATCTATGGATATATCTTCTATTGAATCAAATAATTGTCGCGCTTTTTCAGAATAATCCGAATCATAGTATTTTCCTCTAGAATCAAATAATGGGGGAAGACTTCTGATATGGTCATCTTTTTTCTTTAAGCTTGGATTATTTGAATAATAATGATCGTAAACTTCGGTATTTGTTTTACGAGCCATGCGGGCAAACATCGTATCCCGCTCATCAAATTGTTGATTTGGGACCGGAATAGCTTTAGATATTTTTATAGTGAATATTCTCAATTTATAAATATATAATTTGTTAAATTTACTCATTCAAGTTGGTGTATCTGAAACTGTATATTAATTTATTTTCACTATTAAGAGGAGTTTATATTTTGAATGAAACAATTAATTTAATTCAAAACAGACGATCCGTACGTTCTTATGAGAAAAAACTAATCTCAGAGGGAAATAAAAATCTAATTATCAATTCTGCGATGCGGTCTCCCACAGCGGGAAATATGATGCTATACTCAATAATTGAAGTTGAAGATCAGAAGATAAAAGAGAAATTGGTTAAATCTTGCGATAATCAACCCTTCATAGCTAAAGCTCCATTTGTATTGTTATTTTTAGCTGACTATCAACGATGGATGGATTATTTCAATGTATGTGATATTGAAGCATACCAAAAAAGTGAAAAACTGCCTAAAAGAACTCCCAAAGAAGGTGATTTACTATTAGCTTGTTGCGATGCATTAATTGCAGCACAAACTGCTGTTATTGCTGCAGAATCAATGGGAATCGGTTCATGCTATATTGGTGACATAATGGAGAATTATGAATTTCATAAAGACTTATTCAATCTGCCAAAATACACATTTCCGGTTACAATGATATGCTTTGGTTATCCCAAAGAAAATTATCATTCCAAAGAATTGACACCGAGATTTCCACAACAATATATCCATTTTAAAAACCAGTATAAAAGATTGAATAAAACCGATTTTGATGAAATGTACAAAGATAGAGATTTAAAACATTATTATGCTAATGCAACCAATTTTGGTCAACATATGTATTCCAAGAAATTTACTGCAGATTTTACATTAGAAATGACTAGATCGGTTAGAAAAGTAATAAAAGTATGGTCAGTATTGGCAGATAATTTAACTAGTCTTCAATAATAATCCGTTCAAATGATTCGATAGATTTTTTAGATTTTTTCATCTTTTTATATTCCTTAATCATAAAGTAGTATAAAAAGATTCCAATCGAGTACATTATTGCAGTGAGAAAGAATATTTTATAATACGGAAAATTTAATTCCCGTAAATACTGGAATATTTTTGCACTAATAAACCATGATGCACTCCAAATACTAGAATTAATAGCGCTGATTAATTCTTGATTTTTTTCACCAACATATTTCATTGTTAATTCACTTGTTATGGGTGAAGATATATGCATCAACGGTTGTCTAAAAATATAACTCGCAATAGCGATATAAATAATACCATGGATTGTTGAGTATAATTCTGTAAAGATCAATACTACCAACAAAATGACTCCGATTGATTGAGTTAATATTATAGATATATTATACCCGTATTTTCGTTTAAGTGTCGGTGCTAGCAGTAACGCTATGAAGCTCATCGCAGAAGCGACACTACCTAGAATACCAAATTGAGCAGAATCCATACTAAAAACAGAATAAAAGAATAGATTAATAAATGGAATTGTTAATCCGGCGCCTACTGCAATAAGTAAAGTAGGAACAAGAGCTTTGATAATTAGGAACCAATCGTAGTCTAATAAAAGAGAAGAGAAATTTCTGCCAAATTCCGATGATGGAGAGCGAGGTTTACTTTCCTTCATTCTGCTAATCAAAATTACCGCTGATAGACTGATTAGAATAAATAGTAAAATAATATGATATTCATCCCATGGGAATGAAATGCCGAATAGTGTAAAATTTTGCAATCTTGTTAATACACCAATCGAGATACCGGTGACAATTATTGATAAAGACCACATCGAAAAATTGAGTGTGATTGCTTCTGAAAGTACTGATTTTGGAGTTGTACGCATTATGTATGGTAATGCGCATACTTGTAATAGCATTAATCCAAGCCCCCAAGATAAAAAGCTAATTTTAATTAATAATGGATTATTCCATTTAACGGATTCAATCATTAAAAATGCTGCAATTGGTATTATTAGCGATGATATTAGAAAATATGGTTTTAGAGATTTGCCCTTAATGAATATTCCAAAAGGAAATGCTAAGATTAGTACACCCAAAAACCTATAAGATGTAAAACTGCCAATTTGTACATCGGCAAATCCCATCTTTCTTAAATAGATATTTAATATTAGAATAAATGAGCCATTTACCAAGTTCAGAAGGAATATGCCACCTATCAACTGTAATGTTGATTTAGGTATGGTTTTATACTTATTCAATATGGAATTAATGGATTTATACTTCTTATAATATTAGTGAGTTCATAAGGTTGAAAAATTACAATTATTATTAGATAAAGGGGATTTTTATAACAGACAATAATTTTGATTAAAGAAAAGCATAAATTATGCAAAAGATTACTTAATTTTGAAGAAGTGCATTAATAATAAAAGGAAATAATGGAATGTTACGAATTATATTAATATTATCATTAATAATAGGAATTACTATGGCAAGCAATACCGAATTGAAAGTTGGCGATCAAGCGCCAGATTTTACTCTTTTAGATCAAAATGAAAAAGAGCATACCCTATCAGAATATTTTGGAAAAAATATAGTTGTTTACTTCTATCCAAAGGATGATACACCCGGTTGTACAAAGGAAGCATGTTCAATCCGTGATAACATTGCATTATTTGAAGAAAGCGGTATTTGGGTTTTTGGTTTAAGTTTTGATTCACCGAAAAGTCATAAAAAATTTGCTGAGAAACATAACTTACCCTTTACTTTATTAAGTGACAGTGATAAGTCAGTAGCAAAATTATATAACTCAAACGGATTGTTAATGGCTAAACGGAATACGTTTCTCATAGATAAAGACGGCAAAATATTCAAAATATATAAAAATGTTGACGTTACAATCCACACAGAGAATATTTTAAAAGATTTTTCAAATTTAGAAAATTTGAAAGAGTAATTTTAATAACCTATAATAAACTGCAATAATTAGTCCCGATGATAAATCGGGACTAATTATATATTTCCTAATAGCATTACTTTTTAATTGATAATAGTTTAGTAAATTAGTAAACTATTACATTGAATTTATACTTTTAATGATTATTTAGGTAATAAAATGAATTTTACAAAAAGGACCGAATATGCGCTAAGAGCTCTTCTCGAAATTGGAACCGGTGATTTGAATGTTCCCGTTAAACGAGAAATGATAGCAAAAAACCAAAAAATATCATCACAGTTTTTGGAGCAGATATTTATCCCAATGATGAAAAATGGAATAATTAGAAGTGTTAGAGGACCCGGTGGCGGATTTGTACTTAATAAATTGCCGGAAGAAATTAATACTTGGGATGTATTTTGTACAGTTGACAATTCAAATAAATTGTATGATTATTGTTCCACGTCGACGAAAAATGATTGTGATTTGATAGACAATTGTAAAATAAAATTTGTGTGGCAACAAATTGATACAGCGTTAAAAAATACAATGGAAAAAATCACTTTGAGTGATATAATTAAGTCATAATATGGATAAAACACAAAATAGTAAAGCTAAAACTATTTTTGATATTTATTATCCGGATAGTGGAAAAAATATTCAATGTTATAGATGATAGTGGGAAATTAGTTAATTCTAAATGGTTAGGTGATATTGGAGATAAAACAATATTAAAAGCCTATAAATTCATGCAGTATGTTAGAACTGCTGATGAGATGTGCATCTCATATCAAAGGCAAGGTCGTTTATACACCTTTCCACCAAATTTGGGACAAGAAGCAATCGCTACAGCTGCCGGTTTTGTAATGAAAAAAGAGGATTGGTTAGTACCTTCATATAGAGAGGCTGCTGCATGGTTGTTAAAGGGGGCATCTTTGAAAGATATATTCTTATTATGGGGTGGTAATGAAGAAGGAGCAATGTTCTCCGGAGCAGAAAATATACTACCGGTTTCTGTGCCAATTGCATCACAATTATTACATGCTGTTGGAATAGGGTTTGCATTGAAATATAAAAATAAGGATGGTGTAATATATGCATTTGTGGGAGATGGCGGAACATCCGAAGGAGACTTTCATGAAGCATTAAATTTTGCAGGTGTATGGAAAACTCCTGTGATATTTGTTATACAGAATAACCAGTACGCCATTTCTGTACCTGTAAACAAACAAACTGCCGCTAAAAATTTAGCGATTAAATCAGTAGCCTATGGAATACCGGGTATTCGTGTTGATGGCAACGATTTTCTTGCAATGCATAGAGCGCTGACAGAAGCATCAAAGTTTGCGACTGACGGGAATGGTCCGCTATTAATTGAAGCAGTAACGTACCGTAAAGGAGCTCATACAACCTCTGATGATCCATCGATTTATCGAACTAGTGAGGAGGAAACTGAGTGGTCTGTTAAAGATCCAATAAAGAGACTACGGTCGTACCTAATTAATAATAAATTATGGATATCTTCAGAAGATGAGAAGTTAATTGAGGGTTACAAAAAAGAAATAGATGCTCAATTTCTTGAATATGAAAAACATCCTGAATATAAATTAGATGATGTTTTTGACCATATGTATAAAGAGATACCGGATATCTTGAAGAAACAAAAAGTTGAGTATGAAAAATTCTTAAATTGGGAGCGGGATATCAAATGAAAGTAATGAATATTGTTCAGTCAATAAACCATACTCTCGATTTGAAATTGACCGAGGACAAAGATATTGTAATTTATGGCGAAGATGTTGGAGTAGAAGGTGGAGTATTTAGGGTAACACAGGGTTTACAGAAAACGCATGGTGAAGATAGAATTTTTGATTCACCTCTCGCAGAATCCGCCATTGTTGGAACTGCGGTTGGTATGTGTGCAGCCGGATTACGACCAATTGTGGAGATGCAATTTTCTGGATTTATTTATCCGGCATTAAATCAAATTATCACACACGTCGCACGTATGCGAAATCGTACGCGTGGAAAATATACAATGCCAATGGTCATCCGAATGCCTTATGGTGGAAATATTAAAGCTTTGGAATTGCATTCTGAGAGCATGGAAGCGATTTTTGGGCATATTCCCGGAATTAAAGTTGTTATTCCCTCAACACCTTATGATGCAAAAGGATTATTGATCTCAGCAATTGAGGATGAAGACCCAGTTCTTTTTATGGAGCCAAAAAAGATATATCGTGCAATAAAACAGGAGGTACCTGAGGAAAAGTATAAAATACCAATTGGCAGGGCACGTGTATTACAAGAAGGTGATGATTTGACGGTTGTAACGTACGGTGCAATGGTTAGAGAAACACAACGTGCAATAATGCTGGCTAAAAAAGATAATATTAATATTGAATTAATCGATTTGAGGACAATTTTTCCAATTGATAAGGAAACAATAGCTAATTCAATAAAGAAAACTGGGAAAATATTAATTGTTACAGAGGGGCCAACAAGTTTTGGAGTGGGTGCTGAATTAATCGCTATAGCGAATGAAGAAGCATTTTTGCACCTTGAAGCACCACCTTCTCGATTAAGCGGATTTGATACGGTACCAGCTTTACCAAAAGGCGAACATTTTTATTTCCATAGTCCAAATAGAATCTTTTATGAGATTCAAAAACTATACAAATTTTAGTACTTTAGAGGAGTATTAGCATGAGATACATTTTTAAATTTCCGGATATTGGTGAGGGTATTACCGAAGGGAGAATCATCAAATGGTATGTAAAAAAGGGACAGTCAATCAATTCGGGTGAGCCAATTGTCAATATGGAAACAGATAAGGTAGTGACTGATATCCCATCACCAAAAAGCGGAACGATTATTACTTTATTTGGACAGGAAGGAGAAGTAATAAATGTTGATGATCCATTGATTGAACTCGAAATTGAAGGAGTAACAGGCGAAGAGGCTCAAGATATCATTAAGGAAGAACCTAAAAAGGCAACCGAAGAATCAGTTGATGAAAAAGGATTTGGAGTTGTTGGTACAATTGATGTAGCGGGAGATTCAGCGCTATTACCTTCAACCGACGAGGGGTTTGAAGATAGTAAAGTTTCAAAACAAGATATAACTAAAAAGATTCTCGCTACTCCTGTGGCTCGAGCACTTGCACGAGATTTGGAAATTGACATTAATTCTGTGTCGGGTTCAGGACCGGCAGGACGAGTCATGAAAGCGGATATATATAATTATAAAAAACAAATAAAGATACCGACTGTTGAAAAAGAATCATCTGATATTAATCTAGTGGAGTATAAAGATTTATCACAAATTCGAAAAACAATTGCACAAAATATGGTTATATCTAAACAAACTGCACCGCATATGACTGTTATTGATGAAGTAGAAATCTCAGAATTAATTAAAATTCGGAATAAATATAAAGATAAATACGATGAGAATAACACTAAACTTTCATTTCTTGCATTTTTTATGAAAGCAACCGCAAATGCTCTTAAAAAATTTCCATCTCTTAATTCTGAATTTGATTCTGAAAAAAATCGTTTAGTTTTGAAAAAATATTATAATATTGGAATTGCTGTTGATACAGACGACGGATTAGTAGTTCCTGTTGTAAAACACGTTGATAAAATTTCATTTTTAGAATTATCATTAAAAATTGATGATCTAATTTTACGCTCTAGAGAACGCAAACTTACACTTGATGACTTTAGAGATGGTACATTTACAATAACAAATTATGGATCGATTGGTGGAACTTATGGCGTTCCTGTGATCAATTATCCGCAAGCAGCAATTTTAGGAATAGGAAGATTTATAAAAACTCCTGTTGTTAAGAATGATTCAATTGAAATTGGAAATATACTTCCGTTATCCATGTCAGTTGATCACCGTATTGTGGATGGTGGTGAAGCAGTTAGATTCTTAAATCAAATAATGACATATTTACATGATCCTGTGTCATTATTGTTATCATAAATTTATTGGAGTTGGTGATGAAATATGATGTAATTATTATTGGTTCAGGTCCGGCAGGTTATGTAGCTGCTATCAGAGCCGGACAAATTGGACTAAAAACTGCAATTGTTGAAAAAAATGATATTGGTGGGATGTGTTTAAATTGGGGCTGTATTCCAACTAAATCGATGATTGAGAGTGCTAAGATATATCAAAAAGTTAAACATTCTTCGGAATTTGGTGTTAAAGGAGTAGATATAAAAGCGTTATCATTTGATTGGCAAACAGTTAAAAAGCGATCAGAACGAATTGTACGTAGATTAACAAAAGGCGTAGAGTTTTTACTTAAGAAAAATGGTGTTGAGATAATTAATGGATTAGCTACAATCCAATCTGAAAATTCTATAGTCGTTGAAAAAACAATTATTCGAAGCGGAAAATATTATTGTTGCCACAGGAAGTAAACCAACTATCCTAACAGAATTAATTCCAAGCAAATCAGTTACTTCCATACAGGCTTTATTAAAAATGGATGAATTACCTAATAATCCAGTTATAGTGGGATGTAACCCCCATGCCGTAGAGTTGGCACAGTTCTTTAACCTAATAGACACTAAGGTAGTTATGTTGGCATCAAAATCGACTTTAATCCCAGATGCGGATAAATATTTGTCAGATTATTTATTAAAATCTTTCAAAAAGGATAAAATTGAAGTCGTATTTAATGCAAATATGAAAAGCTATAAAGATGGTTTACTAAAGACAGATAAAGGTGAGTTCCAAACCGACTGCTTAATAAATGCAAGTGACAGACAAGCAATCTTACCGGAATGTAAGATAGATTTAACTCTTGAAGGTAATTTTATTAATGTAAATAACTTTTTGCAAACTAATATTAATTCTATTTTTGCTGTAGGTGATGTGAATGGTACATCAAAATTTGCTCACACAGCATCTGCACAAGGGTTGCATGTAGTGAATGTGATCAATGGAATAAAAAAAGAATTCGATAATACTAAATTCCCAATCAATATATATACTTATCCTGAGATGGCGCAAATTGGAATGACCGAAAAACAGGTAAAAGATGAAGGATTTGATTACAAAGTTAGTGAATTTCCCCTTTCAGCGAATGCAAAAGCAATGATCGAAGGACAGCGTGATGGTATAATACGGATGTTATCAGATATAAAATATGGTGAAGTTTTAGGTGTACAAATAATCGCAAATAATGCGACCGATCTAATAGCTGAAGCGGGCGTATTGATGCAACTTGAAGGTACAGTTTACGACGTAGCAAATACAATTCATGCTCATCCGACAATTTCAGAAATCTACATGGAATCGGGATTTGATGCATTCGAACAACCTATTCATAAATAATCTATAAATGGATTCAATCAAGGTAAGGAAATATACTTTACCGGATTCTTATCTATTGGAAAATGATGTAACTAAGTTTTCTAGTATTGTATGGATTCCTAATGAAACTTGTATAGTCATGGGGAGGAGCAATAATCCTATTGATTCATTATTTATTGAAAATGTTATCACTGATGATATTCCGATTTATAAACGTCCATCTGGCGGAGAAACGGTAGTACTATCCAATAAAATGATTGTTTTATCGGTTGCAGTAGAGCAGACAGATTTTAAAAGTGGAAAATCGTATTTTAAAGATTATAATAATAAAATTATTTTCGCTCTTGAGAGTTTTGGCATAAGAAATTTAGGATACAAAGGTATATCGGATATCACAATTAATGATTTAAAAATTTTGGGTTCTTCAATTTACCAAAACAAACATTTTGTGTTTTATCACGCGGTTTTGAATGTTTGCGAATCAGTGTTATTGATTGATAGATATATCAAACATCCTGTGCGAGAACCGGATTATCGCAAAAAGCGTAATCATAAAGATTTTGTAACCTCAATAGCACAAGAAAAATATAATATCAATATTAATGAAATTAGAAAGGCTGTTGAAAAGGAATTTCATTAGATTATTTGCAATGGTGGATAGTAAATAATAGAAATATTCCTCTATCTTAATAAATTATGTTATTAAGTTTATAGGTAATTACATTTGATGAAATTGTCCTTTAATATTTAAACGGAATTCGCATGAAACCATCTCTCAATTATCAAGATATATCTCTAGTTCCAAGGAACTTGTCACAAGTAAATAGTCGGCAGGAAATTGATCTATCGTTAAATTTAGATTCAAACGGTATGACTAAAAAATTAAGATTACCTGTTTTCCCTGCTCCTATGGATACAATTTGTAGTGTGGATATGTGTCGTATATTGTCCAAAAATGGAATGCTTGGTATGATACATCGATTTCAACCAGTCGAAAAGAGAAAGGATAACTATACTACTTTAATAGCTGATGGTTTAGATGCTGTAATCGCAGTCGGATTAGATGAAAAGAAATAATTGACGAATTTTATTATTTAGGAGCACGTACATTTATTGTTGATGTAGCAAACGGTTTCAACACTGCAGTTGAGCCTACTATTAAACAAATACAGGGTCTAAAAAACACTTATATAATTTGTGGAAATGTCGATTCTGAAGAAGGATTTAAATATCTATCAGACTTGGGTGTTGACGCAATTAGAGTAGGAATCGGATCCGGTTCAATGTGTACAACTTCAATTATGACAGGAGTAGGACAAGGAATTGTATCTTCGATACAAGAATGCAGAAGTATTAAAGAAAAAATTGGTAGTAAATCACTTGTAATTGCCGATGGTGGAATTAGCGCAGTAGGAGATATCGCTAAAGCGTTGACCGTAGGCGCGGATGCAGTAATGGTAGGAAGGATGTTAGCCGGTACAAAAGAAGCCGAAGGAAATATTCTTAAATATAACGGGAAACTATATAAAGCATATCGTGGATCTGCTTCATACGCAGTTCAGCAGAAAAGAGGTAAGAATCCATATTACGTTGAAGGTGATGAAACTATTGTAGAATATAAAGGTGGCGTACAGAATATTCTTGATCAAATAGATGCAGGATTACGCAGTTCGATGAGCTATATGGCAGCTGGCAATTTAGAACAATTAAAGAAAAATGGCTCTTACGTTGTAAAACAGAATCTAGACTAGTTTTATTCCATATAAATAATTTTAAACTTGAATTGGTTTCCATAATCCTTTCTAAAATATGTAGTTCATAGCTACCTTCGACACTATTTTTTAACAAATTAATTTAGAATGTGGTAAAATAATGACTCTTGGAAAAAAATTACTATGGGGTGGACTTGGATGGGCCATGGGAGGTCCAATTGGTGCTATACTTGGTTATGCATTTGCTTCTTTGTCCAGCCAGCGACCAAATCAAAGACAATCGCAGGGTAGAACAATAGTATCTCGAACAAGTACGGAAGACTTTATGGCATCATTGATGGTGTTATTGGCATCTGTAATGAAAGCAGACAATAAATTACTGAATTCCGAATTAGATTATGTAAAACAATTTTTAAGGAAACAATTCAATAGGGAAGACGCCAATAATTATCTATTATTATTTAAAGAAATCACAAAACAAACCTATTCATTGCCTCAGGTCTGTCGGCAAATACAAAGGTCAATGGACCATCCAAGTAGATTGGAAATCATACATTTATTATTTGGTCTATCATCTGCAGACGGTGAAACTCACATAAAAGAAATAGATGTAATCCAAACCATTGCACGCTATATAAATATTAATGATAATGATTTTACTTCCATTAAAGCGATATTTGTTAAAAGCACAAAATCATCATATCTGATTTTAGAAATTGATTCAGCAGGTACCAATGATGAAGTAAAAAATGCCTACAGAAAAATGGCAAAAAAATATCATCCTGATAAAGTTGCACACCTTGGCGTAGAATTACAGGAATTAGCTGAAGAAAAATTCAAAGCAGTGAATAATGCGTATAAAGATATTAAACTTGAACGTGGCATGGCATAGTGCAATAAATTATTATAAAAACCCGCTATTAGGCGGGTTTTTTATTTATTATAATAAATAACTTGACAATAGTATAAAGTAAATACTAATATTAGAATAACAATAGTAATAAATTAATAATAATTTGTTTTAAGAGAAATAATTATGGAAAATGAAAATATAGCTGATAAAAAATTTCAAAAGGAAATTAATTCAGGTACAGCGGCATTGGTTTTATTGGCAACATTAAATCATAGTCTCGAAGAAATGTATGGTTATCAAATTGCTAAACATTTAGAGGAAGGTAGAGACGAAATACCTATGATTAAGCAAGGTGCTTTATATCCTGTATTGAGATCCTTAGAAAATAGTGGATTATTAAAAAGTCTGGTTGAACCGTCGGTTTCTGGTCCTCCCAGGAAATATTATCAAATTACAGAAATAGGAAAGGATACGCTTGTCCGTTGGACAGATATATGGGAACAGACAAAAATATTTGTAGATTCAATACTTGAAGGAGGCAAAAATGATAAATAGTATAGATTTATATTTAGAATCTTTAAAAAAGGAATTAAAAGGATGTGATAATGCTACAATTCAAGATGCTTTATCAGATGCTGAAGAACATTTGAGGACGGCAATCGATAATGGACTTAAAGAAAGCGACAAAGTTGTCGAGGCCGATATTCTGACAGAAGTAATTAATAAGTACGGCGCACCCGACGAAATCGCAAATGCCTACCGAGATATTGAAGATCGTATAAGACCTGCGTTTGCACGAACTCAAGTTTCGAGCAGCAAATCTATCTTATCAAGATTTTTCGGTATTTTCACCGATGCTGGAGCTTGGGGCTCATTAATATATATGATATTCGCACTGGTCACAGGAATTATATATTTTACATGGGCAGTTACCGGTATTTCAATTGGGATGTCTATGATATTTCTTATCATTGGAATACCGATTATAATCCTTTTTCTTTATTCAGTAAGAGGTATTGGATTTGTGGAAGGCAGGCTAGTTGAAGCATTATTAGGAGAAAGAATGCCTAGACGCTCTAAGTTTACTAATAAGAATATAAAATTGTGGGATAGGATAAAGGAATTGTTAACTGACCGTACTACTTGGACTGGAATTTTGTACTTAATACTACAGTTACCACTTGGTATAATTTATTTTACAATAATGATTGTAATGATAACAGTGTCAATTGCTAATATTTTTGCTCCGATAGTTCATATAATTTGGGATTTTCCGATTATTCAAACAGGTAATTATGAATATTATTTGCCAAATTGGTTATTACCATTGATGACGCTGGTTGGATTTCTACTGCTCACTATCACTATGCACTTGGCTAAGTTTATTGGAAAGATTCATGGAAAATATGCTAAAGCATTATTAGTAAGGGAATAATAATCTATTTATTCTAGAAAAGCCCCTCTGTTTATTATAGGAGGGGCTTTGGTTACTGTATATTTTATCTAAATTTGTTTTAACACTTCTAATAAATATGACCAGAACTTTTGAACCGAGCTTATTTGAACTTGTTCATCAGGTGAGTGAGGTCCAGTAATATTTGGTCCAAATGAAATCATATCCATATTAGGATAATTCTTACCGATAATTCCGCATTCTAAACCACCATGGCCGGCAGCAACTTTTGCTTCTTCGCTAAACATTTTATGATAAATATTACTCATTAATTTTATAATCGGAGCATTAGGTTTTGGTATCCAGCCGGGATAACCACCGGCAAGCTTCATTTCAATCCCTGCTAATGCAAATGTGCTAATAATCGACTGTGCAATATCCATTTTCTCGGTTTCAACGGCACTTCGCGTTAAACATTGAACAGAGTAATTACTGTCTTTAATTATTACACGAGCAAGATTATTTGAGGTTTGAGTAAGGTTTTCCATTTCGGGACTTAGACGGTAAATGCCATTTGGACAACCATATATTGCATTCAGAAATCTATTCTGAAAGTCTATTTCAGCAACTTTTTTCGGAGATTCTATGCTCTCTAACAGAATCACTAATTCAGGGTCGGTGGTTTTGTATTCATCAATAAGAATATTTGTAATTTCTTTAATATATGATTTGAAACTTTCAATGTTATCTATGGGGACTGCGATTGTTGCAAATGATTCTCTCGGTATTGCATTTCGCAAGCTACCGCCATCGATTGACGCAATACGTAAATCATGCTCATTAGAAGCTGTAAATAGTATACGATTCATTAATTTATTTGCATTTCCGCGACCTAAATGAATTTGAATTCCTGAGTGTCCGCCGGTTAATCCTTTTATACTTAGTATATATCCCTTCAAATTATTTTGCGTAGTCTCTTCTCTATAATTCCCTGATGTGGCAACATCGATTCCTCCGGCACAGCCGATAGTTAACTCATCATCTTCTTCAGAATCAAGATTGAATAATATTTTTCCTGCTAATACACCACTTTTTAGCCCATTTGCACCTGTCATTCCGGTTTCTTCATCTACAGTGAATAATGCTTCAATTGGAGGGTGGGAGATATCGGTTGACTCTA
>PVMK01120197.1_pt1 | contig 18668 bp, 24 predicted proteins | sample 1853481 | NCBI WGS metagenome assembly PVMK01 (sample SAMN08533507, study PRJNA380276) | Marine sediment metagenome, whole genome shotgun sequencing project. | reverse complement strand
CTTCTTGTATTTAATTTATCAAAATATAGGCACAGATTATTGCAATTTTCATGGCTTGATAATTTGTTTATTTACTAAATATTGAATACTTGAAATAAAATTCTCATCTGTTATCATATCATTTACCCAATATCCTGCAATGTTTTTTATCCATTGTGGAATCTCATTTGAACTCTGAGTTGCAATTCCTGAAAAATCTGATTCTATTACTTTGTTATCGATAAGGTACTGTATTGATGAAATGAATAATTTGTCATTAATGTGTCCGTCTGTCCACCCTTTTGCATTATTCTTAATCCAATTCGGAATTTTTTTATCTCGAATATCTTTTGATTTAAAATCATCTAGATTATTGGAAGATGACTCTGATGTGCGTTCTTCTATTTTTTTACTGACCACCTCAAAAGTAATGTCCATATCTTTATCGACATGTTTAACGTAACTTGCTGAAATGTGATATATTCCTAACATGGAATTTTTATCAAAAATTAATGGCGTCTCAAAGTATCCTGTCCCTGTACTTTTAATTTTTAAAACTTCCACTGATTGGTCTGGTCTGTGAATTGTAATTATTATATCCTGTCCACCAAAAAATTCTTCTTCTGCAATTTTGCCTGAAATTGTAACTATCTCTCTATCGTATGTGCTAATTTCAATGACTTTATGAGAGATTGTCATAGAATCAAATGGCTTTACGGGAATGATTGGTTTTATTTTTGGTACTGGAGTTGGTTCAGGTACTGGAGTTGGTTCAGGTACTGGAGTTGGTTCAGGTACTGGAGTTGGTTCAGGTACTGGAGTATTATCTAAAAATGCATAAAATCCATCAGAGCCATAAATGGAACGAACTTTTTTGTACATCAATATCTGTTATTTCAATTAACGATGGATTTCTGTGGATAGATGGAATCATTACTGATGGTGGATTGATATTTCCTGTCTGCCATTTTATGTTAAGGCTGTTATCATCTGAGATATAGTGATCTAACCCCAATGTATGACCCACCTCATGTAACACAATTGCATAAATTGCATCATTTGATTTGAAAACATCATCCTTGTAACATGAAACTAACATCGCACATGTGGTGTATTCTAAATAATAAATTACAATGTTTCCTGGTGGCCATGCAAAAAATCCTGCCACATTATCTAGCAAGTCTGGTTTATCTTTGAATTTAATTATTATATCACAATCCTCCTCCTCATCTGTGATAATTTTCTGATTCATCTCCCAAAGATTATCATTTTCTGATTCTGCATCTTTTAGATTGTTTTCCCATTCAGATATGGCATCACTTGTTAAAGTTACCCATACTTGTTGATTTTCTGAAATGTTATCAGTTGGTTCTACGATACAGTATGTGCTAGGCCCTTCTTGTCTAAAGTTAGTTGATGGAAAAAAAATCTCAGCTGATACTGATTGAAAACCAGAACTAACCACTAAAATAAAAACACCAAAAATTACTAGTCTATTCATCTGAACTAGTGGTTATTTTTTACTTGTATATGAATATCAAATAATTTTTTTCTTTTCCATTTTTTACCATTTAATTTGAGCCTAGAATTTGTGATTAAATGGTAAATTCCACTATTTTGAAAATTCTAAAAATTGATCCGATTATCACCAGAACATAGTAAAATTAATTGCAAATCTACCTTTTCTTTTTAAAATAACTTAATTACACTTGTTGTAATTTTTGTAATTCTTCATAATGTTTTATTGATTTGAGTAATGTCTCTTTTGTAATCATGCCATTTGTTATTATTTTTTCATATAGTTCAGGATAGATGAATTCTCTTTCAGAATATTCTATGATTTTCTCATAATCTTCTTGAAAATAATGTGGAATTTCACCAGAACCTAATGTTGACTTTACTGGAAATTCATAAGCGTATGCTAGCACGTCATGCTTGAGTCCCTTTGTTTTAAAGTCATTTAATGGAAGATGTGTTTGAAGAAAATCAATCACTTCTGGTTTGTTGATAATCCATTGATGAAGCCACTTCTCCTCTTGTATTTTATGGAATTTCATTCGGTTGTATAGAAAAAACAGATCAAATCGAAGTATGTTATGTCCAATTATCTTTAATCTGTCTACACCGCCACCTCGTTGCAGATCTACAACAAGATCATAGAATTTTTTTAACATATTTCTCTCTCCTGTATCCCACTCTTTTAATCGAAATACATGTCCGTTGTTGACTTTGTATGTAATGAGAATCACCTTTCCATCAAATGGTGTTAATCCACCTCTATCAAACCTCCAAAAAAGATCTTTGTTTTCTGAATGTCTGTTTAACCTACCAGAATCGATCTCTTTCTTCGTCTCAAAATATTCCTCTTTTGTAAATAATGGAGCTGTTTCAATATCTACAAAAAGATTTGGCATAAAGTATTCTAAATTAGATTAGACATTATCTTTTTGTTGTACTGTTTTACAAAATTTGATTAAAGAAATTTGATTCAAAAATTTATGCGATCTATTTTCTGATCTACAATTCATTATCAATTTGAACTTTGTATGTATTTTAGTGAATTAATAACAGATTAAATACAATACACAATTCAATCTATTCATGTTTGGTAAAAAGTCAGAACTAAAAGAAGGAACTCATGTTTTTTCTACAAGAAAGAATGGTGAATTTTATGACTTTATTTTTGGTACAGTAACTGGGATTGATGGTAGAAAAGTAGGAATTAATGGTATAATTGTAAATCCTGTCGGTCTCAAAAATAAAATCAAACAAGGAAAAACAGGGGAGCGCTCCCTAGAAATACTTGAGCATCCAACTCCAGATAATGTTGTACTAGCTTTAGTGTATAGAGTAGAACATGAAAATTTTGCAGAAGTAATAGATCTTGATGAGGACAAATGTGATATTTTACCACCAGTAGTGTATAGAATGCTTGATGGATGGATTCGAGAATCAATATCTGAATTTACCAATAAAGTATTGTCCTTACCACTAGGAGCTGAGAGAGATGAGGCAAGACGAGTTTTAACAAATAGACGGGACTCTTTGGTGGATAAAAATCTGAAAAGAACACTTTATGCTGTTTGTCGAAGTCTCAAAATTTTAAACTAGATCTGCTAATTTTACGCATGATTTCTCCATAGTTTTATATTATGCCCTAAGGAAATCTCGATACAATGGAATATGTTTACGCTGCTTTACTTCTTCACAAACTAGACAAAGAAGTTAACGAAGCAAATCTCAGCTCAGTTGTAAAAGCATCTGGCGCTGAAGTAAATGATGCTCAAGTTAAAGCACTAGTTGCAGCATTAGCCGATGTAAATATCGATGATGCAGTTAAAGCCGCACCTGTAGCAGTTGCAGCAGCAGCCGCACCAGCAGCAGATGCACCAGCCGGTGGTAAAGCAAAAGAAGAGAAAAAGAAAGAAGAGCCTAAAAACGAAGAAGCAGCCATGGAAGGTTTGTCTTCATTATTCGGTTAGAAAAGTTCAATTTTTTCAAATTTACTTTTAATCTTTATTTTTGTTAATCTTAATTAGTAATTGTATGGTTTTTGTATTGATTGGTTGATTTTTCTTTTCCTGTAGATGGCTTTATCAGTATTCTTGATTATTTGGGTACGATAGCTTTTGCAGTAACTGGTGCAACAAAAGCAATTCAACACAAAGCTGATATTTTTGGAATTCTTGTTTTGGCAACTGTAGTTGGTGTTGCTGGTGGAGTAACTCGTGATGTAATCTTTGGTAGATTCCCTACTGCTTTTTCTGATCCAATCTATGTTTCACTAACTGTAATTACTGGAGTTGTGATGTTTTTCCTTTTTTCATATCTGAAAAAACGAATGAATATTTGGTTAGTTTTTGATGCAGTTGGATTGGGTGTCTTTTCAATTATTGGCGCATCAATTGCATATCAAATAGTTGGATTAGACTTTCTTCCAATATTATTTGCAGGACTAATCACAGCAATTGGTGGTGGCATTCTCAGAGATGTTTTTGTCCGAGAGATTCCAATAGTTTTTGTCAAAGAAGTATATGCTATTGCAAGTATAGTTGGTATTGTAATTTTTTACGTTATTCTTTCATTTGAAGTAGATATGCAAGTGGCATCAGTAATTGGAATTGTTGCAACCACTGGAATAAGACTACTTGCAATGAAGTATAATTGGAATCTTCCAAAGGTTCGTGTAACTTGAACCTTTTTTGAGGTTAATCTAGATTCTTTGTAAATGAAAGTGCAGATTGTTCAAATCCTAAATGCTTGTAGAATTGATGAGATTCTTTTCTTTGATTACCAGATTCTAGTCTAATTCTATGACATTTTTTTTCTTTGGCAAGAGCAATACAAGAATTGATTAATTTTTTACCTATTCCTTGATTATGATATTTTTCAAGAACAACTAATTCGGGAATATACATCTCCAGAGTAGTACGATTAAGTCTTGGTAAAAACACCATACTTACCATACCAATAATTTTCACATCATCAAGTACTACAACAAGAATTTGTTTGTCTGAATCTGTAAGATATTTTGTTATTAATTTTTTAAATATGTCAACATCAGAGTGAAAAAATTGTACCTTCAAAATCTAAAACCCATTGTCTACCTCCAAAGTCAATAGTTTGTAAATTTGAAAACACATTTTCATTACCCCTTGTTTCATTATGCCCAGAATCAAAGAAAATATTTTCAGGATCAATAGTATTATCGTAAATTCTAAAATCTAAATGTTCAAAAGAATGATCATCCAAAGTGTTTTTGATAAAATCATCCATTCTAAAAACAGAATAAACTAATCCTTGAAAGTCATCAGGATGATCTTTATTTTCAGAATTTTTGTAGACTGGCAAAAGCATCAAAAAACCATTTTGAATATTAGTATCTGTTTCTTGAATTAGTATGATCTTTCCAGTTAATGTTGTATCTCCTGTTTTTATTGCTTGATTAATTGCTTGTCGTCTAATCTCTTCTGAATAAACATCATAACCAAGAGCTTGTGTGTTTCTAGAATTTTGAGGTTCTAAAAAAACTACTGGATAATATTCATCTCTTTTACCTTCTGGATGTATAGAATTTACTAATTCATTTTTTCTAATTTCATCTGTGATATGTTCAATAAAGCCAACTCCCTGATTGTCTGAAAATCTTTTCTCAATTTCTTGAATCCTGTAAAAATCAGTAAATTCACTTGGTTCAACTACTTGAGATGCTGCAAAAAGTCCGGCAAAACCCATCAAGAGTTGCTCATGGTTTTTTAATTTTTCTTGAATTTGAAATGTGGCTTTTTCAGATAATAAATTAAATTCTATTTCATCTGATTGCATGTCTAAATTATTAATAGTAATCCAAATGATGGATGTAACAGTAATAGCAATACCTAAAACAATCAACGAAATAACATCATTTTTTCGCATGTTAAGAAAATAACATTATTTTTTACTATTATAATTTTAGATTTAAGACCCGAATTTGTAAATAACGAATAAATTTCATAGTGCTAATTAGAATACTATTATGCTTGGATTAACAAAGCAACAAAAAACAGTCGTTTTTGGTTCTTGGTTGGGCTGGTCACTTGATGGATATGATTTGGTCTTGATGTTATTAGTAATCCCAATAATCAGTGACTTGTTTTTCCCTCTTGCTAATCCAATGTTTGCATTACTTGCTACGTTTGCAGCATATGTTGTTACTCTAATCATGCGTCCCTTTGGTGGAGCATTTTTTGGAAATTTTGCAGACAAACATGGTCGCAAAAAAACCATGATAATAACTATAATGGGATTTTCAATTGCCACATTTGCAACTGGATTATTGCCAACATGGCAGATGGTTGGATTACTAGCACCAATATTTTTAATTATGTTAAGATTTTTGCAGGGATTTTTTGCAGGAGGGGAATGGGGAAGTGGTGCAGTCATTACAATGGAGACAGTTCCAAAAAAACACAGAGGTATACTTTCTGGATTTCTTCAGAGTGGATTTAATTTTGGTTTTGTACTTGCTGCTATAACATTTCATTTTGTAGTTAATGCATTTCCTGAAGAACAATTTGCAGAAATTGGATGGAGAGTGATGTTTTTTACGGGAATTATTCCAGGTCTTGTTGCATTGTTTATTAGATTTAAAATGAATGAATCAGAAGCTTGGCTTGCAAAATCAAGACAACATAAAATAGAAAAATCTCCATTGCGTAAGTTATTATTTTCTAAACAAGAAAGAAAACATTTCATTTTTGCTCTGATCTTAATGACAGGATTGATGTTTTCATATTATGCCACAATGGGATTCTTTCCTACATTCTTGCAAAATTTTATGGTTTTAGAAAAATCTGAAGTTGCATTACTAATGATTATTGCAACTATTACCTCACTTTGTGGGACCATTTTTGCAGGATACATCAGTCAAATTATTGGAAGAATGAAAGCAATTGCAGTTTTTGCAGTATCTGCCACAATTCTTGCTGTTCCCGTGTTGTATGGATTGTTTAATGCTACTACATTTTTTGAACGAATAATTTTTACAATAATTTTGATTATGGTTGCAACCGCAGGGTTTGGTCCAATTCCTGCATTCCTATCTGAACGATTTTCTACCGGAATTCGAAACAGTGCTAGTGGATTTGCGTATAATGGTGGATTGCTTTTTGGTTCATGGGCACCTCTGATAGCAGTAAGTTTGTTATCAAATAACGAAAACTTGATTCCATTTCTACTTGCTGGTGTTGTAATTGTTGGCTCGTTGATAATTCTTGTAGGTACTAAACTTAATCCTGAAACACGTGATGTTGACATGATGAAATCTTAATCATCTACAGATTTAATTAAACTCAAAATCAAAGAGAACAATGGAGTTTTCCCAAACTGAAGAACCAGAAATTGAAAAACCAATAATTATTGCAGCTATGCAAGATATGGGAAATGTAGGTAGTATAGTTGTTAATTTTATCAATAAGAGTTTGCATACTAGAAAATTCAGAACAGCGAAAAGTCAATTTCCAACATATGTAATTGACAAGGGAGGATACATTGATGTTCCCATTAGAGAACTGGGAATACCAATTCACAGATGGACTAATTATTTTTGGAGGCGGGACAGGTCAACCAAACAGTAACCAAGAACTTAATGCATTATGTCAGGATGTAATTGATGTTTCAAAAAAATATTCAGCCAAATTTATCTACACACTAGGGAGGTTTTCACACTCCCAAAATACTGGATAAAAATCCTAAAACCTTTGTAACTACCACCTCTCAAGACTTGACAAAACAAATTGTCGGTATGGGAATTGAGACAACTCCACAAAAATCAATGATAACAGGATTTAACGGATTAATTTTGGGATTTGCAAAGCAAAATAATATTCAAGGTATTGGAATGTATGGGGAACTAAATGACCCACAAATTCCTCAGTATAGGGCAGCAATTAGTATAATCAAAACTTTGGAAAAACTGACATATAGAAAACTAGGGGACACAAGCAGTTTAGAATTAATGGCTCAAGAAGTTGAAAAAAGTTTTGAGAACTAGTTTTAATTATTTTTAAAATTTAATGAATTGTTTCATAAGCTTCTTTTAGAATTTTTTTAAGATCATCTAAATTCTGGTCTAACTCTATTTGGAGAATATTGTGGGGTTCTTTTCTACTCTTTTGAATTTTGATGATAATGGAATTTTCTTGATATGATACATCTGCAAACCATCTAAAGGTCATTGATTTTCCAAAAACAACTCTGTGCATTCTAATGTCCTCAACCACATTCTCCCCTAAAGAAAAACAATAGTCTCGAATGGAATCAAAAAGAGGTTGAATTTTAATTGGAATTTGTTTTTTAAAATCCTCATAATTTCTTTTATTACCAAAAGATGCCAGTTCCATGATATTCAAATATGATTTTAGAATTTGTATCTTTTTGTTTTTTTAGAATAAGATTATTCCAAAACCGACAAAGCCTTTACAATGTCAGTTTTACTAATTATGCCTGCAATTGAGTTATTTCCATCCATTACCACTAAACCACTAACATTATTTTCTAAAATAAGTTGACATGCATCAGTTAAACTCTGATTAAATTTGATTGTAATTAATCCCTCAGTCATTACATCTCGTGCTAATGAAATATCTCCAAATCCTTTTTCTGAAAGAAATCCATTTCTAATTTGGTCTGAAATAGAAAATCCTGAATCATCCTCATCAGTTCCCAATTCGATGGATATTCTAAATAAATTTCTAAACGATATTATGCCAACAGGATTTTCATTTTGGTCCTTTGTGATTACTCTTGATACCTTGTTTTCTAACATTTTTCGAACAACTTTGAAGAGAGGAGCTGCAGTATGTGTGCTGATGTAATTGTGAGTCATGTAATCCACAACTTTTTTGCCATCTGAGACATTATCTAAATAATATTTTACAAGATCAGTCTTTGTAAAAATTCCTTTTAGTTCTAAATCTGAGCCTATTGCAAGAGAACTTGTACCATTTTCCATCATTTTTTTGGCTGCATCAGGCGCAGATGTGGATTCATCTATAAACAAAATTGGTTTTAGAATTTTTGTTATTGGGATGTTATCTAATCCTTGGTGAGTCGTTTCAGAAAATAAGAATAATCCTACATCTTTTTCTGTAACAATACCTATTGGTTTTCCATCATCTATTACAATTAATCTACTGATATTGTATTCTAATAATTTTTTAATTATTTCTGAAATACTAGATTTTTTTAAAATTGAAATTGGTTTTTTTGAAATATCTGAAACTAACATTTTTTTAATTTAATTAATTTTCTATAAAAACAAGACATATGATTTTCATCATTGAGTATGGTGATTCAATTAAATGCATTTACAGAGATGAATTTCATGTTATTTGCTCTAAAATGGAGATAAATATAGAATAACAGAAATAAAATTACTGTAGATGCACCAATCTCAAGAATGATAATCTATGATCTTAGTTTAAAACAGCAATGGAATTCAAATGTGTAATGATTACTGATACAATTTATGAGCATCTAAGAGACATTCAATCTACTAAGGTAAAACATTTAATTTCTAAAGCAACTACAATTGAACCCTCAGATACACTTTCAAGTGTAATTGGTAAAATTTTAAAAAATGATGTGTATGATGTTTTTTACCTTAATGGAAAATCAATTCTTTCAACGAACGTAAGAACATTACTAAATGCCAAAAGCATTGTATCTATGAAAGTAGAACCATTTCTTTATCCAATCCCCCATCTAACTCCAAATGATTCTATTCAAAAAGCTGCAAACATTATTGCACATTATAGAATTCGTGGAGTACCCATAATTCAAAAAAACAAGATCATCGGAGTAATTACTGCACAACGAATCTTAAAGCTACTTTCAACTAAAGACAACAAGTGGATAAAAGCAAATTTAATTTATACCCCAAACCCAATTACAATATCTTCAGAAGAATCTCTTAGCAATGCTAGGAGAATTATGACTTCAAAAAGATTGGATCATTTACCTGTAATGAATAAAGGTAAAATTAATCAGGTTATCACATCTGCACATATTTTAGAATATATTTTACCACAAGAAAGCCAAGGAAGACAATTACGAGGAGTAAAAACTCTTCATAAATTAGAATCTCGAAATTGGGAAATATCGGGAGTCCACGAATCCCTCAATGCGCATTGAATGACGATCTCAATAAGATTGTAAGTTCAATGCTAAAAACGAATACTTCGTGTTGTTTAGTTAATCTTGGTGGAAATCTTCAAGGAATAATTACATTTAGAGATATTCTAGGGATTACTAGCATCAAAAATAAAAACTCCAATTCCATTATACATTGTAGGATTACCTGAAGATCAAAAAGATGTAAATCTTATTAGTAAAAAATTTGAGAATACTCTGAAAAGATTAGAAAAGGTATACTCTGGAATTCATGAAGCAAGAGTTTCAATTAAACAACAAAGAACAGGAAATAGAAAAGAAGGAAAATATGAGGTGTCTATTATGATTACAACACCTCATCATGCACCTTTAATTTACAATTCAGTTGGATTTGATCTAAGTGAAGTTTTAGAGGAACTAAGCCAAAAATTACTAAGAATGTTATCCAAACGTGCTAAAAGACGGTCTAAAACAAGTATTAGAAAAATTGGATTGCCTATATTCTAGTTATGAAAATTAGTAAATCTCTAAAGACAGGATAATTTGTCATGTTGGTAATTGTTTGTGGATTGCCTGGAGTTGGTAAAACCACTTTTGCAAAAAAACTTGCTCCATTGATTGATGCCATTATTTTATCTACAGATAAAATTAGAAAAGAGATGATAGAATCTCCAACGTATGAAAAAGAAGAACGAAGACTCATTTATGATATAATGATATTATTAGCAAAATATCTCCATGATTCTGGCACAAATTGTATACTTGATGCTACTTTCAATAGAGAAAGATCTAGAACAGAAGTTAAGACAAAACTGGGAATTCCAGATAAGGAATTCTTTGTGATAGAGTGCATGTGTCCAGAAAATGTTGTAATTCCTCGCATAAAAAAACGGAAAAATGACTATTCGGATGCAGGTATTGAAGTTTACAAAAAAATGAAAAAAATTTATGAGTCTGTAACAGGAAAACACATAACAATTGATACCACTTTAGATCCTGAAAATAATGCAAAATGGGTTTCAACTAAAATATTAAACTCAATGGCACTGAATTAAATTCAAAAAAAAACTTATTCTAGTTTTTTGATTTCAGAACGAGTTTCTTCTAATTTCTGTTCCCATTTTTCTTTTTCAGTTTGCGAAATTGAATTTGCACATAATTTTTGTAGAATCAAGAATTCTTTGTTTTTTAATGAGGAAAGGTAAGTGTATTCATTCATTTTACTATCGTTACAGGAATTTTTGATTTGTTGATAACGTGATTGGCAACACTGCCCAAAAATATTTCAAACTCTGGATCAGGACCGCTAGAGCCTATGACAATCATATCTACTTTATGACTTTCAGCAAAAGTAACAATCGTTTTTCCAATGTTGTTACTAACTTTAATTATACCCGTAAATGGTACATTGGCCTTTTGTGATATTACTTCAGATTTTTTGATGGTCTTTTCACTATTTTGTTTTATCTTACGTTCTATGGTGGAAGTTTTTAGGAATATTGGATATGAGTAAACATTCAAACCAATAATTGATGATCCTGATTGTTTTGCAATAACTAATGCAAATTTCAAACCTCTAAGAGAATTGTTTGAACCATCTAACGGTACCAAAATTTTCTTTAATATTTTATCAGTCAATGTAAATTATCTGAATTATCTATTATTTAGAAAATTGGTTTAAATTCAAACATGATAACAAAAACGAGATTTAATCGAGAATGTTATAAAAGACAATTTAGTATCAAAATAACGTATAATGCAGTTAAAAGTAAAAATTCTCAATATTGATTCAGGTGGCAGGCCAATTGTATTTTTGAATAATAAAGATGCTGATGAATTGAATATCAACGCGTCTGAACGTGTGACAGTTCAAACAAAAAAGAAGATTACTGCAATAGTTAACATATCTACTACTATTGAAAGTGGTTTTCTAGGTGTAACTGAAGAGGTTAAAAAATTACTTTCCCTAAAACAAAATTCCAGAATAAATGTAGACATTGCCCCATTTCCAAAATCACTTCAATTTATTCGAAACAAGCTCTCAGGGAAAAAATTACTATATCCTGAAATACATGAAATTGTACAAGATTTGGTTGAAGGTAATCTTAGTGAAAACGAAATTTCAGCATTTGTAACTGCATTACATATGGATAAAATAGATCTAGATGAGGCAACAAGTTTATCCCTCTCAATGGTCAATACGGGTAAAACCCTTAGCATTGACAAAAAGGTCATTGTGGATAAACATAGTATAGGTGGAGTTCCAGGAGATAAAACGACACTATTAGTAGTTCCCATAATTGCTTCAGAAGGATTTACTATTCCAAAAACATCTTCAAGAGCAATTACATCTGCTGCAGGAACTGCAGATCGTACAGAAGTTTTGATGCCTGTGAAATTCACTACAGACAAGATGTTACAAATATTAAAAAAATCAAATGCCTGTATTGTATGGGGCGGTGCAGTGGAATTAGCTCCTGCAGATGACATATTTGTGAAAACAGAATTTTCTCTTCATATTGATCCTTTACTTTTACCATCCATCATGAGTAAAAAGAAAGCAGTTGGTGCAACACATTTGGTTGTAGATATTCCAACTGGAAGAGGGGCAAAAATAAAAACAACTGGTGAAGCAGATCTTCTCGCAAGAGACATCATAGAACTAGGTCGTAGATTAGGAATACATACTCATTGCATTGTAACTTTTGGTGAACAACCAATAGGGAATACTGTTGGTCCTGCTCTTGAAGCAAAAGAAGCACTTGAAGTTTTAATGAATCAAAAGCAGGTACCTGATCTTATAGACAAAGCATGTAATGTTGCTGGAAGTATGTTTGAATTATTAGGCAAAAAGAAAGGTTATGCTCTTGCAAAAAAAATCCTGGAATCTGGAAAAGCAGAACAAAAAATGCGAGAAATAATTAAAGCACAGGGTGGAAATCCATTCATACGTCCAGAAGATATCCCAATTGGAAAATATTCTTTGTTAATTCGTTCTGAAAAATCTGGACAAGTCCTATGGATGGAAAATAAAATTATCGTAAACGTAGGACGTGCAGCTGGTGCTCCAAAAGATAAAGGTGCAGGAATTGTTTTTAATAAAAAAATTGGAGATTCGGTAGAAAAAGGAGAATTATTGTTTACGATATTTTCTGAGAAAGCCCATAAGATTGATAGAGTAAAATATGTTCTTTCTACTCAAACACCATTAGGTGTAGGTAAAAAATCAGATATGCTGATCCACACAATAACAGAATCTCCAGTGGTAGAAAGAACATTTGTGATTGATAGATAATTGGCAACTAAATGTTAGAAAATTCTCATTCCCAATTCTGAATAGTTTTAGAAATAATTTCAGATAAATCAACTTTTGAAAATTTTCCCTCAATTGAATTTGTTCCTATAATTCTCGTAGTTCCAGCTTTTTTGAGTTTCTTTTCTGAATCTCCTACAAAAATAGGATGCGTGCATACAACGTATATCTTTCTAAAATTTTCTTTTTTAAGAAATTGAATTGCTTTTAAAATAGTGCCTCCAGAAGATACCATATCATCAAATATGATTAGGTCTCGTCCTTTGGAAAATTTTGGTAAGGGCGATTTAATAATTAATTTTCCTGTTTTCCTATCTCGTTGTTTGTTTAAAGCAATCGCTGTTGTATTGAGACATTTTGCAAATTTCTCTGCGTTAGATTTCCAAAACATGTCCGGAGATACCACGAGTGGATTTTTCAATTTATATTTTTTGAAATATTTCACAAATAAAGGAATTGCAGATAGATTCTTTGTAGGCATTTTAAAAAAACTCAGAGCATTTGGACTGTGAAAATCTATAACAATTAATCGTGTTGCCCCAGCTGCTTTAAACAATTTTGCAATAACTGAAATTGTGATAATTTCCCCTTTGAGAAATTCTTTATCTTGTTTTGCATATCCCATGTAAGGCACTACAGCAATCACTTTTGATGACATTTCACGTGATTTTGAAATCAGTGATAAAGTTTGAACAATATTTGAATCTACAGGAGGTCCAGTGGATGATACAACAATAACTGTTCCTTTGGCTATTTCTGAAATAGTAAGTTTACTTTCTCCATCAGGGAACACTTTCAATGTTGTTTTGAGATATTTTGCTTGTAATTTTTTTGCAATCTTTTTTGCTAAGCCTTCAGAAGTTATACTGCCTATTACAAAATAATTATTCATCAATAATCATGTCTTTTACTTTTATTATTATTTTTATTAAACAAATTTTATTGCACTATACCCTACAACTGATTCTGTGTCGCCTGATACATCTCCACTTGTTGCATAACTGAGAAGTTCTCCTTTTGTTGCACCAAGATTTTTACATGCAATCATTGTTGATGCCATGGCTCCATAACCACATGCAGTAACTCTTCTTTCATTTAGTACTTGATAGAATTTCTCTATATTCATCTCCAAGATTGGCTCTATCAATGCCTTGTCTTGATGATGAGCAAAAGAATTTTCCTCATAATGTGTAAAATCCGATGAGGCAACAATTATTGTATTCTTCTTTTTTGCAATTTCAGACACCGTATTCCCAACATCTATTGCTGTTTCCATATCTTGTGCCCGTAAGATTATGGGAAGAATTTGAAAATCATTTGAAAGTATTTCTTGCAGCATTGGAATCTGTACTTCTAAGCTATGATCTTGTGAATGAGAATACTCATCAATTTCAATGAACTTTGATATTTCTGCTATTTGTTTTGCTGATTCTGAATCCACTTCAACTGTACCTAAAGGTGTCTGCCACTGTGCATCAATCATTGTAGCTGCATCTCTTCCTATGCCAAAATGGTTTGGCCCAATTATGATTACAAGTTCTGGATTTTGAAATGCAATTGATTTGTAAGAGTGACATGCAGTTGGACCCGAATATACATAACCTGCATGGGGAACAATTATCCCAAATATCTTCTCATTTGATATTATGGGATTGCTACCTGGTCCATACTTGTGCTCCATACAATATTTGATCATATCTTTCAAGTCCTCTTTTTTATCTGGATAAAACTGCCCTGCAACCACTGGTTTTCTAATCATCAATTTGTTTTACCCATTATTTTATAAAAAATCATTAGATGATTCTCTGATAATATTTCCATTAGGGGACTCTTCTTTGAAAATTACTCCTTGAAATCTCAAGATTTTAGTCTCTTTATCTTTCCATGCATCTTTTTCTAGTCCTGCTTTTTGACAGGTATGTTCGAGAAATTCCTCCACATTCCAATCATATTCTGTTGGAACTTGTGGTAATAATAGACCTGATGTGTACACATTTTCTACAATTAATCCATCTCTACCGATTTTGACTTCTGTGAGATACTCTGAAGGTGTCTCTACTTTAATCTCAACTGGTGATGTGAGAACTGTAACCTCAAAAATAATCTTATTTAACTCATCAGCAGTTACAGGATTGAATCGTGTATCTTGAGTTGCAGCTGAAATTGCGGCATCAATTAACCCTTCTGATAATTTCTTAACAGGAAGTGGAAATCCAATACATCCTCTCAATGAATCTTGTTTGTTTAATGTCACAAATACTCCTGAGCTAAAATCAAATTTAGAATTAAATGCAGTATCTATAATCTTTGAATTGTTTTTTAGAATTTCAGTTACAGCTTTTCTTGCCATCTTTACTAGTTCCACTCCGTCAGAATCAGAAAATATCTTGGACTCTTTCATACTTGTTAAATATGTAAAGACACAATAAAAAACATTGACAACTTTACTTGGAAAAGAAGCAGAATTGTATGAAAAATTACCTGATGATAAGGTAAAGTGTACAGCTTGTGCACGATATTGTGAGATTGGTAAAGGTCAAATTGGTTTATGTGGAATTCGAGGAAATGAAAATGGTAAACTGCAGCTGTATGCATATGGTAAGGTAATTTCAGGCCATGTTGACCCCATTGAGAAAAAACCACTAATACATTACTTCCCTGGAAGTAAAGTCTATTCCATTGCGACAACAGGATGTAATTGGCTCTGCAAGTATTGTCAGAATTCTGATATCAGTCAGCGTCGTACAGTTGAAGGCATTGATATGACTCCTGATGAAGTTGTAAATACTGCAGTAAAATTCGGTGCACATGGAATTGCATACACCTACAATGAACCTTCCATCTTTATTGAATTTGCACGTGATTGTGGAATTGCTGCAAGAAAAAAAGGATTGTTTAATGTATTTGTCTCAAATGGATATGATACTCCTGAATCAGTTTCAATGATGAATGAGTTTCTTGATGGCATAACTGTTGACTTTAAAGGTAATGCAGAAAAAGAGTTTACTCGAAAATTCATAGGAGTCCCTGATCCTCAACCAATCTTTGATACACTATTAGAAATTAGAGATAAAACAAAAATTCATGTTGAAATTACTGACTTGATTGTGCCAAAAGTTGGTGATGATTTGGAACATGCAAAAAAACTTGCAAAATTTGTTTATGATGAATTTGGACCTGAAATGCCAATGCATTTTTTGAGATTTCATCCTGACTACAAAATGATGGATTATCCTAGCACCCCTGTTGAAACTTTGGAAAAACACTATCAAGTTGCAAAAGATCAGGGTTTGAAGTATGTGTATATAGGAAATGTTCCAGGTCATAAATGGGAGCACACGTACTGTTCTGAATGCAATGAAATAGTTGTAAACCGTTATGGATTTAGTATACGAGAATGGCATCTTGATAAAAATAATTGCTGTAACTTTTGTGGAAATCATATCCCGATAGAAGGTAAATTACAAGAAGGATACAAACAAGACCGTTTCCAGTTTGTGTCTTAATTTTTTTGTAATCGATTAATTATGTGTAAAGGGCATCTTTAAGAAATTAATGTGTATCAGAAAAACGAAACAGATTTCAAAGACGTCATCATAATTTTGTATAATGACTGTTAATTGTCAATGCACTGAATGCAAATGCAAGGAAAAATTGTTATCAATGGATAAAGATGGAAAATTTTTATGTTCAAGCTGTAGATTAGGAAAACACGGACATAAAGTCTAATAATTTTTAATCTGCGGGGAGCCACTTTGATATGCATCAACGATATCTCGTACAGTCACTACTCCCGTAATTTTGCCATTATCTGTTAATCCAAGTCTTTTGATGTGATGTAATGCCATGATATTTGCTGCTTCGTTTGCAAGAATTCCATCTTTTGCAGTAATTAGTGGAAATGAAGAGTAGAGTTCTATGGATTCATCTAAACTACCTTTATTGTTTAGTACCTTGAAAACAAGATCTCGTTCAGTAAATATTCCATGTTTTGAGTCTGTTCCATCTACAATCATAGAGCCAATTCTCTTGCCATACATTGCCTTGCATACATCAAAAATTGATTCATCGTATGACATATGAGACACATTTTTACTTACAACGTCATCTAGTGTCGGCGCAACGTATGTCTTTCTAAATGCACGTAAAAGATCACTCGGAGTAATTATCCCAACGAGTTTATCAGAGTCTGCAAAAACTAGCAACCGTGCTTTCTGTGATATTATTAATTCAGCTGCTCTTTGAACAGATGTGTCTGGAGTAATCTTTACAAAAGGAGTCAAAATCATTTCGGATAACTCGATATCAGGATAGGTATTTTTTTCAGCAACTTGCTTTAGAATATCTCGTTCAGTAAGAATTCCAAGTGGTTTACCTTCATCTGTGCTTACAATTAGATTCCCAATGCCTCTTCTTGCCATAAACCCTACAGCATCATGAAGTGACACGCTATCTAAAACAGAGATAGGGAATGCGGTAAGATAATTTCCAACAAATAATGTATCAAGCTCAAGTACCATTAATGCAAAAAATGCACCGGTGTTATTTGATTGTGTTGATTGATTGCCAGATTTGATTTTTGAGTAATTTCACGCCATTGTTTTACTTTCTCAAGAATAATTCTAGAGTTTAGCTAATCTAGCATAGATTGGATAATCATAGTAAGATTATCTAGTTCAAATCTTGACTTTGCAAATCCCAATGATTCAAGTTTAGAATCTAATCCACTACCAAAATTCCCTCATCAATCAAATACTGTATTGCTTCAAGTAATTCATCTTCAGAAATTTCTCCTTGCGCATACCATCCAATGATGTTTTTTGTCCAAGGAATTCTCTGTTCAATTATTTCTAAAGGTGGTTCTTGCAAAATTACTGGTTTATCTGGACATACTCCATTTACAGGTTCAAAACCTTGTGGGCAAACAATCTGTTCAGGTTCAGTATTTTGTAATTTTTCTATATTTACAGAAGATTTTTGATTAGTTTCCAAATTTTCTAATTGTTTTTCAGATAACCAACTGTCATAATTGTAAATTGATGCATACATTATATCATCTGGATTATCACTATGACCAAAACCAATTGCGTGGCCTAACTCATGTATTGTAATTAATTTAGCATATTCTGCATCAACTAGATTGAATTTTCTATCTTGCCACTTTACTGACTCATCATCCATGAATCCTAGTGTAATTGCAATAAATGGTCTGCCAAAATCATTATTCGTACTTGTGGTATAATATCCTAGTTTGTTTCCCTGAAATTGACTTGACCACTGGACTACAAAGTCTGCCTTTTCACGCTGATCAATCTCTATAAAATAGGTTCCAGGGACTCGCTTTTCCCAATATGTAGTTCCATCATAGTAAATATTTCCAAATTGAGATTCCCAATGCTTTGGCATTTCACTGAGATAGACTTTCCATGTTTTAGCTTCTGCATCAGAAAGATTTGAGAAAATTACAACAGAACAAACAACTGCTATTGCGATAATTATTACAGGTTTCAACATCCCAGTAAACGTGAATCTTTTACTTAACTAGGATCATAATTATTTCAGATACGCCATTGCAAATTGACTGCCTGCGACCAATAACAACAGGGTTCCAGTAAGGATAATTTCTGTAATAATCATAATTAATTTAGAGTGAAATTAGTTCATTACTGAGTGTGTGTTGAAAATTATTACACTCATCTTACAGATTTCATTTTTCTTCTTCAGC
>PVMK01118896.1_pt1 | contig 18674 bp, 15 predicted proteins | sample 1853481 | NCBI WGS metagenome assembly PVMK01 (sample SAMN08533507, study PRJNA380276) | Marine sediment metagenome, whole genome shotgun sequencing project. | reverse complement strand
AGAACAGATAAAGGTATCAGGAATTCGGAAGTTGGACCCGTCGTCGTCCGATAGGGCGGGACTATGCCGCGGCTAAAGATGCGGAATGCGGAAAATAAGAAAAGGCGCAGGAGGCACACCACAAATTTTTAAATAGACGCGTCATCCCTCGCTAGCGGGGGCGTATGCACGCGATCTAATCTGATTCTTTTCGTACTCGTCCACGTGAATCAGAATTTTATAGGGACGAGGACGAGAATGACGACGAAGTCTGTACTCTGAAACCTTATATGAAACTACATCAGTATATGGCAAAATCAAAGTGGAGCCGACCACCCTGGCTCGCCATACGCAAGGTGTTTAAATCGTCCTCGTCGTCGTGCTCGTCCTCGTAATCGAAAACTATAGCTGGTGAAACCCTTTGCCAAACGGATCGAGAACGAGGACGACGAGAACGAACCGAAGGATGCGCTAAGTCCGCACCCCGCGGCGCTCGTATGAAACTACACCAAAATGGCACGGTTTCTTGATAATTAAACTGGCCGCTTCAGCGACCAGCGTCTGGGCCGGACACTGCAACCTTTAGACTTTAGCCCCAAACCTGTGAACGGTTACGAACATGCAAAAGAAAAAGCCATACGGAGACACCCTCAAAGAACAATTACTGGCCGGTGCCAGGGATCGTCTCCATAACTTTTTGCTGGCCGACGGAGCTGTCCGCGGGGTTATCATGAACGGCACGCGGATGGTTAACGAAATGCGGGCCAACCACGAACTTGGCATTCTGGAGACCTTGGTGCTGGGTCGGGCCTATCTGGGTGCCGGGTTAATGTCGGCGAACTTAAAAAGCAATGACCGCATCGCCATTAAATTTGACTGTTCGGGACCGATTAAAGGGCTGGTGGTAGAAGCCAATGCTTTTGGCGAGGTGCGCGGTTTTTTGAAAAATGTCCCCATTCCCTTAGATAAACCCATGGAAGACTTTAACCTGTCGCCTTTTTTCGGTGCCGGTTTTCTCTCCGTGACAAAGTATTTGGAGGATGCCAAACATCCTTTTACCGGAAAGGTCATGCTTAAATACGGCAATATCGCCCAGGATCTGGCAAACTATTACCTGACATCCGAGCAAATCCCGACGGCGTTCAACCTGAGCATTACATTTGACCGCAAGGGTCAGGTCACCGGTGCCGGGGCGGTGTTTTTACAGGCGATGCCCCAGGCCGGTGAAGATTTGACGGCAAGTCTGGAAGAGCGGGTCATCAGCCTGCCCTCACTCGGGGCAAGTATTTACCGAATACATTGATCCTGAAACCCTCATCGACGAGATTTTCAGGGAATATTCACCGCGCTTTTTAGCCAGTCATCGCATCGAATTCATGTGTCATTGCAATCGAAAGCGGGTGCGCAGCCTGTTAGTGCTGCTGCCGATCGAAGATCTTAAAGACATCCGGGATAACGGACCCTTTCCAATGGAAATGCGCTGCCATTACTGTAATACGGCGTATCATTTCGCCAAAGAAGACATTCGGAAAATTTACGGGCAGCGCTATCCGAATAATTGAAAAGATTGAAGGGGCGGGGAGTTTTTCCCCAAATTCCTTTTGAGTGAACCGTTAGCGCTTCACCGGTTGTTAGCGGTCCGGCTGGGAAATAGCCCATGCGGACAGGGCAAAAATTGAAATACTCCCCGACCGCTCAACTAATAAATATCAATTCCGATACTATCCGAAAATCCTCGTTCAATGACAATTTAGCTCAACACTTGAATTTTTTTCATCAACCTTTTGTATTTCGCAAGAATTTCTGGGTCTTCAAGTGCATCAGTGAATTGGGAGAGCCAATTTTCAATATATTTGTCATCTAACTTAGCGTGCTGCTCTATCAACAGTGCTTCGATGTCCGGCCAATCTCTTTCCCTTCCAGCAATAGCTTTTTGAATAATCAAGTCTTCTGCTGAACATATCCAAAGCGACCATCCTCCCATATCTCTACGGATTGCTCTTTCAATGATCAATTCTTCATAACCCGGAATAGCTAAAAGGAAATCAGCGATTACGCCATCAACAATAACAGAGATTATCAAAGAGTTTTCTGGAATATCCAGGCGGGCTTTTTCGGGAAAATTTTTGTATAAGAGGGAGCTGATTTTATCGTAATTCGTATCTGGTGCTAAGACTTTAAAGTCAATATCGCGGGTTACACGAATCACACCCCACTGTGACAAAGCAATTCCTCCTATCACTGCATAGCGAATGCCGTGTTTTTCAAGAAAAGTCACTACAGTTTGAAGTGAAGCTCTAAGTTTTTTTTCCACGCTGATGTCTCCATTCTTCCAGCCTCTGTATTCTTGAATAGTATTTTTGCCATTCAGAAAATTTCAGCTTTAATTGCAAATCACTTGGCTGGGGAGCTAGTTCTAAACAAAATTCCCATAAATCAACATATTGTTCCCATGCCTTTCCGGGTGACAAACTACCGGCATTGCGAATCCGTTCAACCAGTTCAGCATCATTCCATTGTTGATACAGTTTATAGGTATTGCGGTAGAGTTCTTTATCGATAGTCATTGTCGAACCATTATATGCTTACTGAAATTAGGTAACCCTTTGCGTTCTTTGCGCCTTTGCGGTGGATTATAGCTTCCTCGCCTTTCCAGTTGATGCCATATTGAAAATATAACACAGCCATACGGCAATATAAAGAATAAAGCTCCCTTTCATTACCCGGCTTATCGTATCCGGTGAGATCACGGATTTGTTCTCCTTTATTGTGGCGACCCCATCTGGCTTTGCTGCTTCTTCATTTGCTGGATCATTTCATCCACGGATCGGCCGGTGGGTGCCATAGCGACAGGATTTACTTCCAGCAATCCTTCCCAGGCTTCTATGGCACCGTCCGTATCTTTGAGGTCATGTAGAAAGCACAATTCCCTTGTTCATACGAGAAACTTCATGCTTGGGATCCGCCTCGATGGCTTTATCGAATGCCGTTACCGCTTCTTGCGGGGTTGCCGTTGCGCCGATACATGACGCCCATATCGGTCCAGACATTGGCATTGTCCGGGTTAATTTCCAGGGCCTTACGGTACGCACCAATTGCTTTTTCGTATTGGGTCGAATCAAAATAAGAGTTTCCCAGCTCGACCCAGGCTTCAAGATTGCCGGGATTGGACCGGGTTTCCTTTTCAAGCGCAGCTATCATACTTGCATTGCCGGGGTCAGCAGCCTTTGTGGAGGCTGGTGCAGGCTGCCCTGGCATTTCCACCCTATCGGTTTTAAACACGCCAAACATCACGCCCCCAAAAAAACCCACCGCCAGGGCCAGAAGTGTAACCAGCCAGAATGTTTCTTTGCGAACATACTGTACATCAGCATTCTTTGATTGTTTTGCCATCGGTCCTCCAATGTGAGCTCGAGTTCTTCATATCGAGCTGATGCTCTCAGAAGGGTTTGCTTCCAGACACAATACTAAGTATTCGATTTCACCCGGTCAACCCAATCAACTCGATGAACTCAAGAAGCGGGCAACCCGTTTTGCTGGGCTCGCGCATATCGTTTAGGCCCTTATAAGGTTTTATCTGACAACATGTTGTAAAATGCTGAAGGTGTCAGTGTCCAGGTTTCAGGATTTAGTACCTCAACTCCCTGACACCCGAAACCTGACACCTGAAACCCAACCCGGAGAAACCGGAAAAATGAGCTAAAATGAGCTAAAATTTGAAATGACTAAAATTGTGGTATCACTTCGCTCCGTCTGTTTATAAGCACACATGCATTTTGGAACCTGGTAGATATACGATCAGTTGAGTAAAAAATAACTTAACAGGCGAAGCTTAAATAAAATCGACAGAATACCTCAATTTTAGGCACTTTAGGCATTTTGAATTTTAGGAAATTTTCTGAGCAACCTGCGTTACTGTTAAAAAAAATATTTTGTTAGATAAATCCTTCGCAAACATGATGTGCCCAATAGCCATAGGGGGCCGAATAACTCGTTCTTTTAATTGCAGAGCTGCTACAAGAATTTTTTTGCCCTCCAGGCGGATCAATTAAAAAAAACGATCATAAAAATGACTGAGCGAAGCGACATCCATCATTCGTCATTCGTCATTCGTCATTCCTCGTTCGTCAATTCCGGCTTTGCCGGGTTAAGCCTACGAATTGGATACCCCCTTTCACGAATCCCGCCGGACCCAATCCGTCTTTTGACATATCCCGGAAAATACTTAGATTGTTTAGGAAATCTTGGCATTTAAGGACTGAGGCTTTGAAGAATTTAAAATCAGGCATAAATAGATTAAAACGCTGTTTTAAAATACTCGGCGGCGTATCTGCCATATTTATCTTCGCAGCAATTTCCCAGGCTGCAGGGTTAAGCGCGGCACATCACATTCAAGTTGAACTGATTCCAGGTGCAAAGATGTTAATCGGCCAAGATGACATCACCATCAAAACCAACGGGACCGAAATCCTCGAATTTCGCCTTACTAAACGGGCAACCCGTCTCGAAGTACAGGTTAACAAAAATCCGCGGAATTTCAACTTTGAAAACGGCCGCCTGCGGCTAACGCTTAAACCCCATGAACTATCCGGCGAATTGCAGGTTACCATTCACTATGCGGCCATATTTGACGATCCGGTTCCGGTGCACCCCATAAACATGGATAATCCCGGTTTCGGCGTTACGGCCACCATCTCGGAAAAGGGCAGCTTTTTGCTGGCCGGAGCCGGTTGGTACCCGGAACTTGTGGACAGCCCGGCAAGTTACAGGGTGACAATCACTGCACCATCCGGTCTGATTGCGGTGACTGCGGGCCGCTCACTGGGTCATCGAATCAAAAATGGAAAGACCGTATCCGAGTGGGAGGTGAAATATCCGGTCGAGGGCCTGTCCCTTTCCGTCGCCCGGTATGTGGTTGATGAAAAATCTGTGGGCGATGTAACCGTGGCGACCTACTTGTTACCGCATAACAGGCATCTGGCGGCAGCATATCTGCAGGCGACCGCCGGTTATCTATCGCTGTATTCGGATCTTTTCGGTGCCTATCCGTTTCAGAAGTTCGCCGTCGTGGAAAATTTCTTCCCCACGGGATTCGGCTTTCCTTCCTACACGCTCCTGGGAGGCAGGGTGCTGCAGCTGCCGTTTATCATTCGTACCAGCCTGGGTCATGAAATCGCTCACTGCTGGTGGGGAAACGGGGTTTATGTGGATTCCACCCAGGGCAACTGGAGTGAGGGCTTGACCACCTATGTGGCGGATTATCGGTTCAAAGAGATGAAATCCCGCGAGGCCGCCCGGGATCACAGACGACAATGGCTGAGAAACTATTCAACCCTGGTTGCCCCGGAAAACGATTTTGCGCTGGACCGGTTTCAGAGCCGATATGACCCCGTCACCCGAACAATCGGCTATGACAAGGGTGCCATGGTTTTTCATATGATCCGGCGAACCCTGGGTGAAGAGGCTTTCTGGGGTGCATTGCGGGATATATATCGCAACCGCCTGTTCAGACGGACATCCTGGTCCGACCTGCAGCATGCATTTGAAATCCGTGGCAAACGGTCCCTGCAGGATTTTTTTGACCAGTGGGTGTACCGCCGGGGGGCACCCCGGTTTTCGCTGGATGGGGTTCGGACCGAACACACCGACAGCATCTGGAAAGTTAAGGGGCAGATCATCCAGCGTAGGCCCTATTTTAGTTTTCCTCTGATGCTCGCGCTCAAAGCCGGCAAACAGACGGCCATCCAAAAAATCTTAGTCTCCGGACGGGCGACCTCATTTGAGCTGAACAGTGACCATCGGCCTCAAAAACTCACAGCGGATCCCGATGACAATATCTTCAGGCGGCTTTCCGCCTCGGAAATACCGCCTGCCGTCAATGCCCTTAAAAGCTCGCCGGCGGTTATGACCGTGCTGTCCGAAAAACTGGACCCGGAAATAAAAAAAGCGGCCGGGATACTTGTGCTTTCACTGGGATTGAAACATAATGAGTTCGTCACTGAAAGTGAGTTGGACCGACAAATGCTTGCTGAAAATGACATTTTGGTGATCGGTTTTCCCCGGCGCAATGATCTCTTGCAAAAAATGCCGGCTCGGGTCATTATCCAATCAGGTTCCTTTTCGCTTAATGAAACGTTATATGAAAAGCCCTTCGATACTTTTTTGGGTGTGTTCGAACATCCCGCGAATGCGAATCGCATCGCTGCTCTGTTTATGCCGTTATCACCTCAATATGCCGACGTGGTGGCCCGAAAAATCACCCACTACGGAAAATACAGCTATCTCGCATTCCAAAGCGGGAAAAACCTGGATAAAGGAATCTGGCCGGTGGAAACCTCACCATTGGTGTATGAGTGGGGTCACAGTAAGTGATTAGAGGGTGGGAGGTTGAGAAGGTGAGAAGGTGGGGGGGTGAGAATTCGGCCTCCGGCCCATAGGGGCGGGGCCTACGCCCCGGTGGGAAGTTGGACCCGTCGTCGTCCGATAGGGCGGGACTATGCCGCGGCTAAAGATGCGGAATGCGGAAAATAAGAAAATGCGCAGGGGGCACACCACAAATTTTTAAATAAACGCGTCATCCCGCCCTAGCGGGGGCGTATGGATGCGATCTAATCTGATTCTTTTCGTCTCGTCCTCGTGCTCGTCCTCGTGAATCAGAATTTTATGGGGACGACGACGAAGTCTGTACTCTGTAACCGCGTGTGGAACTTCATGAAAATGGCACTGGATTTCATGAAGTTTCATACGAGCACCGCCGCTGGCCTGAAAAGCGGCCAGTTTGAATCGGAAAAGAAACTTTGTCCTTGGCTATTTTCGACGGGTTAACTAAAAAATGAACGTCGATCATTGAGCGTCCAACATCGAATAATGAAACGCATAACTATAACACTCCTATCGGTTCTCGTCTTCTTCAGCGTAATGGCTGCCGGACAGAAGCAATTGGACCGGCGTATTTACGATATAACACAGGGAAGAGAAACCCTCATGTCTGAGGTCGTACCGGCATTGAAGCAAAACCGGGTCATTTTGGTGGGAGAACACCATAGCAACAAAAATCATCATCGGGCCCAGCTGGATGTTATCCGGGCCCTCAAAGAGACCGGCGTACAGGTGGCCGTCGGGCTGGAAATGTTCAGAAGTGACAGTCAGCAGGCCCTCGATCGCTGGGTTGACGGCCATATTGACGAAAAGGAATTCCAGAAAATATTTTACGAAAACTGGAATTTCCCCTGGGCGGCTTACCGTATGATTTTTAACTATGCCAGAGAAGAAAAAATCCCGCTGATCGGACTCAATGTGCCCAGGGCTGTCACCCGGCAGGTGTCACAGCAGGGATTCAAATCCCTGGCTGCGGAACAGAAAGGAAAACTTTCAGATGTGTCCTGCCGGGTCGATGAAGAATATATGAATTACATCAGGAAAGCGTTTGGGACCCATGCTCACGGCAACCTTGACTTTACTTATTTTTGTGAAGCCCAACTGGTGTGGGATAATGTGATGGCTATCAATGCACTGGAGTATCTGAAGAAAAATCCGGCTGCAGTGGTGGTTGTACTGGCCGGAACCGGCCACGCCCGCAAAGGAGCCGTCCCGCGACAGATTCGCAAGCGCTCCCAAATACCCTATGCGGTTATTTTGCCGGAAGTAAAGGGCAGCATTGATCCCGAAACAGTCAGCAAAAAGGATGCAGATTATATTATGCTGGGTCTGTAAGAGATGCCAGTTGTTTGTGGTCAGTAGTCCGTTGTGGTTGATTAAGTTTACTGAGTAGATGGGGTTGACGGCCCCGGTTAATTACGTTTTGCTGTCTATTTCAAAGAATTTAAGGGAGTAAAATTGATTGGTTTTTTGGATTTATCGGATGGTAGAAGGATGCTCAATATCTCCATTTCCGAATTCGATACACTCTGTCTTCTGGCTTCTGTTATCTGTCGTCTGTTTTCTGACATCTGTTTCATAACAACTGACAACACGCAACGGACAACTGACATTAATTTGATCGCTATTTCGCAGCATAACTAATATAAAGCATATATAAACCTTAGACTATATCGGATATGTTCCATGAACTACTGCAGCAACTGTGGTCAACCACTGACTTGCCAGATACCGCCGGGCGACGATCGTTGCAGATATTTTTGTGAATCCTGCGGTGCAGTCCACTATCAGAATCCCACCATGGTGGTCGGATGCATCCCCGAAATGGAAGATAAAATCCTGTTCTGCCGGCGTGCTATCGAACCTTGCTGCGGTAAATGGACCTTGCCGGCGGGTTATCTGGAAAACGGCGAGACCGTCTCGGCCGGTGCCCGGCGCGAGACTTTTGAAGAAGCCCGGGCCAGGGTTGAAATATTGGCTCCATATGCGCTATACAATATTTGCTATGTAAACCAGATCTATTTGATGTTTCGCGCCCGTCTGATGGACCACAACTTCAGACCGGGCGCCGAAAGTCTGGAGGTTCGTCTGTTTTCGGAAGCCGAGATACCATGGGATGAAATAGCGTTCCGGGTAATAGAGGAAACCCTGGCACAATTTTTCAAAGACCGCACAACCGGGCTGTTTCCGTTTTACATCGGGAATATTTCTAAAAAAAAGTAAAAGTTCAGCCACTACAGATATCGTTTATTGGGTGATTAGTTGATTGGTTAAGTGGTTATAAATATGGACTTATCCCACATTTGCAAAATGAAAAGCGCTGTTTTCTTAGTAAATTATAAGGTCTGCACTAAGTAGATAGATTCATAAAGACAGTAACATAATATCTGAGGAATGGATTCTAGTTAAAGAAAAAGAAAAATATCAGACAGGATTTACAGGATCATCTGGATAGAAGGGCCTTCGGCTTAAGGGTATCTCGCTGCGAGCGAAAAAAATCCCATTAATCCTGTAAATCCTGTCAAAAAAAAGAAGCTAAAGATCGAATCCATTCAACACTCAGTGTTCTAACGGAGCGAAGCGATTTCTACATATATTCAATTTCCAATAGTCAATTCCCTGAGGTATTCATATGCTATTGCAAACGAAATTGCAAAGTAAGATCATCTTCATTTATGCACTCTTTAGCCTTTTATCGTTTTCGATTTTAATTTCCTGCGGCGATAATCGTGAATCAGCCGAAACAGTACCGGCGACCGTCAATCCCGAAAGTTTCACGTTTTTTGAACTCGGAACGAATACAAAGTTAACCGAACATGTCAGGAAGGATCTTGGAAAGAAAATAGGTCGGGATGCCATCGAGCGTCGCAGCACCCTGGATTTGGACACCAACTATGAAGGATTTATCAAAAAACATCTCCCCAAAATCAATGAACTGAATCGAAAATTAAATTTTCCGCCCGGAGAAAGAGTTGAGCATAACACCGTTAAGCTCATGTATCGCTATGCACAAAGAGAAAATGCGCCTTTTGATTATGTGGAGCTTGTTTTCTCCGAATACACAAAAACACCGCTGCTGTTTAAAATCAATTTCCAAAAAGATGAAACCGGCATCGTTGAGACGCTGAAAACCAAATACGGCCCGCCCCAAGTCATCGACTGGAAGGAAGAAAATGGTAAATCCATGGTCTGGAGGAAAAACATGGATTTATTGCTTGTGTCTCTGGTGCCCGACCAGTTCGGCCATCACGGATATCAAATTGTCATCTATTTCGTTCAGAACTTAAAACAACTCATCGAAATAGAAAAAAATGAGCTGAAAAAAATTGAAGAGCAAAGGGCAAAATCCGGTAAAGCAGCGTTTTGAAGGTGAATACTAGTTCACCGCAGAGACGCAGAGAACGCAGAGAAAGTATTAATACCGTAGTTTTAAATTAAAGCATGGCTCTTATTGCTTTCCGCCCTTCGTGTCCGCTGGGGTTTTTAGCAGATCAACGGAAAGCAAATGAACCTCCCCGCGGCAAGCCGTGGGGTATCTTTAAAGGTAAAATTAATTTTATCGCAGCGAGCTGCGGGGAATTAAACCCTGTAGATTTCGCATCACTCCAAGGTGATTAGAGTAATCTGCGTAATCTGCGAATTAAAAATTTGCCCTCAGCGTCCTTTGCGGTGAACTATTACCTTTCAGCTACGAACTATGAGCTATTATAAACACTTTCAATCCATATGCCGCCGGCTGTTTATGGCCGGAGAAGGCGACGGGGCCGTTTCCGTTTTCGATCCGTCGGACCCGCTCAAAGGAGAGTCTGGTGAGCCGGCAAAAATTGCCCAACGGCTAAATCCCGCCTTTCTCATTCTGCTTGCCGGACCCAAACATCCGGATTTTGAAAAGGCTCAGACACTTTTACATCAGACCGCCGAATCGACGGACGGGTCGGAAATTGCGCAATTTTATCTGGCCGCCGCAGATCGTATCCATACAGAAATTGAAACTGTATGCAGCCGGGATCAGGATTTTGCCAACCGCTTGAAACACCTGTCCTTCTTTTTAGAAACAACTCCCCAGGGACAAAACCCGCTGCAGGTAACCGAAAACATCTGGTCCGTATTTTTCCCTGAAGGCGTCGGGCTGTCTGCAGCCCGCGATAAATCCATCTCTGCCCTGCGGGAAAAGCGGACCGTGCATATCCTCGATCCCAACCCCGAACCCATCGTTGATGCCGCAGGGGAAATTCTCTTTACCTCAAATGTCCTTTTAACGCTTCCGCCGGCATCACAACCCTACCATGCGTTGCACTGCAGCGAAACGCTCAAGGAAAAACTGCACACAATTTCACAGGAACCTCAGCGCTACTGGTATGACCACCCCATCCACATCGGCGTCAAACCCCAAAACAACGAACTGCTGTATGGCCTTCGCGGTCTGGAAGAAGCATTGAAATTTGAACGTGAGCGTGGGTCAGTCTCGAAAAACGCTAAAATAACCTGCCTTCTTTCAGTTTCGGTTACCCATCAGGGGCTGCATGAAACAGCCCGCCCGTACATCGAAGAGGCCCTGTCCCGTGCCGGTTTTTTAAAAAATTTGGATGTGTATGTGTTCACCGAAACAGATACCCAACAAATTATCAGCGATGTCCTGGCCCCTGCAACCCTGCATTTATTGCAGCACCCGGACGCTGCAACCGAACTGGCCATGTTTGGCGTTGATGGGGAGTATGGCCGGCATTACACTTTTTTGAAAGCCATGGCCGCTTTCTGGAATGTTTTCATCGAGCCCCGCGTAAAAGCCACGTTTAAAATCGATTTGGACCAGATCTTTCCCCAGCAAACTCTGGTTGAACAAACCGGTGCCTCTGCGTTCGAGCATTTCACGACCGCCCTGTGGGGCGCAAACGGTACCGATTCCCGGGGAAAAGCGGTGGAATTGGGAATGATTGCCGGAGCACTGGTGAATGAACGTGACATCGACAATTCACTTTTTACCCCTGACGTACGTTTCCCGAAACGTTCGCTCTTGCCGGATGAACGCCTTTTTTTCAGTGGTCTGCCCCAGGCGATCTCCACCCGGGCCGAGATGATGACACGTTACAGTACCCGCCGGCTTGACGGAGTCGACACCTGTATTCAACGGGTACACGTCACCGGTGGTACCAATGGCATCCGGGTTGACAGTCTGCGCCGACACCGTCCGTTTACGCCGTCTTTTATCGGCCGGGCCGAAGATCAGGCCTATCTGCTCTCCGCCCTCAAAGGCGTCGAGCAAAGCCTCGCTTACGTTCACAAAGACGGGCTGATCATGCGCCATGACAAGGAGGCCTTCGCCGGTGAGGCCATCGAATCGGCCGAAATCGGCCGAACCGTGGGGGACTATGTCCGCATGCTCTACCTGACCGCCTATGCCGGTGTGCTTTCTGCCGGTAAGGCTGAATTAAAAGAAATCCTTGATCCGTTTACCGGGTGTTTCATATCTAAAATCCCGCAAACCGTCGCGCTGTTGCGATTTTCCCTGAAGGCCGCCCTGCTGTTTCGTGAAAACAAAATGGAAAAAGGATTGGAACTGGTTACCATCGGCACCCGGCGAATATCAAAAGCCTTCGAATTCATCCGGGGAGAAAACAGCGCGCTCAAAAAGCAATACGAAAACGAGCGCCACGGTTGGGATTTGTATTACGACACCCTCGACGCCGTCGAACAGGCCCTTAAAAACAATGACCCGGTTGCGCTGGGGTTGCAGCAAAAAGCAAAGGCCATCGTGCGGGAATGCGCGGTGGGAAAGAAGCGGAGGGCATAGGGCATGGGGCATAGGACATGGGGGCGTAGAGCAGAGAGCATAGGGCATGGCGCATAGGGAATTCGGCCTCCGGCCTCTCCGAGCTGTAGGCTCTACTACGGCTCTCCGGAAGCCATAGGGGCGGGGGCCTACGCCCCGGCTTGCGGCTCGTAGAGTCCAGAGCCTACAGCTCGGAGAGCGGGAAGTCGGAAAGCAAGGCCGTAAGCAGAGAGTATAGGGCGTAGAGCATTGTTGGTGACTGATTGAGCTAATTAGCTGACTGGTTGATTAGTAAATGAGATTATTTTTTTTATTAGACTGGATCCACCGGATGAGCAGGATTGTTTCACGTTTTCCGGATGAAACCGTGAAAATAATTTGAACTTGATAGAATGAAAAAAATGGAGAAATGAACCCTCAAGAAGAAATCAAACACCTCAGGGAATCTCTAAAGCAGGCTGAAAATGTTCAAGCTGAACTCGACCTGAGAGTTTTCAATCTAAAAACACTGTATGATGTCAGCAAAGATATTTACGGCAGTGTGGAATCGGAGACGATTATCAGGAATTTTTTGCTGATGACCATGGGCAACTTTGGCGTTGTGGAAGGCTTTATTCTGCTGCTCGATGAGTCCTCAAAAGAAACAAACCAGTTTGTTTCCATAGGGTTTCAAGACAGCGACCGGGCCTCGCTGGAAAACGGCGGCAGCCGGCTGCTGGACAGCGAGGACCTGAAGGCGTCACCGCAAAGGTTCGGCACCTCTTTTCATCACCGATTTCTACCTGCGGCGATTGAATTTTCGCTTCCGTTTACCGTAACAACGGGCTGTCCCGGCCTGCTGGGGCTGGGGTCTAAACTGATTGGCGAGCCTTTCAATGATAATGATGTCGAATTGCTGGATACCCTGGTCAACAACCTGGTGGTGGCTCTGAAAAATGCAAGATCTTTCGAGCAAATCCGCAAGCTCAACAAAAGCCTTCAGCTGAAAAATGTTGAACTCGAAAAAGCCCTTGGTGAAGTCAAGGCCGCCATGCGCAAAGTGGATATTCTTGAAAGCGTTAAGGCCAACCTGAGCAAATTCGTCCCCAACACGGTCAGCAGACTGATCGAAAAATCACCCAACGGAGAAATGCCTGAAAGCAAAGAGCATGATGTATCGGTGCTTTTTCTCGATATTGAAAGCTACACCAAAATTTGTGAAAGACTGGGGGATGCTGAAGTAAATAATGTGATCGAAAAGCATTTCTCCGCGTTTATGGATGCGATTTATGCCAACAACGGCGATGTCAATGAAACCGCCGGTGACGGCTTGATGGTATTGTTTCTTGAAGAGGATAAGGTGAAAAATGCCCTGAGGGCCGTACGCACCGCCCTTAAGATCCATGAAGACACCATCAAAATTGGACAGGAATGCAGTTCCCTCTACCGGCCGCTGGAAATCAACATGGGAATCAACTCGGGAACCGCTTTTGTCGGTGCCACCAAATTCGACAGTTATACCGGATCCCGCTGGACGTACACCGCCCGGGGAGGCGTCACCAACGTGGCGGCACGAATTGGAGCGCAGGCCAGGGGCGGCAAGGTATTTCTTTCAAAAACCACGGCAAATCGGATAAAAGATCACTTTACCCTCACCCCGCTGGGTAAATTCAATTTAAAAAATGTAACGGAAGAAGTAGAGATATTTGAAATCTAAGAGTTGCGGGTTGCAAGGAGAGAGAGTTTATTGGGTTGATTAAGTTAAGTAAACTGGAATTAAATGTTTGTGAAGTGACGATTTTATCCGTTTTATTCACAATAAATCGGAAAAAACAGCTTTAAAACTTGAGCCTCCCGAAGTGTTGCAATCCTCAGCACTGTGACAGAAATCACACCGGCTGATTTGGCCCGGACATATGTCGCTGCTAAGCGGAATATGACGGCACTTTTCAGAAGACATGTCAAGTTTGAAGTTGTACCGCTCGGAGAAAATCTTTAATCGCAAAAGGTCTGCTCCTTTTCCGCCGGCATTGAAATCATAGGGTTTCTTGGAAGAATATTTGCTTGTTTCCTGGGTCGGGAAAAAACCCTCGAATATACGTTTGCGATGTTCTTCCACAATCCCAACGCCGGCGTCCTGAACAAGAAATTCCACCCCGGCTTCCTTATTTTTGACGGTGACTTCGACCCTGCCCTCATCCGGGGTGTTCTCGATGGCATTCTTAACCAGGCCAATAATCAGCTTTTCAAGGGGATCTGAAGGAATGACTATCGGTGGCGTTGGCTCGACAGCAATGATCACGTCCAGATGCCGGTGTGCGAAAAGCGGTCTGATCTTCTCGATCGCCTCCTGGACGAAGTGTGCCAGATCAATTTTTTCAGCCACGGCTTCCCGGCAGCCAAAAATCTCCTCAATACGGTTTCTGACCTTGTCGACCACGGGGCCCTCGCCGGCCTCTTCTACAATTAAAATTTCCAGTTCATCAGCACATTGATCAAGCAGCCTGCATAAAATATCGTGGTTCCTGTGTTGCGAGTGCTTCACAATGTCTTCCAGCTCACCCTGCAGGGCCACCAGTCGCCCAAGGCTTCGCTCGGCCCTGGCCATGGCTCGCTGCCACTTTTCTTCCGGCAGAGAGGCCAGCGGTCGCTTCAGTAAAGCCAGAGCACTCATCAGCACCGCCACGGGCGTTTGTATTTCATGGGATAAATGATCCATCATTTTATCTTTGGCCCTGTTTAAAATTGTGACTTCTTCGTAGGCCTCCTGCAGCGCCTGCGCAGCTCTGGCATTTTTCAGGGAAACAACCAGGTTGTTCACCAGTGTTTCCAAAAGCTCCTTGTCTTCTGCCCGATAGGGTTCATCAACAATCTTTGCACCCAGCCCTATGATACCACAGCACCCCTCATCAACAGAAAAAACCAATATACAGGCCATCTCAGGTGGCAGAAATTCCAGATGCTGAATCATCTCATCAGACAGGATGGTGTTACCATGATGCTCTGATGACAAAAACCGGATGGCACCCTCCGTCAATGGTAAACGCTCTTTGTCCTGAATGCCGACGGCTACAAGCCGCGGTTCATCCCTGGAATCTGTGTCATGGGTCAGTATAAAGCCTTCGATCACCCCGAAGTTTCCCAGTGTCATCAGCAAGAAGCTCTTTAAAACCGCCTCGATCTCAACGACGCCCAGCAATTCTCGACTCACATCGTAAAGTGTCTGAAGATGAAAGATCTGCCGGTCAAGTTCGGTTTGCATCTTTTCCGGTAAGGGTGAAGAGTGGTTGTCCATTTGCTGTTCCAGCTTTCAGAATAGAAGGAAACTACAAAAAATTGACTGCCGCAGCAGACGAAGTGATTTTGAAAGGTTTTTTTCTAACCGTTCACAGGTTCAGGGTTCAACGTTCAAGGTTAAGGGCAAAGAAAGCATTAAAGACCCGAAATTCTCGTTAAAAATGCTCATTTTCCCAAAGAATTGCCAATTTGGCTCCAAATTTTGGATTAGCCCTGACGAAGCAGGCGCTTTTCTCGTAAATACGCATCCCACATGCAGTCCAGGGGACAAGAATGCAACCTTGAACCCCTGAACCTTCGAACCCGTGAACGCCTACGACTATAGGAAAAAGATATTGGGCTGTCAAGGATGATGTCCTATCTAACAGGATAGCGTCAGGGTAATTGCGCATACCACGGCGAACTGGAATTACCCTGCCCTATCCTCATTTTGGGTTGACACCCGAAGAACACTTTTCTATTATAAAAAAATGGCCTCAGATTTGAATCAACACAGTGTAGAAGTTATTCTGTCCAACGAGCTTGGCTATGAGCGCATTGCCATGGACTGTTCAGCTTCTTTTGCCAAAATTTTTGGATGTCCTGCCGATCGCATCGAAGATCTTAAGACCGTTGTGGCCGAGGCGGCCATGAACGCCATGCAGCATGGCAACCAGGGGCGTGCCAATGCCAAAGTGACGATCTTTATGGATTTCAAAGATGATATCATCAATGTGGCTGTAATCGATGAGGGCAACGGCATCAGGGAATTTCCTCCAAAACCGGATATAGCAAGAATCATTGACAATATAGATCCGCCGGTCGGCTTTGGCATATTTTTAATCAAGCAGCTTGCGGATCAAGTTGAATTCAATCCGAGGACTGATGGCGGCCATGTTGTGAAAATGGCCATTAAAATAAAGCGGACGGGATGAGAAAGCGCAGGGGTGAAGATGCTGCACAGCAATGAAATCAAGCTCGAACAACGCGGTTCCGTAACACTGTTGGACATCCAGGGTGACATAACAGCCTTTTCCGAGCCTTTCCTGAACGAAGCTTACAAAAATGCAGACAATCAGGATACGAGCAATATACTGCTGAAGATTGAGAGAGATATCTACATCAACAGCGGTGGTATTGCGGTAATCATCCAGATTCTGGCCCAAACCAGACAAAACAGTCAACTCATCGGAATTACCGGCATCTCCGACCATTTTAAAAAAATTTTTAGCATGGTGGGGATTACCAAGTTTGCCAAAATCTATGATACTGTGGAGGAAGCCCTGGAGATGATGGCCGAATCCTAAACCGGATAAATCATTGTTTTCACCGCAGAGTCGCGAAGGACGCAGAGATGTTTTTTTCTGAACATAAATGAACCTCCCCGCGGCAAGCCGCGGGGTATCTTTAAAGGTAAAATTAATTTTATCGCAGCAAACTGTGGGGAATTAAACCCTGTAGATTTCACATCATTCTTAAAGTGATTAGAGTAATCCGTGTAATCTGCGAAATCTGTGGATTAAACCTTTGAACCCTGAACCTTGAACCCCAAACCTGAACCTTTGAAACCTGAACCTTTGAACCCTGAACCTTTGAACCCCAACCCTGAACCAAGAAGCGATCACTTTAGACAGTTATCAATTCAGTTTTGTGCAAAAAGCGCAAAATATTTTTCAGTTTCTTTGTAAACCCTTGGTATACAGGCATTTACGAAGATAAATGTTGGAGTCAACTTTTTAGATCGTTTTTGTTCCGCAAATTTGGTTTCAGGTGTCAGGTGTCAGGAAAGGTAGACGCAATCTCATATTCTGAACACTGACACCAGAAACCTTACTCTCAAAAAGAGGAATAAAAATAGGATAAAAGTTAAACGATCAATTTTAATATAATAGACAGAGCGAAGCGATACCACAAATCTTCAATCTTCAATCTTCAATATTCAATTCCGGCTTGTCCGGGTTGGGGAGGTGGACAATGCAACTTCCTTCATGTTACCTTTTTCAAAACCTTACTGGACCCCAAATTGACACCCTCGCGGCTATTACGTTTGAAGAACAGTGCCAAAAAGGTAAATGGCTTTTTTACAAAGATCAGAAGGCCGATAAGATCTATCTGGTAAAAAAGGGCGCTGTTGAGTTGTTGATTAAGGTGGAAGATACGATCGAGATCCCCATTGCCATTATACGACCGGACAATGGCTGCGTTGGCATTGGCACCCTGGTTGAACCCTTCCGTTACACGCTTTCAGCCAGATGTGCCGCTGACAGTACGTTGCTGACCATCAAGGGGGAAGACCTCCAGGATCTTATGTGCAGAGACCACGAGTTGGGCTGCACCATGATGAAAAATCTGGCGCAAAAATTGCTTGCACGCCTGACAGAAACCCGCAAGGAACTGAAAATTAATTTTATGAACCTGGTTAGATCGGCGACCTTTTAGGCCCTTAGGGGCGATTTTCTGACAACATGTTGTAAGAAACTGAAGGTGTCGGGTGTCAGCCCCGCTGCCGGCCAAAAAAACGGCCGGTCAAATCGAAAAAGAAACTGATGAACGTCGAACATCGAACATTGAACGTCCAACATCGAATAATGAATTCTGTCAATTTTATTAAAAGAACTGTGCAACACCCGGCGCAATCGCCTGCGCCTCCGTGCTGGAAGGTCTGCACGAGCGAAGCTTCCCTTCGAAATTCGATTCGGTTGCTTTCGACGTGCTCAAGCCCTGAGCTTGCCGAAGGGAGTCGTTCGACTCTGAGTTCACGACCGAAGGGCTCGTCGCAGGCTGAACCTGTGAACGGTTACGTGCATTTTTCCTATTGACACCCGAAAGGATATATTGAATTATACCTAAACTAGTCGGTTCAGGGTTCATGGTTGCAACCGATTCAGAGACGGGAAATTTCGAAACTCGGAAGATGGTTCTATCTTGGGCCATTTCGTTGGGTTTCGCTGATAGCACAAATATGGCTGACAATTAGGTTGGGTAGAGGTACGAAACCCAACAATAGATATCGGAATGTCAACCCAACCTACGAATAAGCGATGGCCGATGTTGGAACCAAGCCCCAAAATTCCGATCAATTGGCTTTTGATATTATTTGAGATTTTGATATTGGAATTTGGTGCTTGTTATTTCGTAATAGTCAGTTCACCGCAGAGAACGCAGAGGTCGCAGAGATTTTTTAATGAGAAAATAGCGATTATTAAAATTAATCCAATAATTTCCCATAGAATTATCTTATTTCGTGTTTTCTGACCTTCTCGGCGCTCTCTGCGAGCTCTGCGGTGAACTG
>PVMK01167300.1_pt1 | contig 18680 bp, 17 predicted proteins | sample 1853481 | NCBI WGS metagenome assembly PVMK01 (sample SAMN08533507, study PRJNA380276) | Marine sediment metagenome, whole genome shotgun sequencing project. | reverse complement strand
GAGCCGGGCGAGATCGAAGCGGCGCTGGGGCTGCATCCGAGCGTGGACCGCTCGGTGGTGGTGGCGCGCGAGGACGTGCCGGGCAATGCGCGGCTGGTGGCCTACGTGGTGGCCGCCCCCGGCCAGGCAACCGAACCGGTGGCACTGCGAGCACACCTCAAAGCGCGCCTGCCGGCGTACATGGTGCCGGCGGCGTACGTGGAGCTGGCCGGGTTGCCATTGACCGCCAACGGCAAGGTCGACCGCGGCCGTTTGCCGGCGCCGGTGTGGGAACGCCACACCGAGCAGCGCTACGTGGCGCCGCGCACCCCGGTGGAACACACCCTGGTGGGGATCTGGGCCGAGTTGCTGGGGGTCACCAAGGTCGGTGTGCACGACGACTTCTTCGACCTCGGCGGCCATTCGTTGCTGGCCACCCAGTTGATGTCGCGGGTTTCAGATTCGATGCAGGTAGGCTTGCCGCTGCGACGGTTGTTCGACGGGCCAACCGTAGCCGCGGTTGCTCAGCATATCGAAGCCATCGAGTGGGCCTTGCAGGATATCTCGGCAACTGGAACGGGTGATTGATCGATCGGATTATTCGGCTGCGCCGTAAGGCCGGTAGAATCAGGGTATGCTATCGAACACCCTCACGCCGCTTTCGGTTTCCAACCCGCGCGCCACAATTTAGCCTGGCATATCCCGCAACTTTGTAAACGAGATAAGAATTATCGACATGGAAGAAAGTTTCAGACGAATCATCGAAGCGATTGGAGAAGACCCCGACAGGGAAGGTCTGGTCAGGACACCGGAACGGGCGGCCCAGGCATTTGAATTCCTGACGCAGGGATATCGGCAGAACATCGACGAGTTGATCAACCAGGCAGTTTTCACCTCGGACACCGACGAAATGGTGATCGTCCGGAACATCGAGATGTATTCACTGTGTGAGCATCACATGCTTCCATTCATTGGAAAATGCCACGTTGCTTATCTACCCGCTGGAAAAGTGCTGGGGATTTCCAAGATTGCCCGTATCGTAGATTTTTTTGCGCGACGCTTGCAGATTCAGGAAGTATTGACAAAGCAGATCGCCGACTGCATCAGCAATGCCATCGAAGGGAAGGGCGTCGGCGTGGTCATCGAGGCCCAGCACATGTGCATGATGATGCGTGGTGTTGAGAAACAGAACTCCGTGATGACAACATCCTGCATGCTCGGGCATTTTCGTTCTCAGATGGAAACCCGCAACGAATTTCTGCGATTGGCTAAACCTTGATTACGCTACCGGCTTGGTTGGGCCGAGTCGCTCAGTATTCCGCGAATCATTATGTTTGGCAGAAAGGCGTCGTCCATTTTGGGGGCTAGTGCGCCGGTCCTGACTATGATCAGGCCACGCGACGGAACAATGTAGACCCGTTGGCCTCCGAACCCGTCGAAATAGATTACATCGGGGGCAGCGAACGGTTCCGACTGGAACACTCGTACCGAGGTTTTCCGATTGTAGTAGCGGTATTCCTCGAATTCATTACCCAGCCAGGTCAGATAACCGTAGTTCGGGTTGTGTTGTCCCGGCGATAACAATCTGGCGCATCCAGTCGACCGGCACAAGCTGCCGACCGGCCATACGACCCTCATTCAGGTGCAACAGGCCAATGTGCAGCCAACTTCGCGCCGTCGCGTTCAGGCAGCAAAACATTCGAGCCATTTGGTTTTCTTCCGAGTCCAGAACGATCGTTGCATCGGGTACACCGAGTCGCTGCCACAACGCTTCGGAAAGGTATTGCGAATAGCGCTTTCCAGTCGCACGCTCGACAATCAAGCCAAGGTTTTGCGGATTGACGCTGTTGTAGTCGAAACGCGAGCCGGGTTCGACCTCAAGAGGTTGGTTCAGCGCCACCGGCTTTATATCCGGACCAAATATCAATCGAAAAAATCCACCCAGGGGGTTAAATCCAAAAGTCGGAAAATCGATGCCGCTATTTTGCTGCAGCATGTGCCTTATCGTGATTCCTGCCCGCGCATCGTCGGCCCATTCCATTAAATATGTTGCGGCCGGTTCCTCAACTGCGGCGATATACCCTTGTTCAATCGCGATTCCGATCAGCATCGCCAGCACGGATTTATGCATTGACTGGGTTGGCGAAAAACTGTCGGCATCGTTTCCAGGAAAGTAATGCTCCAGCTGTATGACTTGATCGTGATAAACGATCAGTGCATGAGAAGCGTTTTGCTCTCCAAAGGCGATGGCTGCGGCTAGCGCCGTTTCGCTTATTGACCGGCTTTCGTTCGCCGCCGTCGGTACAACGATTATCTGGCCGCCGGTGACCTGCTCCACTGGCCCCAGGTCCAGGGTCAAGATGCGAAGCGTCAAGAGCGGATTGGAAATGAACATTACGGCGAGACCGCCCACGAGCAGAATTACGATGCCAAGCAGAATGCGTTTGATGGTTTTAAAAATGAATTTCATTCCACGGACTCCAGCGCGCGTCTATGATACTCGTCACCTTCCGCTTTGACAGCAGCGGGTCAGGCGGTGATTGAGGCTCTGGGTCTATGGTTGATCCCGCAGTGTTCGTTTAGCATGCGTATGGAATTTACCGCAGCCCGGCGGGCGAATGATCAGATTAGAAGCTGAAGGAATCACAGCGCAAAGGATCGTCCATTGAAACACGTAGGTTTATTCTTCGCCGCATTATCGATACTCGCTGCCGACGCCACCGCGCAGGATTCGGCCGAGGCTCCGCTGGTTATTCTAGGCGCACGGCTTGTTGATACCTCGGGCGCCGAGAGCGGTGATCCCGTGATCGTGCTGGTGCAAGATCGGATCATTCAGGCCGTCGCCGGCGAAATTGAAATTCCGTCCGACGCACGCGTCATCAATGCCGAGGGGAAATATCTGCTGCCCGGCCTTGCTGACATGCACAACCATTTGCGAAGCGGAACCTTCGTGCCGGGGGACAAGCCCACGCAAATTCTGCAGCAAATGCTGCCCTGGGGAATTACTACGGTGTTTGATCCGGCGGTACACGGGTCCGCCTATCAGCTGCTGCGCGATGAGATCAGCAAGGATCCTGACAGTTTTCCCCGCGTTTTCCTGACCAACGGGTTATTTACCGCACCGAAGGGATGGGGAAGGGGGCATGAGCCGCTTAGCGCTTCCGAGGCCCGAACCATGGTTCAGTCTATGCACGCATCCGGCTCAGATGCTGTGAAGCTGATGTATGACGACATGAGTTGGGCGACCACCCGACCATTTGCAGTGCTGGACCCTGCGATCATGGCTGCCATCATCGACGAGGCGCACAGGCTTGGCATGAAAGCCTTTGTCCACGCGCCGGTGCTGGAACTGGCCGCCGAGGCAGTAGCGGCCGATGTCGACTGCCTGCTGCACGGAATTATCAGCGATCCGATCAGTTCGGAGTTGATCGAATCAATGCTGGAGCACGGCACTTGCTATATGTCGACCTTGACAATGTTTTATACCAATGCCGGATATGCAGCCTGGGCCGACCGGCTCGAGGAATTCGACAAATATGACCGCCTGGATCCGGCAATGCTCGAAGCTTTTCGTTTGCCAGCCGTACAGGGCGGCACGGCACGGCTGGACAACATAGCATTTGCAGCGCAACAGTTGCCGGTGCTGCGCGCAAATCTGCTGCGGGTCGCTAACGCGGGTGTGCCCATTGTGCTCGGAACCGATACCGGCATTCCCGGCGTTCTACCTGGGATCGCGCTCCAGATGGAACTCGTCATGCACGTCGATGCGGGACTTTCATCCCGTCAGGCTCTGGATGGCGCTACCCGGAACGCGGCCGCGATGCTTGATCAGGCGAGTGTGTTTGGATCGATTGCGCCGGGTCTGGCGGCGGATATTCTGATAGTCGACGCCAATCCGTTGGAAGACATTAGGAATATTCGCGAAATTTATAGGGTAATTCATGCAGGTCGCGTTTATGATCCGCAGCTGGCGCGCTGAAACTGCGGTGTTGCAATAGTCCCGGAGGGTGCTGGTGTCAGAGAAAGCGGTTTTTTGGTTGGGGGGTCAGCCGGGTCAAGCCGGTGCTCCAAAAAAAGGACTGGAACAGGATCAGGATTTTGCCGCAGCAATCCGGCAGGCTTGCGAATCATGTGGGTTTAAAGTCAGGGACTATGTCGCAGCGCAAGGGGCTTTCGGCAGTTGGCTGGTGCATCTGAGTAAGGATGGGCGTAAGCAACGCCTGGTGTGGGACGGTAAAGAAAACCAGTTACGGTTCGAGCAGGCACTCGAGTCGCGCGAATGGAAAGAATTGTGTACCAGTAAGGTCACCGAACACGATGTGGACGGATTTATCGCTGCTGTTCAGTCCGTACTGGAGGCTGACGGGTACGCCGAAAGCTGATCCAGGCTCGAATTGCTGCTACGAACGAAGCCGAAGGTCACGCCGATTCCACATCGGCCAGAAATTCACGAACCACTTTGACGGATTCATCGGTGCCGAGTTCAGGTGACGCAACCTTTGCAGGCCCGAGTACCGCTATCCTGGTCTCAGGATGCGCTTCCTTGACGCGCTCCATATAGGGCACAAAGAAGTCATCCTCGGCCGACATAACAAACATCGGGCAGATCACTTTTGCCATGACCGCCGGGTAATCCTGGTTCCAGATTGCGGCGAACGCCTGATCACGCCCCTGCATAGCCCGCATCGCGCCGACAAACTCCCGGTGCACAAGTTCGGGGTCGAATTCGGCAAAAAGACCACGTATGACTTGCCAGGTCTCAATCAAATACCTTCCATCCGGGTCCGGCGGGACTGAATCAGCAACCATTTCGTGAAACTGCTTGCGTTCATCGGCTGTCAGGTAGGCGACACCGTTTAGCATTAATGAGCGAGTCCGGTCAGCAAGCTTTGCGGCAATTTCAGTCGCGAGATGGGTTCCGGTGTGATGGCCGAAGAGGTGAAACGCTTCGATATTCAGACCGTCTATTGCCTCGATCAGCCAGTCGCGATAATCGGTAACGGATGGTGACCCAGCCGGATCAAAGGAGCCGCCAAATCCCGGCGTATCCAGTGCGTAAATCGGGCGGTCATCGGCCATGCCGATCATCATCTGTTCAAATGTCGCAGAACTGGCCGGTGTTCGATGCAGGAAGAGCAACGGAATACCGGAGCCGGTGACAACGCGGTAGTGAATCTGTCCGGCAGAAATATCGACGTAAGCTTTATTGATGATCATTGGATTGCCGGGAATTGCCGGACCGCAACGGCTAGTTCATCCAGATGCTGGTCGGTGTGCGCGGTAGACAGGAAACCGACTTCGAACGGACTGGGCGGCAGGTAAATTCCGTTGCCGAGCATATGTTGAAAGAAGGCACTATAGCGCTTGACCGCGGATTCAGGAATTGCCTCAGGAGACCGGACAATACCGTCCGGCGTGTCTGCCTGTCCCAGTCCCATCCAGAACAATGAACCCCGTTGTTGAACCAACAGATCATCCAAATCAGCGAGCGCATTGGCCAGGTGGCTGGCGCGTTCATCGAGTTCACGATAGGCAGAACCATCGTGCAGCTTTCGCAGGGCAACGAGTCCTGCAACCATGGCAACCGGATTCGCACTGAGTGTGCCGGCCTGATACACAGGCCCGTCGGGTGCCAGCAGATCCATCAACTCACGGCGGCCACCAAGCGCGCCGACCGGAAAGCCGCCGCCGATTACTTTTCCGTATGTTACGAGATCGGGGTGCATGCCTGAAATTTCGGCGAAACCGCCGAAAGCGAGCCGGAACCCGGTAATCACCTCATCGAAAATCAGCAATGCATCGTGGCGTTGAAGTTGATCGGCGAGCATTTGGAGAAACGCGCCAGTTTGCGGGAGCAGACCGTAATTTGCAGGTAGAGGCTCGATGATCGCAGCTGCGATTTCGTCACCGTGGCGATCGAACAACTGTTCCAGACCGTGTAGATCGTCCAGCTTCGCCACCAGAGTATCTGCAGCAATTCCTGCGGGTACTCCTGCGCTATCCGCCTGCCCTGGCCCGGCGAGTCCTGAACCGGCCCGTATCAACATGGAATCCGTGTGGCCGTGATAACAACCGTCGAATTTTAAAATTTTGACCCTGCCCGTTGCAGCCCGCGCCAGCCTGATAGCGGTCATTACCGCTTCTGTTCCGGAGTTAACGAAACGGATGCTGTCTACCCAGGCAATTGAATCGGTGATCAGTTCGGCAAGTTCAAGAGAGTACTGTTCCGCCGTGCCGAGGCTGGTGCCGCGATCGATTGCAGCGTGGACCGCTTCTATAATTTCCGGATCCGAGTGACCGTGGATCAACGGCCCGAATGACATGCAGTAATCGATGTAGCCGTTGCCATCGACGTCGCGAATCGTTGCACCAGATGCTGATTCCATGAACAACGCGGTGCCGCCAACAGCGCGCAGGGCACGTACGGGCGAATGCACACCGCCTGGAGTTACGTTGCGGGCACGGGCAAAGTACTCTTCCGATCGGCTCATTTTTCGAGCCAGGTCCGGGCGTGACGCGCATCGTAGGTGATGATTATCGATGCGCCAGCACGGACAAAGGCGGTCCAGGTCTCCAGATTCGCTGCCTCGCGGCGGATGAGGTTTTCACGGGCCATCAGTTCGATGGCCGCACTTTCGCCACTGGTCTGATACACGGCCCAGGGCTTGGGTATACGTGCGGACAGTTCTGCCAACACATCGAGATACGGCAGGCCGGGTTTCACCATCAAAATATCCGCGCCTTCACGGTCATCCCGAAGCGCACTCAACAATGCGTCATTTGGTCGAGCCGGATCGATCTGGTAGCTACCACGATCACTCAAGGGGATGTTTTTGTCCGGGGTGGATTCGGCGGCCAGGCGAAAAGGGCCGTAAAAACTCGAATGAAATTTGGCTGAATAACTCATGATCAAAGTTCGATCGAGTCCCGCCTGTTCCAAAGTCTGCCGAATTGCCGCCACCCGGCCATCCATCATGTCGCTGGGCGCAACACAGTTTGCTCCGGCGGACGCATACAGGCGCGCCGCATCAGCCAGCGTTTCAACGGATGCCGCGTTCATAACGTGATCGCCCGATTCATTTAAAATGCCGCAGTGCCCATGCGGAGTTGAACTACACAGGCAGACGTCGGCGGCGATCCAGATCTGTTTGCCAAAGCGTTGTCGGACCGCGGCGATCTGTTCTGCAGTAAATTCGTGATCGAATTCCGTATTACTCTTTTCGGCGGGCACACCGAACAACAGGATTTTGCTGACACCTTGATCGAGGTCGGCCTCGATCTGCTCCAGCAAACTGCCCGGTGTTTCGCGATAGACCGCGTTCAGGCCTGGCACGGGCTCCCTGGCCGAGATATTCTGCACGACGAAGTGCGGCTGGATCAGCTGGTCCACCGATGGTCTGACCTGCCGTGTCAGTTCCCGGATGGCGGCATCCTGGCGCGTACGGCGCAAACTCAACCCAGCCATTGTTGCCAATCCTTGCGTGATGGAAAGGGCTGAACCCGGTCGAGTCCAGCAAGCCGCAGCGCCTGCAGAGTTTTGCCGGTTCCGCAGGCATGCTGCGCGTTGACCGGCAACCAGGATTGCAGTGCTTCAAATTGCTGCACGCTGCCCCAGTAAAAATGTGTGCTGTCGCCAATTTGTCGGCGAAGTTCCGTATTCGCCTCGATGCCAATTCGATAGCTCGCGAGCACCCGGCCGACGCCGGAATGTTTCCAGCTGGGCACCGCCGCTTCATGCGTCAGCGCGGTCCATTGATCCAGCGCCGGTAGTTGCAACACACCGGCACGCAAAGTCGGCACGAGATCGCCAAAGCCCAGGTTGTCGCCACAGCCTTCAACCCAGATTCCCCGTTCTGCTAACCGGTACCAGCTTGCGGTGCCGCTGACCCAAACGCGTGTGGTCGTGGGTAACTCAAAGTTTTTGGGTAAGGCCCGCGAGTGTGCGATAAACACGGCCCGCAGGTTGGCTGGAACCACAGCTAGCGGCAACGGCCAGGCACGGCTGAGTTTGCCCCAATCGTGCCCGTTCCATCCGACCGCTGCTGTTGGCCTGGGCGGCGCGGGCCATATCGTTTGCTGCACTGTCTCAGTTTGGCCCGAGTCCGATTGTCGGCGTCCACGGGCCCACATCAGCGTCCCACAAGCATTGCTGGCGACCGCGGTGGCCCCAAACGTCTGCTGTTGCTCTGGCGACTCGGTGGCGACCAAGTCCAGTTCCTGTTTTACGAGCCGGGCCGTCAAGGGATCATGCAGTGCACCCAGGCGTTCCCGGCAACGCCGATCGTCGGCCCTGCACTCGATGGCCAGCGCGCCCTGTCCTGGTGCCGCCGGACACAGACTCAACGGTAATACCATCCAGCGCAGTTCGCTGATCAGTGGCTGGATTGTGCGGCGCCCGTCCGGGTCCGCCCACAGGCGTTGCAGGCCGGCGAGGGCGAGAACGACACCGTCAAGTTGATTCGGCCGGGGCCGGTTTTCGGTTACGACGCGCTTCAAGCGCTGATCCACCGGGCCGCGAAGATCGGCAAACGCGATACGCGGCGGATTGTCGAACTGGGGCAACGCCTTGGGGAGAAACTCGCCGATGTTCAGCGTTCTGCGTCGGGATGACGTGCCGATAGTCAATGTAACGCCCCGACGGAGACGATCGATGATGTCTGGCCGGAACAAAATCACCTCGCGAGGGTTTTCGCGCTGAGGAATTGCGGCAGTGATTAACCCGGCCGGACGCTCACCTGCAACATCTTTCAATGAGTGAACACAGAAGTCGACCTCACCGTCTAGTAACGCCGCGTCAAGTTCCGCCGCAAAAAAATCGGGATCATCGACCAGTTTCAGCGAGACTTTCTGATTGCGATCGCCACGCGTTTCTCGCGTGGCCAATTGAATCGACAACGATGGCCATCGCCTTTGTAAATCCCTCGCCACGAGCCGACTTTGGGCAATCGCCAATAGCGACCCGCGGGTCCCAAGTTTCAATATCGTAGGATGCTGCACGGCGCGCTCACTTAGCCAAACGCGCGTTTCAGCTGCGTGGCTTTGGTATTGCTTCGCGGCTGATCTGCAGTCCGATGGGCTACCAGTTCACGGCAGGCATGGCGCGCTCGCTGAACCTGCAACGAGCGCACATTGGATTGCGTCCGCCGTAGTCGGAACACATCGTCCAGGCTGAACACGCCGTTAAATTCTGCCCACGGACCCAGCTGATTGCTGCGGCGTCCAAGATGAGCGACGCGATTCATACCGTGTCGCTGAAGCAAGCTTACCCAGAGCTGGTCGTTGGCATGGTTCGCCGGAGTCGTCAGTATCGCCTGGCTGGCCCAGCGGGCTGCCGCCTCGGCCTGCTCCGGCCGGTACTGCTGCGCCCAGGCCGCGATCGCCTCTTGAGGGGAGCTGCGGTTCCAAACGGCAACGTCAGCAGTCCTGAAAAACGGCAGCATGGACCGTGTCAGGTTGCCTGCGCCAATGAACAGCACGCGTTCATCTGTTGCCGGCCGCAATATCTTTCGCACCAGCGAACCATACGACGCGCCACCGACACCTTGCAGAAACGCCGCCCGGATTTGTCGAGTATCGGCGAACAATTGGTTCATCGGCGCTGCCAGCCGCGATGCGAAACCCGCAGCTTGCCCCTGGCAATGCGCCCAGGCACGCTTAAATTGACCAAATACATTTGATTCTGCCGGAATCGCGCTGTTTAGCCCGGTCGCTGTCTCCAGCAGAAATCGGTACGCGTCTGCCCCCGAGTAATACTCCAGGGCCTTCGCACGCGTGGATTCCGTTTCGCCCGGCACGTCAGCTGGTCCTGCAAACACCGCCAGCTGGCGCAGGCAGGTATCCAGGACAAAAGCCTGCCGTTGCAACGCTTCTATCATGCTGACCGGCCAGCCGCCATCTGTCGAATCTTTGGTTTGGTGGACGACGATCAGGTCTTGAACGCGAATGCTGCCGATGATCGGCTGTGGTGACGGCTGCATGATCAGGTTTGCGCCCCCGGGTTCAGATCGGACGGCTCCGTCCAGATTGTCTTGCCTGATTCGGCGCCGCCGCTGTTGGATGGCCAACCCGTGCCTAACGGCGGCGCAGTGAACCATGCCAGCTCGTCGGCTAAAGCGATGGTCTGACCGACCAGCAGCAAAGCTGGCGCTGTGACGGCATGTTTCTTGGCCAGACCGGGCAGTTCTTTCAGGGTACCGCGGACAATCCTTTGCCTGTCAGTAGTTCCATTCTCGATCAGAGCCGTCGGGCAGTCCGGTGACCGTCCGGCGGCAATAATCTGCCGGCTGACCGCATTGAGTTTCCCGACGCCCATGTAGATGGCTAACGTGTGTTCGCCGGCTGCCAGGTTTGCCCAGTCTGGTTCCGATTCACCCGTCGCGCTTTCCGCTGTAATCAGAACCACTGCTTTGGCCAGACCCCGACGCGTCAGCGGAATGCCCGCGTAAGCAGCACAGCCGACCGCGGCGGTAATACCCGGAACAATCTGATAGGGCATTCCGGCTGCCGCCAGCGCTTCCGCCTCCTCGCCGCCGCGTCCAAATACAAAAGGATCCCCGCCTTTGAGGCGACAGACTCTGTTGCCTTGTTCCACCAGCTGGACTAAAAGCTTGTTGATTTCGTCCTGACTGATTGATGCTGTTGATGGTGTTTTTCCGACTGTGATCAATTCTGCGTCGCGGCGCGCTAAATCCAACAGTGCGGGCGATACCAGACGGTCATGCACTACCACGTCGGCCTGTTGCAGCAAGCGCCAGCCAGCGAGTGTGATCAACCCTGGGTCGCCCGGGCCGGCTCCGACCAGATATGCAATTCCCGGCCCGCGGTCGGACCGTGCTGGATCGGCTGCCAGCGCACGGACAATTGCACGGTTTGCTTCCGCCGTTCGGCCGCCCAAAATCAAGTCGCTGGCTGCGCCGTCAAGCTCTGTTTGCCAAAAGTGCCGTCGTGCGCGCAGATCCGGAAATCGCGCTCGCACGGCGTCCCTCCATGCTTCGGCCCAGCGTGCCACCGCCCCGAGCCGCGCTGGCAACAGGCCTTCAATCTTTTGTCTGATCACGGTTGTCAGCACCGGCGAACGTCCGCCACTGGAAATTGCCACGGTCAGTGGCTCGCGGTCGACGATGGCGGGCACGATAAAGCTGGAATGCTCGCAATCATCGACGACATTACACAATCGGAAGTTCGCTGCCGCCGCCGCTGCAACTGCCTGGTTCACCGTCGCATCTGAGGTTGCCGCAACGATCAATAGGTGATCAATCACGAGTTCCGGCTTGAACTCTCCGACCGTAGCGGTGATTTTCCCGGTGTTGGCCATGTCGAGCAGGACCGGGTCCAGTGAGCTTGCGTTGACCGTGATCCTGGCCCCGGCCCGAAGCAGCTGTCTGACCTTGCGACTGGCCACACGGCCGCCGCCTACGACCAGGCAGGGGCGGTCAGTCAAGTCGGCAAAAAGGGGGAAATAGTCCACGTCTTAGTCTCACCGTTGTGGCCTGCGTACGATACGCACTTCGCAACCCACGAAAAAATAATAAATTTTTCTGCGCTTATTCCTACCGGCTATATATGGGAGGCGCTCGCGGGGCCGGTTTGACACCGCGATGTAACTAATGGTTATATGGCGCCGCCAGCCAGAAACCAGACAAGCTCAGGCCTGGCAGCGGAGCACGCGATCAACTGATGCCGCTGGGACTAGGCCAGGTGGCACAGGCAATTCATGACCATGCTGGCACCCGCAGTTTGCGCCCGGCACACCGGCGCTGCAGTTTTCCGGGCGAACGAGCGCAGCAAATATGACCCTGCAACAACTCAGATACCTACTCGGCATCGCAGACAGTGGCCTCAACATTACCGCCGCCGCTGAACGTTTGTTTACCAGTCAGCCGGGCATCAGCAAGCAACTGAAACTGCTGGAGCAGGAGCTTGGTATACAGCTGTTTGCCCGCAAGGGTAAATCTCTAGCGTCTATCACTCCCGCCGGCCATGAAGTCATTGCCCGCGCGCGCAGAATCCTGCGGGAGACTGAAAATATTCGCAATTTGGCGAGCGAACTTTCGGAAGAGCAGGAAGGAACCCTGTCTATTGCGACCACGCATACCCAGGCCCGCTATGTTTTGCCGGAGGTGATCAAGGTATTCCGTAGTCGCTACCCGCAGGTAAATCTGGAACTGCACCAGGGGACCTCGGAGCAAATCGCCGAACTGGTCGCAGCCCATCGCGTGGATTTTGCGATCGCAACCGGTTCCCGTGAACTGTTTCCCGACCTGGTCCTGCTACCGTGTTACGACTGGGACCGGATCGTCCTGGTGCCCAAAGATCATCCGCTCGCGCAATCCCCCCGGAGGCTCGATCTCGAGACCTTGGCAGCCTATCCGTTGGTGACTTACGTGTTTAGCCAGACCGGAGAATCGTCTTTCAAGCAGGCTTTTGCTGCCAAGAATCTGGATCCCGATGTGGTATTCACGGCCCGCGATGCTGACATTATCAAGACCTACGTGCGCATGGGCATGGGCGTCGGCGTCGTAGCGGCGATGGCCTGGGAGTGCCAGGACAAAACAGACCTGGTTGCGCTGGATGCCACCGGTCTGCTTCCCCGCGTCACGACCTGGATCGGATTCAGGCGCGACACGGTCTTGCGGGGTTACATGGTCGAGTTCGCGGAGTTGTTTGCATCGCATCTTGCGCCGGAATTGACCCAGCAGGCTGCCAGTCTGGAGAGCCAGGCCGACGTCGATAGCCTGTTTGCTGGTACCTCGCTGGTGTTACGCGGTGGTTGCGATGGCGAATTCGGTAACGCCGCCTGATGCGCGGTCGCGGATCGTCGCCGCAAGGAAAAACCAGCTCAGATCGTTGACAGGTCTATATCGTGCAGACCACATTCACGCGTCAATCCGAAGAATCGCGTCTCGTCGATATGATCCACATCTTTCAGCGATCGTGTCGTTTGGATATCACCTATCGACACATAACCTTTTTCCCACAGCGGGTGATACGGAAGGCCGTGTCGTTTCAGGTAATGAAAAATGTCGCGGTCCTTCCAGTCGGCAATCGGGTACACCTTCCAGCGATCGCCTGACCAACTCAGAAAAGGAACGGCGGCCCGGGATTTGGCCTGCTCTCGCCTGAGGCCAGCAAGCCATGTTCCCGTATTCATTTCCCGCAGTGCCCGTTCCATCGGTTCAACCTTGGTGTCCCGGTTGTAGGCTGCGAGCCCCTCGACCCCCAGGTTCCAACGCTCACCGTAACGCGCCTCCTGCCATGCTGGACTGAGTTTGCTGCTGTATACGTTCAAATTCAGATCGAGGCGCTGCGTAAGCTGATCGACGAATTCGTAGGTTTCTGGAAACAGGTAGCCGGTGTCGATGAATACCACCGGTATGTCAGGCTGATGGCGGGTTACCATGTGTAAGGAAACTGCGGCCTGGGCACCAAAACTGGAGCTCAGCACATGTTGGCCGGGAAGATGCTCGAGTGCCCACTCCACGCGTTTTTCGGCTGCCAGCGTCGCAAAGACACGGTTGCAGTGAGCCAACGCGGCCTGGCGTGATTCCATTTCGTCATAAGTAAAGCCGCCGGCAACGGCCATCGTCTCGCAGCGGTCGTTCGCTGCGTCGAATTGCGGTTTAAGTGCCAGGCTTCGCATATGATCGTTACTCGTGGAGCGTTTACACCGTTTTTTGGTCTGCTGCTTTGGCAGACCGATGAAGATATAGAGGATGCGGCGAGCTGTGAACGTAGTAGTTGTTATCGCGGTATAACCGGAAATTATATTAATGACAGCCACGGTGACACAGGCGAACGGAGTCGGGCAGCCGATACTGGGCGGCATCGCTTTGATGCTGCTCGGCGTTTTCTTGATGACCGGCATGGACGTCGCGGCCAAATGGTTGCTGGACACCTATTCACTAAGTCAGCTCGTGTTTCTGCGCTGCGCCGTTTCGATGCTGGTAATCGGCCTATTTGTTCTCATTAGGGGCGACCTTCGAGCCTTGCATACGCGCCGTCCCGGATGGCACTTGCTGCGCGCCGTGATGATGACCCTGGCGACGTTTTCTTTTTTCTACGCGCTTCATCTGATGCCACTCGCAAACGTCGTGATCATCGCGTTTGCTGCGCCGGTAATCGTCACGGCACTTTCAGGTCCACTGCTGGGAGAACGCGTCGGCATCTGGCGCTGGTCGGCAGTTGTCGTCGGGTTTATCGGGGTCATTGTCGTTGTGCGGCCAGCGCCGGGGCTGATCGGCTCAGGGGCGTTGTTCGCCGTATTCGCCACGTTCATGTGGGCTGGGCTGTCACTGACTGCGCGGAAGCTCAGCGCGTCTGAACCTACTGCGGCTTTGAGCCTGTACTTGTTTCCGTTGCCCATGTTGATCGGTGCCTTTGGCAGTATCGACAGCTGGGTGGCGCCAACCTGGCAGGCGTGGTTGCTGTTTGCAACGTGCGGAATTTTCGGCGGCCTGGCGTTTGTCGCAATAAACGCGGCTTTTCGGCGTGCCCCGGCAACGGTTATCGTGCCATTCGAATACACCGGCCTGATATGGGCAATCGTAGCGGGGGTGTTGTTCTGGCAGGAGTTGCCGGACACTTCGACGCTGGTCGGAGCCGCCGTCATTATCACCAGCGGTCTGGTCATTCTGTATCGAGAGACCCGAACCATGTCCCGGGAGGGGGTGCAGTCGGATTTTGTGCTGCAGGATGTCGTGCCTGCGGAGGACGACCGCTAGCACGGTTTCGGCCGGTTTGCCGTTCCGGTGCAGCGACAGTTTTCCGCTATACTGTGCCCCGACTGACCAAATCTTGAATACACGTCAGGATATAAAAAACAAACCTATGGGTGAGACTCTAAAGCTGATTTACACAGCGGCCAAAGTGCGGCTGGGTTTTCTGATCATGCTGTGCGCGTTGGCCGGATTTGCCGTCAGCCCCAACAGTGACCTGACAGTCTGGCAGGTCATGGTGCTGGGTTTAACCGTCTTGTTGTGTTCGGCTAGTGCCGGCGCGTTCAATCAGATTTATGAGCGCGATATCGATGCGCGAATGAAGCGCACTCGGACGCGTCCATTTGTTACGGGAAGATTTCAGCCCAGTGCTTACTGGTTCGCCACGATTGTATTGGTATCCCTGTTCGCTATTCTCGCCCTCGCCCTGGTGACGAATGCAGTCGCTGCATTTTTTCTGTTTCTTGGTGCTTTTTGCTACGGCGTCGTTTACACGGTGTGGCTGAAGCGAAGGACCTGGTGGAACGTCGTTGTAGGCGGCGCGGCAGGAAGCTTTGCCGTAATGGCCGGGGCTGCTGCGGTTGACGCGGCAATGGAGCCCGCCCCTCTGATACTGGCGCTGGTATTGTTTCTGTGGACGCCGCCGCACTTCTGGGCGCTGGCGTACGCCTGCAAAAAAGACTATCAGGACGCCGAGGTGCCAATGCTGCCGGTACTAGTCGATGATCGAACCGCGACGTTGACGATCCTGGTACATGCAATAGTACTGAGTGTGCTGTCGTTGGTGCCGGTGTTCTACGGGCTCGGCTGGATATACCTGTTGGGGGCTGCGATCGGCGGGGTATATTTCGTCCAGGCGAGCCTGAAGTTGGCCCGCAAACCCGGCATCCAGGCGGCGTGGCGAACATTCGGAGCTTCAATCGTTCAACTCGGATTGATGCTGACGGCTGCCATTGTCGACCGTCTGATTTTAGGGTGAGCTTACAGTTTGATTGTGACGATCAAGAAAACGAAAAACAGCAACACAATTTTCAGCTATTGCTCATGCGCGCTCATCGCGCTGTTACTTTTCGGTTGCGGTCCATCGATCAAGACCCAGTCCGATTTCGATCCGGAAATGGAATTCCAGAGCTACCAGAAGTTCGTCTGGGTCAGCGAAAACCCGATGGTCCTGGCAATGGAGGCGCCGCCAACGATGAGCCCGTTTCTCGAGGAGCGCGTCATGGTGGCGATCGCCGGTTCGCTTACGGCAAAAGGATTCGCCGAGGTGGATGATCCGGAAAATGCCGATTTCGCAGTCGGATTTACGATCGGCACCCAGGATAAGGTTCGGGTCACATCGTATCCATCGACCTATGGCGGCTACTACGGGCGGCGTGGTTACTATTACGGTGGCGGTTCCGACGTGCGCGTTAGTAATTACACGGAGGGCACCCTGGCCATCGATATCTTTGATGTCTCGACGCGGCAGCCCGCCTGGCACGGCTGGGGCAGTGGCACCGTTGGCAAGCCGATCAAGGATGATGCCAAGCGCGCCGCAAAGTACCGGGACGTGACTGATCTGATCCTGAAGGGCTTTCCGCCGCCGCTAGCCACGGCAGCTCGGTAGTGCAATTGGACGTTTGCCTGTGGAACGGTTCGATCGACACAAGCGAAAGAATTGCAGGGGCCTGCTTGCCCTGACGGCGCTCGCGGCATCGCTCACCCTCGTTGCCTGTAACACCAGCACAGTAGTCGAAAGCTACGTCAGGGTTCAGGACTCGAGCGTCGATAAGGCCTACATCAAACCCGGCGTCGACTTCTCACGCTACCGACAACTCAAAGCTTTTCCACTGGAAATCTACTATTCCGAGGGACTGGGGGGTCCTGAGCCCGACGATCTCGAACGCATGCGAACAATCTTTCGTGAAGCATTCCTGAGCCGGATAGAGGGAGTCTATCCGATCGTCGATGCAGCCGGACCAGACGTACTCGGTGTGCGTGCGTCTCTGGTGGACGCAAAGTTTCATCCCAAAACGGCTGAATTGGAGCAAATGGGTTTGCTAACGTCCATGGTATCGGCCGGTCAGCTATCGTTTTTCATGGAGATGACAGACTCTGTCAGCGGCGAGGTGCTTGCGCGCGCTGGCGATCTCGAAAAAGAACCGGATCAACCACTGGATGGCGTGCAGGACGCCAGCTGGCAGCAGGTCGAGATCGCTGCAGCGCGCTGGGCCGGACTGTTCCGGGATTTCCTCGACGAAAACTTTGGTAAGTAAAGACTCTCAAGCGCGTTACGGTTGCCCGCCGGTCGCCGCAACGCGTCCGCCCGTTGATCCCTTCGACAATACAGAATCCAGCGAATCGTACATCGCCCGGGCTATGTACGGACGATAGCGTGACCCGGTCGGCACGCCCAGGTAAAAAATCTCGGTGTCGTCGATTACAAAATGCTTCGTATACGGCTCATCCCAGTATTCTTTCGGATAGTCGATGACGTCATATACGGTGTAGCCGGGAAAGTTCTCGTAGTTGACCATCGCATGATAGAACAATGTATCGGTGTTCTCGTTATAGAACTCGATCGGTAGATTCAGCACGTAGTCGTAGCCAGCTTCGACACCCTCGACGTAGGCTCGGTTCGTCGACAGGTATTTTTCCTCCGGGTCCCAATAGTGGTCCGCGAAATGGTCCTCGCTCACCACAACCTCGGTTTCAGTGAAATCATATTCACCCAGCAGTTGATGGGTCTCTTCCACGAGCGGGTCACGGTAGCCGGGGATCAAATCCAGCCAGGCTTCGTTAGTGAATACGCGCCATGGCATGCCGTGCACCGACCACACCATCTTGACGCTTACGCCGGCGGGCAGCGTGTCGAGCTTGTCCCTCAGCATCAGCAGGTAGCCGTCGCGCATCGGTCGGAAGTGCCCCATTGGCGGTGCAATGATGATTTTGATTTCCCTGCCGTTCAGGGCTTCCCACTCGTGCACGTATTCAACGCTGTGCTGAAAGCCGTTCTTGAAATCCTCGAAATCTGAGTAGACGACCATCGGTGAAATCAGCACCAGCGTTTCAGCACCACCGTCCAGTAATTCAAAGATTTCCTTGCGCCAGGTATAGGGGTCCATCGTATCGGCCTGGTGATACGGAACATCGGGGTAATCGCTCTGCAGTTTTTCGTAGACGATGTCGTAAATGCGATTCTGCTGCCAGTCGGCCGGGATCTGGCCGCCAGTGATTCCGCGACCGTAGTACCACAGACGAGCGTAATTAATCGTTTTGCCCGAGACCGTCGGAACCCCGTCCTGCCGTCCTGGATACACCCAGTATCCAGTGTCCAGATGGATCGATTCATTGGGCTCGACCCACTGGATTTCGCCCCGGTGGAATTTTTCAATGTACGGGACCGCATCCATGTCACGGCTATTGCCATGCCGGTCCACGAGCGATGCCGGTTCAAATTTTTCGGTCGAGTAATCCCGATCCGGATCCATCAAGGCGACCCCACGATCGGCTAGTGCAAAGTTACGTGCCGGCCACGGAATCCTCGCATGGGCAAGGTGCTGGAAAATGTTGTACCACCAGGTCGGGTCGAAATCCTCGGTTTGCGACAAGCCAATAATGAATACCGCCGTTTGGCCTTCGGGCGTCATGTCCTGCGTTTGAAAATATGCAGACAGGTTCAGATCAGTGTGGCGGTTCATGTATTTGACGGTGCCGTAGCCGGCAGCGACGATAACTACGACGATGGTCAATAACGTGATCAATACCTTTTTCATCTGTGTCTCCTGCGTGTTCCTTGACTAGACGCGAAAACATTCGCGCCGTTGTTCATGATTCGTATCGACAAAGTAGAATCCTCCTGGCCGTGATCGATCCGATTAACAACAGGTCATCGTAGGTTGCGCCAACGCTGGCAGCTGTAATCTCCTCACCGCGATTCAGATAAATTTCCTCGATAGCATCGTTGCCAGCCGCGTCGGTCTTTACCTGAAGAACTTGCGAAGG
>PVMK01128356.1_pt1 | contig 18681 bp, 17 predicted proteins | sample 1853481 | NCBI WGS metagenome assembly PVMK01 (sample SAMN08533507, study PRJNA380276) | Marine sediment metagenome, whole genome shotgun sequencing project. | reverse complement strand
CTGGAAGAACGTCAGTGAGTTGGTGGTCAGCGGGCCCGCCGCGCCCGGGATCGAGCGCCTCGACGATCTCGTGGCGACAGGGCTGCATCTGCGCCCATCGCGCAGCTATTTCGAGCACGTGAGCGCGCTCAACGAACCCGCGACGCCGCCGGCAGCCGGTCATTCCGGTCGAACCGATGGACGAGTATCTGGAGGACTACGACCTCCTCGAGATGGTCCAAGCCGGTATCCTGCCGGCGATCATTGTCGACAGCCACAAGGCCGCGATCTTGGAGCGGGTCTTCGATGACATCACGGTGCACGAAGATCTCACGGTCAACGAGGGCGGCGAGATCGCGTGGGCGGTCCGCAAGGATAACCCGAAGCTGCTGTCGGCTCTCAACGGCTTTGTCGGGTCCGTCCGCAAGGGCAGCCTGCTCGGCAACATCTTGATCAAGCGCTATCTCGGGGACCAGAAGTGGATCGACAACGTGCGGTCCGAAGACGCTCTGGCCGCTATAAGGCAACCTTTGGCCTCATACAGAAATACGCCGGCCTGTACGAATTCGACTGGCTCATGATCGTGGCGCAAGGCTATCAGGAATCCAAACTCGATCAGAGCAAGCGGAGCAAGGCCGGCGCCATCGGCATCATGCAGGTCATGCCGGCGACGGCGAATGACCGGGTCGTCGGCATTCCCGACATCGAGAATGCGGAGAGCAACGTCCACGCGGGCGTCAAATATCTGCGCTTCTTGCGGAAGCGCTATTTCGACGGTCCCGAGATCGCGCCGCTCGATCGGGTGCTCTTCGCCTTCGCCGCCTACAACGCCGGACCGGGCGGTATCGGGAGGCGCGCAAGCGGGCCTCGAAGATGGGCCTCGATCCCAACCGCTGGTTCGACAATGTCGAGATCGCCGCCGCCCGTGCGATCAGCCGCGAGCCGGTGATCTACGTCCGCAACATCTACAAGTACTACATCGCCTACCAGCTGCTGGAGACAGCGCGCGCGGCACGGGCAAAGAGGCGAGGAGCGCGCCGGGCGGGGGATAAGGCTGGATCGAACCCGACCGATTCCGATCTAATCCAGCGGCCTCAGGCGAAAATCGAAATCCACCATGTGAAACGGCCTTTCGACGTGGCCGAGCCGGCCGAGTTCGTCCGCGGTCGGTTCGCGGTCGAAGGCGACGGCGAGCGAAGAGCGCACCCCGAAGACGGCGTCCTCCTCGATGTAGGCGTCCGCCGCATCGAAAATCTCCGTCACGATAGGCTCGAAGCCTTCGGCGCTCACGCGGGCGTGGATGTGCGCCGGCCGCCAACCGTGCTGGCCGGTCATGCGCTGGTACTCGCCGCTGGCGCCGTCGCCGGGCACCTTGTAGGCGATCGGCTTGATGGTGCTGAAGCTATAGGTTCCGTCGCTGTCCGCGTGCAGGCGGCACCGAAGATTGTCGTCGGATTGGCCGGGGTCCTCGGTGGAATAGAGCCCATTCGCCGCATTTTGCCAGATGTCCAGAAGCGCGCCCCGGACCGGCTCGTCCGTCGTCGACACGACGCGGCCCGACAGGACGATTCGCTCGCCCTCGTTGTCCTTGATCAGATCGCCGCCGGACTCGAGAAGCGGCGCGCCCGGCACATAGAAAGGCCCGAGGAGACTCTGTTCCGAGGCGTCAGTGGCACCGCCACTCTTGATGAGATCGACGAGCGACGAGACGCCGAGCAGGTCGGAGAGAATGATGAATTCGTTGCGCTTGTCGCCGGAGATATCCGCGGCGCGCAGCAAGAAACCCATCGCCCGTTCCCACTCCGCGGGGCTCAGCTCGACCTCCTTCACGAACTCGTGGGCGCGCCGGACAAGGACGGTCAGGATTTCCTTGAGCCGCGGATCCTCGGTGTTCGAGATCGACGCGACGACGGCTTCGGTTATGTTCTGGTAGGTCAGGTCTTTCATGGCTCGGATCCGTATTTCATGAACTATCCAACGACCCCACGCGTGGCGCCGCGCGTCAAACCAGAATCAGGCTGATCGCCGGGAAGGCGATGATCAAGACAAGCACCAGGAGCATCATCACGGCAAACGGAAAGGCGCCGTAAAAAATGTCGTAGAGCGATATGTCGGGATCGTCGATCGTAGATTTGATCGCATAACACGAGAGGCCGAGGGGTGGCGTGAGCAGCCCGATCTCGGCGCCGACCACGGTGACGATGCCGAACCACACCAGGTCCTGCCCCATGCCCTCGATCGCGGGCAGGAACAGCGGCACCACGATTAGGATGATCGAGGCGGTGTCCAGGATCGTCCCCAGCAACACGAGGAGGACGACGTAAAGGGCCATGACCTGGGTAAAACTCAGATCGAGACCTTGCATCCATTCGCCGAACTGAGTGGGAAGGGCGGCCACGCCCAGCATCCGGCTGTACATGGATGCGGAAATGATCAGGAACAGAATCGTCGCCGTAATGTGCCCGGTATCGACGAGGACTTCCCAAAGGTCGGACCAACTCAACCTGCCCTTGATCACGCCCAAGATCAGGGCGGCCAGCGAACCGGCGGCGCCCGCTTCGACCGGGTCGACGATCCCGCCGTATATGCCGCCCAGGACCACGACGACCAGGATGACGACCGGCAGCAGATACCAAAACATCTGCCGGTAAGTGAGTCCCTGCCATTCTTCCGATTCGACGCTCCTGGGGTCCCGGCCACCGACGAAGCCGGGAACGCGTAGGACAGCATCAGGATCAGAATCGCAAAGGCGATGGCGAGAATGATCCCTGGAAGAATTCCGGCGATGAACATATGGCCGACCGATTGCTCGGTCACGATCGCGTAGGAACATATGGCCGACCGATTGCTCGGTCACGATCGCGTAGATAATAAGCATGGCGCTGGGCGGGATCAGCATGCCCAATACGGAGCTTCCGGCGACCACCCCGACCGAGAACCGGGCGGTGTAATTGAAGCGCCGCATTTCCGGGACCGAGACGCGCGTGAACACCGAGGCCGATGCGATCGAAGAGCCGGTAATCGAGGCGAAGACCGCGTTCGCGGCGACAGTGGCGATCCCAAGACCGCCCCTAACTTTGTAAAAAACGGTATTGGCGACTTCGTAGACTTCCCGGCCGAAGCCGGCCTTGCTGACCAAAAGGCCCATCAAGGCAAACAACGGGATGGTGGCGAATACGAAGTCGGTGACGGTGTCGGCGATCGCCTCCGACAGCAAGCTGACGGCATGATCGACGTTTTGCCGGATGATCCACACGCCGAGGAACGACACCAATCCCAATGCCACCGGAACGTAGAGTCCCAGATAGATCAGGACGACGATCAACATGATCGAGGAAACACCAATTTCAACGCCACTCATCAGCGGCAAATCCTAGTCGATCGAGACGACATGATGGACCGGCTCGACGCCCTTAGGGCTCAAATACCGCCAACCGAAAACCAGAAACTGCAACAGCGTGATCAGACAGCCGACGACGATGACTGCCTTGATCGGCCATTCGGGCGCCGTGAACAGCCCGATTTCTCCAACGAAAAAGTCCTTCTCCCAGGCCTCGATAAGATCGGGTACGGCGCCAAACAGAATGATGGCCATGAATGTCGCGCCGAGAAGGTCGAAAACGGCCCCCATAAGCCGGCCGATTCGCGGTGTCCGTCTCAACACGAACTTGAAAAAACCATCGGACCGGGTCAGACGGCCGCGCCGGGCCGTATCGCCCAATTGCAGGAACACGATACCGATGAGCGAGAGTTCGACCAATTCGTTGATCCCGTGTATGGGACGGCTGAGAAAGGTCCGGCCGAAGGCGTCGGCATCGATCATCGCCATCAGGACAAAGATCCAAATAGAGCCCAGCGTGTTCATGCCGGTGACGACTGCGTTAAAAATCGCGGAGCCGCCGCTCACCCGCGGCGGCTCCACTGGCGAATCTGACATAGCGGCGCCCAACCGCGGACTCGTCACCTACGCCTATTCTTTGTCCCAGTTGCGCAGGATCGGTTGATTGTTGGCGCGCATAGCGTCCATGTACGAAGTCAACACGGCGCGCCCGGGAATCCCCTTCCCCTCGAGGTGCTCGGCCCAGCTCTCGGCAATATTGGGCATTCTCTTGGCCCAATCCAAGCGCTCCGCTTCGGACATTTCATGGATCGTGCCGCCGTTCGCCTCGAACGCCTTGTAACTCGCTTCGGCGACCTCCATGGCCTTCTTCGACATATGATCCCGGTAGGCGATGGCCGCTTTCTGGATCACGCCCTTGACCTCGTCCGGCAACTTGTTCCAGGTGTCCTTGTTCATGGTGACCGCCTTGGAATTGGCCGAGCCGAGATCGGCCTTCAGCATGTAGGGCGCGACCTCGTACATTTTGCGGCCGACCACCGATTCGGGCCACAACATGAAAGCATCGACGATCCCGGTTTTCATGTTGTTGTAGTACTTGGTCAGACTTCCGGGCACGCCCACGGCACCAAAGCCTTCCAGCCAGCGGAGGTTGACGCCGCCGCCGTTGATTTTCAGACCCTTGAGATCGGCCAAGGACTTGATCGGCTTTTTGCTGAAAATTTGGTAGGTATCGAAGACCGCCATGTTGGTCAGGTAAACCTGGTTGAAACTGTCCCAGGCCTCCTTGTAGGCGGGGTACGTTTCGGCCAGTTCGTCAACCGTCTTCGATACCATCGCCGGGTTGGTGGTGACGAAAGGCGTCGAATAGGCGATCATTTGAAGCGGGACCTTGTCCGAGTGGAACACGGTCGTGACCACCCCAATGTCGCCGAGGCCTTTCTGCATGCCACCCATCACACCCTTGGGTTTGACGATTTGCCCGCCCCAGGCTTGGTTCCACTCGATTTTGTAGTTGCCGGTTTGAGCCAGACCCCGATCGATTTCGGGAATGAAAAAATTGATGAATTCCCGGACCCACAGCGACTTGGGCGAATAGCCGTCGATCGCCGTAAGTTTGATGGTTTCCGTTGCCGTGGCCGGGCTCAGCAGACCGAGCACGACGGCGGCGGCCAATGGAGCGATCACCTTGGCCGATCGAAACCTAGTCGTAACAGACATGAACCCTCTCCCTGTATTGAGCGCTGTCGGGCTTCCGATGCGCCGCGATTGGTTGATTTGTAGGACCCTACCCCGCTGATTCGAACAGACAGGGTTATGGTAAAACCATCAGAGTATGCATAGAAATGCCGATTCGGACTGACAGTATGCCACTTTCGCATTTAAAGCGTTGCATCTGAGTTGCCGGCGCTGGCGATGCCGGCGACCCGCATTCACGGACGGATTATTGTCCATACCTCGTTGAGCTTTGAGCCCGACTGCCGAATGACCTTGGACACGGGGCAAAATCTCGCGAGGTCGGTTTTGAGCGTTTCAATCGCCGAATCGTCGGCGTCCGTGGTTATCTCGATTCGCATGATGATTTCCGGAAACGGAACCGCGACTTCTTCCATCAAGGTAACGCCGCGGCGATCGAACGCGGCTTCCACGTTCACCGACAGGGCGTCGATCCGGACGCCGTTCTTGGCCGCGATCTTATGGGTGATCACATTGGTGCAGCCGATCAGGGCGGCGAGCATTGTCTCGGTCGGGGCGGGACCTTGGTTGGTACCGCCGCGAACCTCGGGTTCGTCGATCGTAACCTGTCTGTCCCGTACCGCGACATCGGTTCGGGAATGGCTCCTGCAGGTTCCTTGCAGGTTCATGGTCACGACGGTTTTCGGCTTGATGCTCACCATGTCACGATACGCTCAATCTGTATTGTTGAACTTCCCGGGATGACCGCCGGTTCCGGCCATCAGAGTAGCTATTCTGGCATTCCCTGGCAATTTGGCGGTCGCCGGCACCGGCCTATCCCCCTCCCCTTAAGTCCACGGCCTAATCGAAATCGCCGAGGTAGGCGCGCTCCAAGGCCGGCTCGTTGCGGATGTCCTCGGCCGAGCCCTCGTGCACGATGCGCCCGGATTCAATTACATAGCCGCGGTCCGCCACCGAAAGCGCCAATGCCGCCATCTGGTCGACGAGCAGGATGGTCATGCCCTCGTCGCGCAACTCGGCGAGAACCGCATAGAGATCGTTGATGAGCACAGGCGCCAGCCCCAGGGACGGTTCGTCGAGCATCAGCACCTTCGGGCCGGCCACCAGTCCGCGCGCGATCGCCAGCATCTGCTGCTCGCCGCCCGACAGCAACCCGGCGCGGTTGCCGCGCCGCTCGCGCAGCGCCGGAAAGCGCGTCAGCATGCGCTCGACCTCGGCCCCGGCGTCGAAACCGCTCCGCGCGAACCCGCCAAGCGCGATATTGTCGACCACCGAAAGCTCGGGAAACACTTGGCGGCCCTCGGGCACCAGGACCAGGCCAGCGCCTGCGATGCCGTGGGCGGCGTAGGTGGTGATATCGCTGCCCAGCAGCATGACGGCGCCGTCGATGGGGCGGTGCAGGCCGCTCAGCGCCCGCATGAGGGTCGATTTGCCCGCCCCATTGGCGCCCAGCACCGCCACCAGTTCACCGGAATGCACGGTGAGCTCGATATCGTTCAGCACCGGAGCGGCGCCATATCCGGCGCTGACCTTATCGACCGCGAGGACGATGTCCTCGCTGCCACGCCAGCCCGGCGCCCGACCGGTGCCCTCGACGGCGCCGGCACCGAGGTAGGCCTTGCGCACCGCGGGATCGTTACGCACCTCGGCGGGGGTGCCCTCCGAAATGCGCGCACCGGCATCCAACACGACCACGCGATCGGAGACGCTCATGACCAGGCTCATATCGTGCTCGACCAGCACCACGGCGATCCCGGCCTCGGCGATGCGGCGCAGAAGCCCGGCCACCCGTTCCGTATCGCCGCGGCCGAGTCCGGCCGCCGGCTCGTCGAGCAGCAGCACACTCGGCTGCGTGGCGAGCGCGCGGGCGATCTCCACCAGGCGCTTGTCGACGTGGGGCAAGGCTCCAGCCGGCTGATAGAGCGGCCCATCGTATCCCACAAAGGCGAGCAGGCTTTCCGCCATCTCGCGCTTAGGCTGGTCGCGCAGCGGCCAAAACAGCGCGGAAAATATAGATCCCAGCCGGCCGCGCCTAAGCGCGATCAGCAGATTGTCGAGCACCGACATCCGCGAAAACAGCTGTGTGGTTTGATAGGTGCGCCCGATGCCGGCGCGCGCCAGGGCATGGGACGGAAGACCGGCCAGGTCGCGCGCGCCCAGTTTCACCGCGCCGGCATCGGGCTTGTAGAACCCACCCATCAGATTGAGCAGGGTCGTTTTGCCGGCGCCGTTGGGGCCGATGATGCTGGTTATCTCTCCGGCGCGGGCGGTCAGGCTGACGCCGGCGACCGCATGCACGCCGCCAAAGGATATTCGAAGGTCTTCGATGGTCAGCGCCTGGCCGGACCCGCGCGCGGCCAAAAAGGCCTGAATGTCTTGGGTGCCGGCGCGCACTTTGCGTTCGTCCGGCCTGACGAGCCAGCGCCCAATCGTGCCGGCGACACCATCGGGTGTGACCAGAAGGATGACGAGCAGCAAGACGCCGACGAACAACAGGCGGTATTCGGCGAGAAAGGACAGGAACTCTGGCAACAGCACCACGATAATGGCGCCAATGACGGGGCCGAGAACGGTTTCCACACCTCCAATAATAACGACCAGCAAAAAGACGATGGATTGGAAGAAGGGAAACGACTCGGGGCTGATGAAATTGGAAATGGTGGCGAAAATGGACCCGGCGAGACCGGCCAAAACGGCGGACAGGATAAAGGCCATGACGCGGATGAACACGGGGTTGAGTCCGAGCGACTGCCCGGCGATTTCCGAATCGCGGACGGCGCGCATGGCCATGCCCCACGGGCTGGCGGCGAGACGCGCGAACAGGAACACGGCGATCGCGGCCAGCGCGACCACCATGAGCCCGATGTCTCGCTCCAAGAAGACATACCCGAAAGCTTCGGGCAGCGGGATGTTCATCATCCCGTTCCAACCGCCGGTGAGTCCTTTCCATTCGGCCGCTCCCTGCTCGACCACGAAGCCGAAGGCGATGGTGACCATGGCGAGATAGGGGCCCCGCACCCTCAGCGCCGGTATGGACAGCAAGAATCCCGCGGCGCCGGCGACCAGGCCGGCGAGAGGAAAGGCGATCCAAAAACTCCACCCGAGCGTCGCCGTCAGGATCGAGGAGACATAAGCGCCGATCGCGTAGAACCCCACGTGGCCGAGTGAAATCTGGCCGGTGAGGCCGAGTAGAATATTGAGGCCGACACCGACCATGGCGGTCAATCCGACCAAGACGATGATGTAGATCTGGTATCCGTCGGCAACGATGGTCGCGGCCACGGTGGCGGCCAAGAAGGCGGCGAGCCCCAGGCGATGGAGGGTTCTCATACCTTCTTCACCTCGGCGCGGCCAAACAAGCCGTGGGGCCGGAGCGCCAGAGCCACGATAATCAGCGTGAAGGTGACGATCTGCGTGTAGGTCGAGCCGAAGACCGCGGTGATCAGGGCCTCGGCCAGACCGTAGACCAGGCCGGCCACCATCACGCCCCAGGCGTTGGTGATGCCGCCCAGGATGGCGACCGCGAAAGCCTTGATGCCGAACAGCGTGCCCATGGTCGAAGAGATGATGAACAGCGGCGCGATGAGCACACCCGCGATTCCGGCAAACAGTCCGGAAAGGGCGTAGGTGATCACGATGGCGGCGGTGACGTTGATGCCCATGAGGCGGGCGGCGTCCGGATTTTGAACCACGGCGAGCAGGGCCTTGCCGTACTTCGTGCGGTGCGAAAAAAGATGGAGAGCGACGGCGATCGCCAGGCCTACCGCGGGAATGACCACTTGCAGCGGCTGGATCTTGAGTTCGGCGATATAGAACGACTCCGTGGTCAGCGGAGAGGGCGGCATGCCGCGCGGGTCTTTGCCGAAGGTAAACAGGACCGTGTTTTCCAGGATGATGCCCAGGGCCACGGTCGCCATCAGCCAGGTGTCGGAGCCCCGGCTCGCGAAGGGGCGGACCGCCACGCGCTCAACCAGAATCCCCCATAGCGCACACAGCGCGAGTGCCGCCACGATCGCGACCCACATAGGCCAACCCAGGGTCACCGCGAAGCTGAAAGTAAGCACCGCGCCCAGCATCATGGCGCTGCCCTGGGCGAAATTGACCGTGTTGGAAACGGCGTAGGTTACGTAAAACCCGAGAGCCAGCAGCCCGTACATGCTGCCGAGGCCGAGGCCGGTAATGATCGCCGATGGAATCAGCATGGGTTATACCAAAAGCCCGCTGGCCCAGCGCCGAGAATTGCGCCGCGGTGGGCGCGTCAGACGCCAGAGAAACCGGGCGGCCCCAGGTCTTTCAACGTGAGGCCGCCCGATATGCCCGAGACTTATTCGACCGGCGTGATCGTCTTATCCACGAAACGGACCATGATGTAGTCGTTTTCGTTGAGCGCGTCGTGGTTATCCGGCGAGAAGGGCTTGTCGTAGGTCTTGATCAAACCCTCGTGGCGGCCAAGCGATTCCAGCGCCTTGCGGATCGCGTCGCCGTCCGTGCTGCCCGCCTGATCGATGGCCTTGGCCATCAGGTGCATGGCGTCATAGGCATTGGCGGTTCCGACCGGCGAGAATACGTCGCTGGCATCGTTGATCTTGGGGAACTTCGCGATTAGGGCGTCGAGCACCCGCTGGCCGGTGGCGCTTTGCTTGCCGAAAAAGCTGTAGGTCTGCACGAAGTGGGCATCGCCCGCGGTCGGACCGGCGAGTTCGGGGAAGCGGCCACCCGAAATGCCCCAGTGGGAGACCACCGGCACGTCCCAACCCATGCGCTCGCGCGACTTCATCATCTGCGCGCCGGGGGGCGCGTTGGTGACGAGAATCAATACGTCGGCGCCGGCATCCTTGTTGCGCGTCAGTTGCGGGATCATGTCGACGTCGCCGTTCTCGAATTTTTCGACACCGACGATCTCGATGCCGTCAACGGTCTTTTCCGCCGCCTTCAATCCTTTCTCGTTGGATTCTCCCCAAGGATTGTTGATCAGCATCAGGCCCGCCTTTTTGGCGCCGAAAGTCTTCTTGGCGTACTGCAGCAGCTTGATATCGACGATGGCGTCGACCGCCGAGACCCGGAACACGTAGTTCGGGTTCGCATTGTTGCGGGTGATCGGCGTGGCCGCCGCCCAATCGCCCATGAACGGCACCTTCGACTTATTGGCCAGTGGCACGATGGCCAGCGACACCGGCGAATCGATGCCGCCGAAGAAGGCCGCAACCTTCTCCTTGAAGATCAATTCGCGCGCCGCGATGATTCCCTTCGGTGGGCTCGATTCGTCGTCGCGGCGGATGAGTTCGATCTTGCGGCCGCCGAGAATGCCGCCCGCCGCGTTGATCTCGTCCATTGCGATCGTGAGCCCACGTGTGATCGCCTCGCCGGACTGCGCGGACGGACCCGACAACGCCGCGACCAGTCCGAGCTTAACCGGTTCGGCAGCCGTGGCGCCGCCCACGACGAAGGCTAGCGAGACGATGGTTGCCAGCGCCAGCGCACTGCGCAAGGCAACTCTGAAATTGGATTGAATTTTCGGCATGATATTCCCTCCCTGAAACGGTTTATCGGGCCCTGAAACGGTTTATCGGGCGCGTTTTTTTTGGGTTCTCACTATATACGGAATTCGATCGGGCCCGAAAGGGCGATAGTGGAATCACCGCCTCAGGTGGCTCTTTCCGAGCAAATGGCCCGAGGCGGATCGATCCGCGATTGGCCGCGGAGATCGACACGCTGCGCAATTTATCTCGATCGTATTCGTCTTGGCGACGGCACCCCGATCACTATGTCCGGAGGCTGACTCTTTTACCGGCGTGGCTCGTTTCGTTCGACGGAACCGCTAGGCGTGAGCTTGGTGTTGGCCAAACGGCGCTCGTCGTGGGCCATGCGCCAACTCAACATCTCTGGGCGTATTCCAGCATCAGGCTCTGGGAGGCTGGATCATCGGCGAGATTCCGGAACTCCGCCGGGTCCTCTTCGAGGTCGAATAACAGCGGCGGCAGGGCGGTGAAATGAACGTACTTGTAGCGCTCGCCGCGGATCACGTTCATCGTGCATTGATCGGAGGTCAGGCCAAAGGCCCGTTCGAATTTGGGGTCGGAGACATTGCGGAAGTCGTAGGCCCAGTGGACCTCGCGGCGCCAGCCAGGGTCGGTCTTGCCGCGGCAGAAAGGCAGCAGCGATTCGCCGTCGCAGGCAGCCGGGACCTCGGCGCCCAGCCAGTCCAGGATGGTCGGCATGACGTCGACGTTTTCGGTAAATGCCTCGACGACGCGGCCCCGCCCGCCATCCGCCGACCGGCGCGGGTCGCGCACGATCAGGGGAATTCGGAAGGACTCGTCGAAATAGCTGTATTTGGCGAACAGCCAATGATCGCCCAACTGCTCGCCATGATCGGAGCCGAAGACAATGAGCGTCCTCTCGTATTCGCCGGTCGATTTGAGGTGATCGATGAGGCGCCCGATCTGGGCGTCCACTTCGCTCATCATGCCGTAATAAGTAGCGCGTAACTGACGCAGGTCGCTCTCCGAGAGCGAGAGATTGTCGGCGGCGGTGGCGCCGAAGGTGCAACCGCTGCCCTCCGGGTTGGAGATGCGATAAGCGAGCCAGGGGTGTTGTTCGGCCTCGATCTCGGGGCTCGCCGCGCGCAACGGCGGCGGCACATCGGCCGGATCGTAGAGTGCGTGGTACGGCTCCGGCGCGACGAAGGGGGGGTGGGGCGCCAGATAGGAGATATGCACGAACCAGGGTTGGTCCTGCCGCACCGAGATGTACTTGATCGCTTCGCCGGTCAAGAACGCCGTATTGCTGTCCTCGGCACGATATCGCGCCGGCGCAAAGGTCGGGCCGCGCTCGGCGGCACCGGGAAAGTCCGCCTTCGGGCGGAAGACTTCTTTTTTTCCCGGCGGGACGTCGTAGCCCTTGGCATTCAGATCGGCCAGCCATGACAACTGGTCGTCCTTCAGCATCACCACCGGCGTCATGCCGGGCAGCAAACCTTCGTAGTTGCGCAGCGCCGGATCGCCCGGCACCAGAGTGCGCGGATCCGGGCTGATGTCGGTGTAGCCGAACAGCGCCGGCTCGTACCCCACTTTGCGGGCTTCCAATGCAACGTTGGTGTGGCGCGCATCCAGCGGCGTGCCGTTCACGACCGCCCGGTGGTTATGAAGGTACAGTCCGGTATAAAGACTAGCCCGGCTCGGCCCGCAGGGCGTGGCCTGGGCGTAATGCTGGTGAAACAGCACACCGTCTCGGGCGAGACGGTCCAGGTTCGGGGTTTTGAGACAAGGGTGGCCCAGCGCCGAAAGACAATCGCCGCGCCACTGATCGGCCGTGATGAAGAGGACGTTCATTGCTGCGTTCATGACCCAGCCTCCGGTCAACCCATGATCCGGTGTTTGCCCTTCCCCGTGAGGGGAGACAGGGAACATCTATAACGAATTCGTACACTTTAAAGGGTTAACTCTTCGGAAAAATGACAGGAGACGAAATGATCGTCGTCGAGTTCGCGATATTCGGGTGATTCCGCATTATAATGCAACCAAACCGTGTGATTTACATAGCGCAGGCAAATGGGAGCGCCAGCAACGCGAATATGCTAACCGCAATAGCTATACGGTTTTTTCTGCGCAATCTAGCGAGTTCATTGGCCACCACTTCCGGCGCCATCGGCGCCTCTTCGGCCGCCGGCGCCGACACGGGTTCGGGCTTGGGCACGGGCACGGGCTCAGACACGGGTTTGGCCTCGGGCACCTGAGCCGACACGATGGTGGAGGGGGCTTGATCGTCGAACAGTTCCTCCCACCTGTGGCAGGCGACGTCGTGTTCAAACCCGAGCTGTGACAGCATGGGTTCCTCTGACCGGCAAATATCGATGACGTGCGGGCAACGGGTATGGAACTTGCAGCCGGGCGGCGGGTTGGTGGGACTGGGAATTTCGCCCTCTAACTTCTGCGCATTTCCGCGCTGATCCGGGTCCAGGGACGGAATCGCCGACAGAAGCGCCTTGGTATAAGGGTGGCGCGGCGCCGCGAACAACTCGCGGGTCGGCGCCGTCTCGACCAGACGCCCCAAATACATCACCGCCACATGATCGCAAATATGGGCGACCACGCTGAGGTCGTGGCTGATAAACAGAAACGTGATTCCCAGTTCCTCGGTCAGGGACTTCAAAAGATTAAGGATGTCCGCCTGGATCGAGACGTCGAGCGCCGCGACGCTTTCGTCGGCGACCAAGAACTTGGGCCGGCAAACCAATGCCCGGGCAATGGATATGCGCTGGCGCTGGCCACCTGAGAACGCGTGAGGAAAGCGCCGCAGATGTTCCAGATTGAGCCGGCATTTGGCGGCCATTTCACGCACCCGCTTATCCGTCTCTTTGCGCGATGCGGTCAGGCCCATAACCTCCAGGGGTTCGGCGATAATATCGCGCACGGTCATGCGGGGCGACAGCGCCGCGTAAGGATCCTGGAAGATCAATTGGGCGCGCTTGCGATAGTCCTTCAGATCACCCTTATCGAGTGAGGCGATATCGTAATCGACCTCGCCATCATTGTAGGCAATGGATCCATTCGTGATGGGGGCGGCCTGCAGGATGGCGCGGCCAAACGTCGTCTTGCCGGACCCGCTTTCGCCGACCAGACCGAAGAAGGAGCCCTTCGGGATATCGAGCGAAATGTTCTCGACGGCACGGACAAATTTCTGCTCGCCAAACAGCTTGCGGGCGAGGCCGAAATGCACCGACAGGCCTTTGGTAGAGATAAGGGGTGTTTCTTCGTTCATGCCGCGGCCTCTGCTACGCCGCTAGGACCGTATTGGGCGACAAAACACGACGCCACGTGGCCCTCGCTCAATGTGGTCGGGGTCGGGATGTCGGCGTCGCATCTGCCCGCTATCATTTGCGAACATCGGGTATGGAAGACGCAGCCGGGCGGCCGGTCGAGAGGGCTCGGGATATCGCCGGGCACCGGTGTCAACGGCACATCGAGCTGTTCCAGTTTCGGAATCGCATGCAGCAGGCCCTGGGTGTAGGGATGGGCCGGATCGCGGATCACCTGGCGGACCGAGCCGGTCTCGATAAGCTTACCCAAATACATCACGGAGACGTTGTCGGCGGTTTGCGCGATAACGCCAAGGTCGTGGGTGATGAAAAGGATTCCCATGCCGAATTCGGAAACAAGGTCCTTCATCAGGTCGATGACCTGGGCTTGAATAGTGACGTCGAGCGCCGTTGTCGGCTCGTCGGCGATCAAGAGCTTGGGTTTGGTCGAAAGCGCCATGGCGATCATGGCGCGCTGGCGCATGCCGCCGGAAAACTCGAAAGCATATTGTCCAAAACGCGTCGGCGCGTCGGAAATGCCGACCCGCTCCAGCATCTCAATGGAGAAAGTCGCGGGCCCGCATTCTTGTTCATGTCGGTGTGCAGCAGGAGTTGTTCCACCATTTGATCGCCGATTGTGATGGCCGGCGCAAAGCTCGCCATGGGCTCCTGGAAAATCATGGAAACCGCCCCACCGCGCACGACCTTCAAATCGCGGTCGGTTTTCAGGCTGAGGACATCAAAGTCTTCGCCGTCGGTGGTCAAGGTAATCCGGCTTTCCGGCGAATAGACCGCGTTGCCGGGATTTAATTGCATCAGCGATTTGGCTGTCACCGATTTACCGGACCCCGATTCACCGACCAGGCCCATGATTTCACCGGGCGCCACCTCGAAGGACACGTTATCGACGGCGGTGATCAAACCTTCGTCTGTCTTGAACTGCAGGGTCAGGTTTTCAACTTTGATAAGCGAGCTACTCATTAGTCGTGTCCCCCATAGGGGTCTGCCGCGTCGCGCAACCCGTCGCCGACGAAAACAAAAGCCATGACCAGCGCCATGAAGAAAATCACCGGGATGAAGTACCACTGGTAGTTCAACAGGACATCCGCCTTAGTGACGTTCTGCAGCATCACGCCAAGTGAGTTGACCGGGTCCTTGAGGCCCAGGCCAATGAAGCTGAGCGCGGTTTCGCTGAGCACCATGTAGGGGAACGAAATCACCAGATCGACGATGATGTAGCTGGTGAAACTGGGCAGCAAATGCTTGCGGATGACATGGCCGGGCGAGGCGCCGCAGAGCTGCGCCGCCAAGACGTAATCCTGCGATCGCTCGGTCAGCAAGTGGGTGCGCACGCGCCGGGCCAGGGTCGGCCAGCCAATCAATCCCAATATGATGGAGATAAAGAGAAAGCGGAGTTCGGCGCTCCATTCATCCGGCACAAACGCCGCCAGGGCCATGAACAAAGGAATTGCCGGCACGGTTCGGACTGCGTCGGTGATCATCTGGATTACGGAGTCGGCCCAGCCACCGTAATAGCCTGACAGGCCGCCAATCACCAGGGCCAGAACGAAGGCGATGAAAACGCCGATGGTTCCCACCGCGAGCGAGGTGTAAATGGCGTGCAGTGTCCTGGAAAAAATGTCTTTGCCGGGGCTGTCGGTGCCGAATATATGGATTTGGCCTTCATCGACGCCAAACAGGTGAGTGTTCGATTTGAGTAATTGGAGATTGATGTCGAAAATATCACCCGGCAAATCCAGGTGTAGATCCATCAGGTGGTATTCCCAGCCCGGAACGAACAACTGCAGGTAGCGGCGTTTATCCTTGTCGACCTTACTGACCCAACGGAAATTGGTCGCCGCGGACCGCTCCCGACCATAGGAATAGATAAACGGCCGGAACGAAAAGCCGTTCTCGTCCCAAAAATAGGGTATTTGCGGGGCCCCGTTCTGGTAGGTCTTGTCCCGCCCCGCGATGGTCGGGTCATAGGGCGATAGGAACGGCGCGAATATGCCCATGCCGATCAAGGATATCAGAACGAACCCCCCCACCATGGCGGATCGGTTTTTCTTGAAGCGGGCCCAGATCAGTTGCAGTTGACCGGCGGTAAAATAGGCTTCCTTACGCTTTTGTTCCGCCAGGGCAGCTTCGTCTGACAATGCGGTGCTAGCTGTATCAGTCATGATGTCACCCTCCACCCATGACACTTTTCCAGATCCGGGGATCGATTACGGCCAGGAGAATATCGGTGATAAAGTTCAGGGTGACGATCGAAGCCGTGAGCATGAAAATGATGGCGCCCGCGAGCTGTTGGTCATTGGAGCGCGCCAGGGCCTCAATCAACAGCGCCCCCGATTCGGTCAGCACCAGAATCAAGGCGACGATGGGGAGTTCGTTGAACACCCGGTTCAGATCGAACCCCAAGGAATTGATGATGGGCGCCAGTGCGTGACGCGCCGGATACCGCATCAGCAATTGGCTTCCGGAAACGCCGCGGGCCTTGGCCGCGGTAACGTAGAGTTTTCCATTTTCGTCGGCCATCAAAGCTCGCACGGTTTGCAGCGCGAAGGCCGTGGCCGACCAGCCGAGAATAAAAACTGGCAACCAGGCTCGCGACGCAAAATCCCTGACCCGCGCCCAGGACCACGCGGCGTCCCTGAATTCCTTACTGAACAACCCTGTCAGACTGTCGCCGAAGAGAATGGTGGAAACCAACATTATCATCAGCGCCAACAGGAAATTCGGCATCGCCAATCCCATATAGCTGACAAAACGAATTGAGTTATTGAGATAGGGGTTACTTGAAGACGCCGACATTATTCCGGCCGGTATGGCAATAGCGTAGGCGAGGATCAGGGGCCGCCAGGCAGATACCCAGAGAAAGCAGGAATTTTTGGCCAAGCAGCTGGTTAATACTGACACGAAGGATGCAACTATCACCGAAATCGCCTCTGAAAAAGACGTTCCCGACCCAACTGGCCCAACGAATGACATAGGGTTTATCGAGGCCCAGCCGACGTTCTTCCGCGGCAATATCTTCGGAGCTGATTTGCCCGCCCTGGAAGCTTTTATAGGAAAGGTACCGCTCGGCGCAGTTCGCGGGAACCATCTCCATTAATGTGAAAACAATAAAGGATACGGTCAACAGCGTGACGATGGCCAAAACGAATCTTGTGATGACAAATTGGCCAAATCGAAGCATCGGATTTAGTCCCCCACCCCCGTACGTTTGTGTGCCATCGAGCCTTTGAATTTAAGAGGCGGAAATCATGCCGGGCGTCCGTGGACGCCCGGCACAAGTTTCAGACGACTAGCATCTATTCATCGAGATACCACTGAGGTCCCCGGTAGGGATAAGTCCGGTAGAACTCATAGGATGCTGTCTTGAAAGTTGGGAAGTTTTTCAGAGCATTGCGGTGATAGACCGGCCCTGGAGCCAGAATGATGCCGAAGAACAACAGGTTCTCTGCCATAGTAGAGACCAGTTTGTTGACAGCAGCATTTGATGCAGGCGTTCCGGCGACAGCGGACTGTAATTCGTTGATACCGCTTTTCAGGTCATCAACAAATGCAGGAGGCTTGAGGCCACTTGCACCATCACTGTCAATATACTGTTTCCACAATTGGCCTTGGGTTGCTTCAAAATATGTTCCAAATGGGGCCAGGAACAGATCGTTATTACCCAGGTTAATTGCCAGTGGTTGAGCTTTCACCCATGAAACAACGTCCAGTTCGTTTGCCGACTGAGCGGAACGATACTCATCCGGCGTCACTTCCTTGAAGATGGTTTTAACACCCACATTATTCCAGTGTTGCGCAATCAGTTCAACAACAGCGCCAGGAATGCCCTGCGTTGCGTACTGGATATTCAAAACCAGTTTCGATCCATTGAGAAGATCACGGAAGCCGTCGCCGTCTTTATCAACCACGCCGATTTCATCAAGCAGGCTTTTGGCAAGATCCAAGTCATGTTTAATGAAATGGTTTGACCATTTGGGATCAACAAAATCAGGCACAGGGCTAAAGCCTGTATACTGAACGGCCGTTCCAAGACCGTAGTAGGCGACTTCATTAATCTCGTCACGATTCATGGCGGAAGACATTGCCTGACGGAATTTTATGTTGCCGAAGACCTTACGTTTTTCTTCATCAGCCGGGGTTATGTTTATCCCGATCATGGACGAAGAAATTGGCGGAATTAGCTCAATCGTGTAGCCGCCTTTTTCCTGGTTATCCATGAGGATAGGAGCATCAGGCAGAGTTATTGACTGGTACTTATAGTCATACTCGCCGTTAATCGCCTTCAGGATACGCACTTCGTTATCGTTGATGTAGACTTCGTCCTGTTCGCTGATGTAGGGCAACTGATTGCCGGCCGTATCGACCATATGGAAGTATGGATTGGCCACATAGTGACGGCCTTCCGTCGTGTCGGCTACGGTAATGAACGACTCCAGCGACGGTTGGATATTGGCCGGCAGCTTCGACAGCTTTGACGGATCCCTGAGCATCGGCGACGGAACATCGGTCCAGTCGGACTGGCCATAATAGAAGTTGAGCAATTCGTAGCCAGACTCGAAACCAGCCGCTTTGGCGACTTTGTCGGCATCGGGGTTGATATCCGGATGGAACTGTCCCAGGAAATGCTTGGGCTGGAAAGCCTGAGCATAATGCGTGGCGAAGTGAGCCAACATACCGGGATACGGTGTCTGCGTTGTAAAACGAACGGTCTGTGGGTCGAGGGCCTCGACTTTCCAGGGCTTGCCACCGGCGAGCATGAAGCCTTTTGGTTTTTCAAAGACGTTCGTGTCCATGTTCAGGTTGTGATACCAGAACACAATATCGTCAGCCGTGAACGGAGCGCCATCGG
>PVMK01189271.1_pt2 | contig 18686 bp, 15 predicted proteins | sample 1853481 | NCBI WGS metagenome assembly PVMK01 (sample SAMN08533507, study PRJNA380276) | Marine sediment metagenome, whole genome shotgun sequencing project. | reverse complement strand
CCTGGATCTGCACGCTCTGCGCGAGGACGAGTTTGGTCTGATTGATTGCGCCCGCTATGTCGCGGGTGATGTCCGCGCCGTTTTCCACGACCACAACGGATTCCAACGAGAGCGGTGCGCCGATCACACTGATGCAGGTGCGCTCGCCACCGCTTTGGAGTCGCTCTTTGAAAAGATCTACCGCGTCGGTGAGGGTGTTGAGTGCGGCACGGTCCGCAGCGACAAAACTCAGGGTTTTCGTGTGCTTCATCGCCTGTTTGGCGCCGGGCGACTTGCACATATGAAAGTCGGGGTGAACGGCCGAGATCGCGCGCGCGTTGAGGATCGGTAGGCCCGCGGCGGTCGCGTGGGTGATGCTGTTGCGGCGCTGCTGGGCATCGCCGCCAAAGAGCATGTAGGACTCGTGGAGAGAACCAACGACGCTGTAACGGGCTTCGAGTTGGTCGGCGTCGAGGATGATATTGCGCCCTTCGATCCTGGTCCCAACCCCGCGCGGATCGATCGATACACCAATCACGTTCAACACGAACCAGCCGGTGCCTACGAGCAGGATGAAGAAAAAGAAGCGGCCCATGGGGGGAATATCGTCAGTAAGCTCCGCTGATCTGAACGGTGAGGTCGCACCCTACGCGTTTGCCGCGATGCTCGTCGGCGGCTAGCTCGCTTGTTTGATGGTGACGGCGAGGCGGAACCCCAGTGCATCCAGCAGCGCCTCCAGGCTGCGGAACTCGGGGTTTCCATTCTCTGAGAGCATCCGGTACAGGTGCTCTCGGTTCAGATCCGTGACCTCCGCGAGTTTGGCCACTCCGCCCTGAGCGCGAGCAACATCGCGCAGGGCCAGCAGGAAGACCTCGGGATCTGCATCCTCCAGACAGGCGTTCAAATAGCCCACCGCCTCCGTCGGGTCCTTGAGATCTTCGTCGAGCACGTCCTCGTAGCGTCGCTGCTTAGCCATTGAATTGACTCCTATGGTCTCTCCAATATTCCCTGGCACGTTCGATATCACGATCCTGGGAACCTTTGGCTCCACCGCACAGCAGAATGACTACCTCATCACCGAAACGACCAAAGTACACTCTGTAACCGGGGCCGAAGTGGATACGAAGTTCAAACACACCGTCCCCGACTGAGCGGGTGTCCCAAAATTACCGAGGCGAACCCGAGCGATACGCTGACGGATACGGTTGCGGGTAGTCCCATCACGAAGCCCTCGCAGCCACTCGGTAAACGGCTCGCTGCCATCCGAGCAGGTGTAGAGATGAACTTCCTGCTCTATCGGCATTTGGCAAGAGTAGCTTAAAAGCTACTCTTGCCAACAAGGGAAGCTCCCCGGACCTGAACACCGCCTGACGTCAGTGAACAGAGACGGGGGGGGAATATTCACCAACGTCCCCGCCTGCCTTACTGCGTTGCGGATTCGGCGGGGGGCGGATCCTCCGACTCGGGGGGATCGGGGAGGATCAGCGATCCGAGGGCTTTGAAGCCGCGTTTGACGAACATGGGGACGCCCTGGAGCACGACGCTCGTGGGTCCCGCCGATCCCGGCAGCAGGATCGGCTTCACTTCGGGGTGGCCCCAGGGGCCGGTCACGTGATAGTAGGTGGCCACGAGGTTGGAGTCGGTCCCGAGCAGGATCAGATTCAAGATCGGAATCTTTCCGAGCACGCTGTCGAGTTTGGGAAACAAGAAGAGCGCGACCTTCCCGTCCATCGGCTTGTCCTTGGACATGAGTTCGACACCACCCGAAGCGAGCACACCGAGCTCGGGCCCTTCCATCGAAAGCCCATCCGTATGGAGTCGGCCATCATGGAATTCGAGAACCATATTGAGGTTGTTATATCGGATCACCTCGCTCGGATCGAAGTCCTCCAGGGTCTCACTCGCTTCGGAGATCGCAACCACGGGGGGAGCTTTCTTGCGGATTGCTCCATCGGTGGCATTCACGCTCATCAGGCCGCGGAGTTTCGCGTAGATCGATGTATCGGAACGCAGAGCGCCGTCGAAGCTACCCGCGAGATCGACGTCACCGTTGATCTGATTCGGCGGCAGCCCGAACAACTTGGCGACCGCAATCGCATCGCCCCCCTTCAAGTCGAAACTCAATTGGAAGGGAACCGAGTCGACTTCCGAAAGGTGAATTCGCGCATTCGCGTCGACCACCCCGGACGGTTCGAGATCGATGGCCAGCTTGCGGATTCGAATGCGATCCGCCGACGCTTCGAATTCTCCGCTCGCGGCGCTTTGCCGCCAACGGTCGCCCGCGATCGGCCCGACCGAGAATCGACCGCGCGCCCAGCTGTCCTTCGGAATCGGAACAGCGGGGCGATCACTCGGGAGGCCCGCGGATAGCGTGACGCTGACGCGCTCGTCGGGGAGAAAGAACCACCCGATCTTTCCATCGATCGGAACCCCCGCCCAGTTTCCGCGAACCTTCTTGACGTGCAGACCCTTTGCCTCGGTCTCGATCGCGAGCTGCAGATCTCGGATCGGCCACAGAAACATCGGATGATCGAGATAGTCGAGCTGGAGTTCGATCGACATGCCCGCATCCGTTGAATCAGCGTCGGGTGTTGGGCGCAGGGTGCTCCAGAGAGTGCCCAACCCGGTCAGCGGCTCTCCGCCGGAAACGATCTGCCGCTTGGCTGGATCACCCGCAAAGAAATTTGGGAAACCGTCGATGATGAGATCCAGGCTCGGCAGTGGAGTGTTGTTGAGCAATGCCGTCACCCCGACCGCCTCGACCCGCGAACCGATCCACTGCAACCGACCGCTGAGCTTCTCGATCCGGTCGGATTCGCCGGCCCATATCACCGTGTCCGCAAAGCTCGACGCCGAGGCGAAAAGCTTCCGGCATGGTGCGCGTCCGCCCGGCCAGAAAACTCTGCCAACCTCCCAAGGTGGCGCCGCCACTCGCGCGCAGGGAGACGAGCCGGCCGCTCTTGAGCGGCGCGACGACCGCCGCCGCCTCCTCTCGCTTGATTTCGGGTAACCAACCGATCAGATGTCGAACCTGCGAGACCTCGACGTCGTCGAACTCGAGCGAGAGATCCGCCAACGACGCGCTCTGAACCGGCCGCGCGACCATGCCCACTCATCCGCAGCGTGGTTTGCGGGAGTGGCGATCACCGCCTCGTGGACCGCGATGCTCTGGGGTGTGATCACGAGGCTCGCACTCACGTCGACTCTCGGAAGATCGGTCCGCTCGCGCGGGCCGCCGCCCGCCGTGGGAACTGCGCTTCGCAGGCGCTCGCAGAACCAGGTTGATTTCGAGGTGACCGCTGCCGGGCTCGGGGGTTTCGTAGAAGATCTCACCGCTCATGCTGCCGTCGACCCGCGCATCGGAACCGAAATCGCTCACGTAGGAGTCACTGATCCCCAACGCCAACGATTCGAGGTTCAACGAGATCCGCATCCGCCCGCTGCGGCTGCGCTCGCCGCCCAACGCGATCGTGCCGAGGTCGCGCTCTCCCTCCATCAACCGACCTCGCAAAGAGAGTCGGCTCTCACCGCTGAAGCGGTGGTGGACGAGCCGGGCGTTCAACTCCCGCAGCTCCATCGGGGCCGAGCGGTAGGGGTCGATCGGGTCGAGTTCGAGTCGAGCATTTTGGAGGTCGAGCACGGAGGCGAGCCGGGGGGATTCGAGCAGATATCGAACGGCAATCTCGAGTGCGATCAGCGGGCGCAACAGCTCCTGGGGGTGCCGAGTCCCCGGCTCGGCGGCGTCATTTCGGGCGAACCGGGCGAACTCCGGCGAGCGCTCGATGACTCCCGCCCGGAGCACCGCCCCGTCGAAGCTCACCCGCCGCAGGCGCAGCTTCCCGAACAGCAGCGACAGCGGGTCGATCGAGCCGACCACGCGCGGAATCTCCAGCCCAGAGCCGTCCTCACTCGGCCAGGCGTGAATCTCGCGGGCGTCCAGCTCGATCCATTTGTTCGGAGAAACCTTTATACTCTCAATGGTTACAGAGGTCGCGAGCGCGGCCGAAAGCCGCTCTTCCAACTCGACCTGCAGAAATTGAGGGGAGACCTCCCGAATCAGCAGCCAGCCGACCAGCCCGGCGACCACGGCAATCAACAGCAGGGCGAGGGCGACAACGATCAGGCTTCGATAGCGCCTCACGATCTCCCCCAGCCCACTCAGACGCATTTACCGGCGCGCTTGCTGCCGGTCCGTGAACCCAACTTGATACTCACAGACGCGCTGTTTTCACGCGCCTTAGCACGCATCCCCCGGCGGCATTAGAACTTCTCGAAGCTCGCGCTTCCGACGAGCCGACTGCTCCAAGACCGCATTCCCACTAAAGAAATCCTGCGATCGGTCGAAACGACGAGAAGTTGACCCAACTTCGAGAAGCCCTCGGAGCAGAGCTGTCGAGCAAGGAGTGCATTGTGGAAGTTAATGAATCGCACCCGGTTCGAAAGAATCGCGTTCGAGAGCTTCGCGAAAATCGTCTGATGACCCAAGCCCAGCTTGCGCGCAAAGCGAAGGTCGCGCTCCGGACGATCCACAGTGTCGAAAAGGGTATGAACTGCCGCATGGATACCAAGCGGAAGATCTTGCTCGCTCTCGGACTGCGCTTCGAAGACAAGGATCAGGTGTTCCCGTCCGCTTATCGGACCATGGAGCCCCACAACCCGTCCTCTTTCTGATCTTCCCCGCTCCGTCTGTCGACGGGCGCGCACCTCGGCTCGTCGAGGAAAGCCCCTCCCCGGTTTCCTGAACCGCTCCGGACTTCGGTAACATGGCTGCATCGCTGCTCGGGTAACCAACCCGCGGGAGATCCGCCATTCCGAATCGCGTCACGCTGCTGGCCGATGTCGCCGAGATCGTCTCGCGATCTCACAGTCTCGGTGAGACATTGAGCAACGTCGTCGAACTCGTCGCCAAGCGCCTCGATGCGGACGCGTGCTCCCTCTATCTGACCGACGCGGCCACCGATGAACTCACGCTGGAGGCGACGATCGGTCTCTATCAGGATTCCGTGAGCCAGGTGTCCCTTCCCCATGGTGAGGGGCTGGTGGGGCTGGCCTCGACGACTGGCCAGCCGGTCGTGACCGTCCACGCCCGCGAACACGATCAGTACAAATACTTCCCCGAGACGGGCGAGGAGCGCTTCGAATCCTTCATGGCGGTCCCGATGATCGTCCGGGGCGCGACGATCGGCGTACTCGCGGTACAGACCATCGAGCCTCGAAAATTCGATTCCAACGAGGTTGAAATTTTCCAGACCTGCGCGCAGCTGATCGCGCCGGTCGTGATCAACGCGCGCTTGCTCGCACTCGTGGGACTCACGGACGAGGACTCCTCTGGGACGACCGCAGAGCGCGAGGCGTTGGAAAATCTCGCTTCGGATCGGGAGGAGCGGAACATCGAGCACCGGGGGATCCCGACGTCGCGCGGGATCGCGATCGGTACCATCTACCGGCTCGAAACCCCCCTCAATCTCGAACGTCTCCACTACACACCAAATAAGGACCCCAAGCGCGAAGTCGAAGAACTGATGGACGCGATCGGCGAAGCGCGTCGCGAACTCGACGGGATGCGCGAGAAGCTGGGATCCAAGTTTGGGCTCGACCTGGCCGCCGTCTTCCAGACCCATATCCAGATTCTCGAAGACAAGGGATTCGTCGCGAAGTTGCGCAGGGAGGTGCTCGCTACGGGCAACGCCCTCACGGCCCTGACGAACGTGATCGGGACCTATCGGAAGACGTTCGAACGCATGTCGGACCCCTACTTCCGCGAGCGGGTCAACGACATCGAAGACGTCGGCCAGCGCGTGATGGAAAGCCTGCTCGGAGAGCGCCACCACACGACGCCGCTGAGCGAGGGCGCGATCGTCGTCGCGAGCAACCTGCTGCCGAGCATGTTCGCGCGGCTCGAAGTCGAAAAGATCGCGGCAATCGTGTCGGAGCACGGCGGCCCGACCTCTCATGGCGCGATCTTCGCGCGAACGCTCGAAGTGCCGGCGCTGACGGGAATTCCGGGAATCCAAGCGGCGGTTCGCTCGGGCGAGACGGCGATCGTCGACGGTGCAGAGGGCTTGATCATCCTCTCGCCCGATGAAGGGTTGCTCTACGAGTACCGGCGCGCCCAAAAGCGATACACGGTCGCGATCGAGCACCTCGACGCGCTGCGGGATCGACCCGCCGAGACCCGTGATGGACGCAGCATCCGCTTGACGGCCAACGTCGGCCTGGTGAGCGACCTGCGCCTCGTCGACCAACACGGCGCGGATGGGATTGGCCTGTTCCGCACCGAGATGCTCGCGTTCGCGCATCGCGGATTTCCGGGCGAAGAGGAGCAGGCCCAACTCTACGAGCGCGTTGCGAAATCGATGGCGCCGCGCACGGTGACGATTCGAACCTTCGACCTCGGTGGCGACAAGGAAATGCCGGACATCAGCATGAGGCTCGAAGACAATCCGCAGCTCGGCTGCCGATCGATCCGGCTGAGCCTCGCCAACCAGGGAATCTTCAAGGCGCAATTGCGCGCCATCTACCGCGCGAGCGCAGCCGGGAACATCCGGCTGATGCTGCCGATGGTCACCTCGATCGATGAACTCCGAAGCGCAAAGGTGCTGATCGCGGAGGTGCTCGACGACCTGAAGCGGGCCGGAATCCCCTACGACGAGAACGTCCCCCTCGGTCTGATGATCGAGGTTCCGTCGGCGGCAATCACCGCCGACGTGCTCGCGCGCGAGTGCGACTTCTTCAGCATCGGCACCAACGACCTGACCCAGTACACGCTCGCGGTCGACCGCGGCAACGAGCACGTGGCCCACATCTACGACCCCCTGCATCCGGCCGTGCTCTCACTGATCGACGCGAGCATTCGCGCGGCGTCGCGGGCCAACATCCCGATTTCCGTCTGCGGAGAGATGGCGAGAAATCCGCTCGCGGTGCCGCTGCTCGTCGGTCTCGGGATCCAGGAACTCTCGAGTGCACCGAGTGCGGTGCCCCTGGTGAAGGAAATCATTCGAGAACTCGATTTCGGCGATCTCGAAGCGGATGTGCGCAAGACCCAGAAGGCGGGGACCGCCGCCGAGGTGCACCAGATCGGAGCGGCCCGCTTGCGAGACGCGGGGCTGCTCGAGCACCCCGACATCGGCCCCTGGCTCCAGACTCTGGTCGACAAAACGCTCCTGGGCCACTGAGCGGCGCTCTGCCTGGCGCCTGAAGCCGGTCGCGCGGAGCCTGGCTGGATCCCGTCGACCCACCGACAGCGGTGTGGTACCCATTCTGCAGTTTCAGCCCCTCGGCCGCGGGGGTGCGTTTCGCGCCGCGGCAATCCCATCTACCCATGAGCGCGAGTAAAGCGATGACCCCGCCGCCCACCCAGACCTTGCGCGCCTACGTGGAGCTCACGAAGCCGCGGATCCTGCTGCTCGTGATCTTCACGGGCCTGCCCGTGATGGCGATGGCGAACGAAGGCTGGCCGGGCTTTCCATTTGCTGCGGTGACGCTCTTGGGGATTGCGCTCGCGGCGGGCGCCGCCAATACGCTCAACTGTTTCCTGGAGCGCGACCGCGACCTCCTGATGGAGCGGACCAGCCGACGCCCCCTGCCCGCCAAGCAGATCTCTCCGCGCGCGGCCCTGGTCTTCGCGCTCGTGCTCGGTGTCACGTCTACCGCGATCTTGTACTTCGTCGCGGGCAGCGTGGCGGCTGCGCTCGGCGTCGCGAGCATCCTCTTCTACGTCTTCGTCTACACGATCTGGATCAAACCCCGCAGCGCGATGAACGCCGTGATCGGCGGTGCCGCGGGTGCGGCCGCTCCCCTGATCGCCGATGCCGCCGTCAATGGCCACGTCGGTGCGGCCGGCTGGCTGCTGTTTGCGATCGTCTTCTTCTGGCAGCCGCCGCACGTCTGGGCGATCGCGCTGTTTCGCAAAGCCGACTACGAGCGCGCAGGGATTCCGATGATGCCGAGCGTGGTGGGCGACCAACCGACCCGCTGGCGCATGCTCTTCTACTCGCTCGCGCTCGTCCCGGTCACACTCGCCCCGGTGCTGCTCGGTCTACTGGGTTGGATCTACCTGGCCGCCGCACTGCCGCTAGACGCCTGGTTCGTCTGGCTGGCCGTTCGCGTGCTGCGCGAGCGCACAGAAGAGGCCGCGCGCAGCATGTTCCACGTCTCGCTGTTCTTCTTGTTCGGGCTCTTCCTCGCGATGCTGCTCGACCGGATGATCCTGACCTACTGAGCCGGGCAAACCACTCCCCAGCCTTTCGAAAGCGCACGGATCACTGAGGCGCGCCGGGCTCAGCTCTTGGCTTTGCACCGATCTTTGAGCTTGAAGGGCGGATAGACGGGCACCTTGATCCGAAGGATCGAGCCATCGGGGCGCTCGATTTCCCGCATCACCTTGCGAATGGGCTTGAGCCGCTCGCCTTCGATCCGAGTTGGCTGTGCTTCGAGATTCCTCGCGGTGCCCTTGCCTCGTTGACCCATATGCCGAAGACCTCCCTGTCGCGTTCCACCACGGAGCAGAGTGGGGCCAGATCCACCCACACTGCTCTCCAGTATGGATCGGTCGGAGGGCGACTCGGTGCGAGCGAAATCTTCAACAAAAAGATCCAGAAAGGCGAATCTAAGGCGAAAGTAGTAGATAAAAATGAAGCCCGCCGATCGGCGAGCTTTCTTCGAAGCAACCCAAAGATCATAGCACACGATATATATGTCGCAACCCCAAATTCAAATTTGGTGCGCAACCACAGTTCAGCAGCTCAAACGCACCGCTTTCCGCTCAAAAACAGCATTTTTCACACCGAAATACCGATCTCGCGAGTCACCCAAAAAGCCGACTCGATCCGGATCCGATCAACCTGTGCTGCTCGTCGAATTCGCTTGTGGAGGGCCGTGCCGGGGCGTGGGGTGACGGGAGGGCATCGCGCCCGGACAGACCGTGACCAATTTGACCGGAGCTTCACTAGCCGGGGCCCAGTTGACCGGGTCTAGTTCTTAGCCGGCCGCTCTTTCGTCCCGGCCCCCAAGTAGCATCACCTTGGATCGCGCCGCCAAATGTGTTGGTTTTTCACGTGCTGGCAACCCACTCCGCTGGGGAGTCGGGGGGAAGGGGTGTGAGCGACATGGGGTTGGAGCGAATGCCCCTTCCCCCGACTCCCCACCCGAGCAGCCAACCACGCAATAAACGGTGTCGATCAGCACCGACCCAAAGCGAATTCTGGGCCGGATCGATTGGCGGGCAGGTTCAGCCGACGATGTTGACGAGGCGGCCGGGCACGATGATGACGCGCTTGGGTTCGCGGTCGCCGAGTTGGCGTGCGACGCCCGGGCTCGCGAGCGCGGCGCGGCGGATGGTTTCTTCGTCTGCGTCCGCGGGCACTTCGATCTCGTCGCGGCGCTTGCCGTTGACCTGGACGGCGAGCGTCAGCATCGACTCCTCGAGTAGTGCGGCGTCGGCCATCGGCCAGGGCTCGGCGGCGAGGCTCTGCGAATGTCCGAGTCGCTGCCAGAATTCCTCGGCGAGATGGGGCGCGAACGGCGAGAGCAGCAGGATGAAGACTTCGGCGATTTCTCGGGGCAGCGCTGCATCGCGCACGACCTCGCGGCTGAAGACCATCAGCTTCGAGATGGCCGTGTTGAAGCGCATCGCCTCGACGTCTTGCGTGACGCCGTCGATCGCCTTGGCGGCCAGCCGCTGCTGGTCGGGCGTTCCCGGGCCCATCCGCGAGATCAACGAGGCGTTCGCCGTCGTCGGTGTCTTCGACGAACAGCCGGTAGGCGCGCTGCAAGAAGCGGTACACACCCGGGATCGCGTCGTCGGACCAGGGTGCGCCCTTGTCGAGCGGTCCCATGAACATCTCGTAGAGGCGCATCGCATCCGTGCCGAAGCGCTCGATCACGTCGTCGGGGCTGACGACGTTGCCGCGGCTCTTCGACATCTTCTCGGTGACTTCTTCGAGTACGAGATTCGGGATGTCGGGGTGGATCGGCTTTCCGTTGGCGTCGCGCTGAATGTCCTCCGCACGAACCCAGCGCTCTTTCAGTTCGGCGCCGCCGTCGATCGCGACCGTGGTCTCGCCGTCGGCGCGAACCTCTGACGCGGAATAGACGGCCCGCTCCACGCCCTCATCATCGGAGAGATTGTCGTCGTAGTAGCGGTAGCTGTAACCGAGGATCATGCCGGGGTTAAGCAATTTCTGGAACGGCTCGACGGTATGCACGAGGCCGAGGTCGTAGAAGACCTTGTGCCAGAAGCGCGCGTAGAGCAGGTGGAGTACCGCGTGCTCGGCGCCACCCACGTAGAGATCGACGGGCATCCAGTACTGCTCGGCCTCTTCCGACCACGCAGCCTGATCGTTGTTCGGATCGCAGAAACGCAGGTAGTACCAACAGCTGCCCGCCCACTGCGGCATCGTGTTGGTGTCGCGCAGCGCGGGCGCGCCGGTCGCCGGATCCGTCGTCTCGAGCCACTCGCGCGACCGCGCGAGCGGCGGCTCGAACTGGCCGGAGGGTCTGAAGTCGTCGAGCTCCGGCAGCAGCAGCGGCAGTTCGCTCTCGTCGAGTAGCGCCGTGCTTCCGTCCTCGAGGTGGATGACCGGGAACGGCTCGCCCCAATAGCGCTGCCGGCTGAACAACCAGTCGCGGAGCTTGTAGTTGACCGCTCGGCCGCCCTTGCCGTGCTCTTCGAGCCACTCGGTCATTCGCTCCTTGGCTTCGGAGGTCGGCAGCCCGTTCAGGAAATCGGAGCCGACGCCCACTCCGTCGTCGACGAATGCGGCCTCGGAGAGATCGCCACCGGCTACCACCTCGACGATCGGAAGCTCGAATCGCTTGGCAAATTCGTAGTCGCGCTGGTCGTGTCCCGGCACCGCCATCACCGCGCCGGTTCCGTAGGTCGCGAGCACGTAGTCGGCGATCCAGATCGGCAGCGGCTCGCCGGTCACCGGGTGCTCGGCCATCGCACCCGTGAAGACGCCGGTCTTCTCCTTGACGTCCGCGATTCGCGCGCGCTCGCTGCGCCGGGCTGCGACTTCGACATAGCTTTCGACTTCGGCGCGCTGCTCGGAGGTGGTGATCTTCTCGACCAGCGGATGTTCGGGCGCCAGCACCATGTAGGTCGCGCCGAAGAGGGTGTCCGGGCGCGTGGTGAAGACTTCGATGTTTTCGTCTGCAGCGCCCACCAACGCGAAATGAATCCGCGTCCCGACGGAGCGGCCCACCCAGTCGCGCTGCATCTTCTTGATCGGCTGGGGCCAGTCGACCTCGTCGAGATCGTCGATCAGCCGGTCCGCGTAGGCGGTGATCCGCAGCATCCACTGCCGCATGGCGGCGCGAACGACCGGGTGACCGCCGCGCTCGCTGCGCCCGTCAATGACCTCTTCGTTCGCGAGCACGGTACCCAGCGCAGGGCACCAGTTGACGGGCACTTCGGCGAGGTAGGCGAGATCGCGCTCGTAGAGTTTGCAGAAGATCCACTGGGTCCAGCGCAGGTAGCGGGGATCGGTGGTGTCGATCTCGCGCTCCCAGTCGTAATCGCCCCCGAGCGATTGAAGCTGGCGGCGAAAGTTATCGACATTGCGCGCGGTGGTTTCACGGGGATGGGTTCCGGTCTCGATCGCGTACTGCTCGGCGGGAAGGCCAAACGCATCCCAGCCCATCGGATGCAGGACGTTGAAACCCCGCATCCGCTTGTAGCGCGAGAACACATCCGTCGCGATGTAGCCCTTCGGATGGCCCACGTGCAGACCCGCACCCGAGGGATAGGGGAACATGTCGAGCGCGTAGAACTTGGGCTTGCTGGGGTCGATCTTCGCGGCGAAGACCGCGTGCTCGCGCCAGTAGGCCTGCCATTTCGGCTCGATCGCCTTGGGTTCGTACGGCATGGGCACGGAGGGTGCCGGTGCAGAGCCGGAGAGTCAACGACGCGGCCGGTGGGATCTTCCCAGGCGGGGCCCGCCTAGGCGTTGCGCCGCAACCGGGTCGCGACCTTCGGCCGAAAGATCGAGTAGAAGGCCGGCACGATCGTGATCGCGCCCAGCATGTTGATGACCATCAGCACGACCAGCAGCTGAGCCATCTCGGCCTGAAAGCGGAGGGTCGAAAACATCCAGAGCGCGATCCCGCCGACGATCGTCGTCGCGGTGAAGGTCACCGCCATGCCGGTGGTCCGGATGGCCCTGCGGATCGCCTGGTCGAGATCGGCGGCCGTGACGGCCTCCTGCCGAATGCGGTCCACGATGTAGAACGCGTAATCGACGCCGATCCCCACGCCCACCGCCTGGACGGGGAGCGTGTTGACGTTGAGGCCGACGTTTCGCGCCGCCATATAGGCCAGCGACATCATCGTCGCGGTCGCAACCTGCAACAGGATGATCCCGCCGCTGGGGATCGACCGGTAGGTGATCGAATGGAGTGCGAAGATGACGAAGAAGATCAGTGCGATGTTGGCGACGTGGCTGCGCTCGACTTCTTCGTTGATCGCGGCCAGCAGCCCGATGTTTCCGCCCGCCATCACGAAGCGCACACCGCGCGTCCACGAGCCGGTCGGCTGATAGGCGGGCGTGGGATCCACATCTTTGAGATCGGCGACCAACAGGTCCACGCTGTGGATGGCGACAGCGCGGATACCGAGTTCGGTGTCCTCCCACCAATAGTCGACATCTGCGTTCGACCAATCCGCGAGGCGATCGGGCCAGCCGGTGCGATCAGCGGCGATCGCTTCGCGGCGAAATTCGTCGATCCAATCGGGTAATTGCTCGGCGGCGGGCTGAACGGACTCCGCGCGGTAGGAGTCATCCGGCTGGCGAACGCGGACCGTGAGGGTGTGATGCCTCGGGGGGAGGATGGGGCCCAGCATGTAGTACCCCATGTCGACCCAGTTTTCGCGATCGAAGAAGCCCGCGTTCGCGGGCGCCTCGTCGCGATCGAGCCGGATCGAAATTTCGCCCAGCGGATTTTCTTCGATGAATTGCTCGGCAAAATTGCGCGCCCGCTCGATGGTCTCGCCCTTGTGATCCGGATAGAAGAACGAAACGGCTGCGAGCTTGCCGTCATCGGTGATGTAGCGGCGCAACAAGCCGGGCGCTCCGCCCTGCCGAAGTTGAAAGATCATCGCGCGAACCGAGCCCGAGTCGTCGGGAACAAAGCGCCACTTTGGGTCGCCGTAGTGGTTGTTCATCCAGTAATCGCGGAGGATCGGAACGATCGATGCGGAAGCGCCGAGTTCGGTGTGCTTGCGGAGATGGCGCTCGAGATCCTCCATCGCCTTGATCGGGCGGGCATCCGTATTTGCGTTGGCCCGACTTCCCTCGGCGAAGACGACCAGCGAGTCGACGCCGCCAAAGCGCGTGCCGATCTCGGCGGTGGCTCGGTTCCACGCGTGGTCCGGCCATAGAAGTGGCGTACCCGGGCGCCGCCTCGCCGATCGTGGAATGGGTGAGCGCGACATACGATGAACCCCGCGAAGAGCGCGACGGTGGTGCCTGCAATTGCGTACTTCCAGCGGGGGTGGGTGGCGGCGTCGCCGACGAGCTTGGTAAAGCGGACCATGAATCGCGGCACGAAGTGGCGGTGATCCGTGGGCGGGGGGAGATAACAGATCATCACGGGGTGCAGGATCTCTACGGTCGCGATGATCGACAGCACCCAGAATGCGCCGACGATTCCGAGGTTCTGCATCAGCGGAATCGTGGTCATCAAAACCACGAGCAACCCCGCGACATCGGTGACGACGCCGAGCGTACCCGGGACGATCAATTCGCCCATTGCGACCGTCGCCGCTTCTACCTTGGCGAGCGCGGGATCGCCGAGGCGCGGAAGGCAGCGTTCGTAGTTCTCGAAGAAGCGCTCGGCCATCTGAACGGTATGCGAGACGGCGCGCGCAGTGATGATCATCGGAATCACCAGAATCAAGGGGTCGAAGGGGATCCCCATCCAGCCCGCGAAGCCCAGGCCCCAGATCACGGTCATCAGCGCGGAGAGCGCCGGGATCAACACGCCGTGCCAGCGGCGGAAGTAGAGCCACAACAGTGCGAAGACCAGCAAGATCGCGGCGATCACGTAGCGCGTGATTTCGAACGCGTGGGCGAGCACCCAACCCGTCAGGATGGGTTCGCCCGAAATGTGAATCTGGATCTCCTCGCTCTCCAGATCTCGCTTGATCTGCTGAACGTGATCGAACACAGCCTCGTAGACGCGCGCATTGCTGAGCCGATCGGTGACGAAGCCCGCCGTGATCAGCGCGCCCTTCTCATCGTGTGAAACCAGCCGCCCGAAAATGAGAGGGGCATTTTCGCGCACCCGCTCGCGCAGCTGCTCGACCGCGCCTGGGGTGTCGAGTTCTCCCTCCATCAAAGCGCCGGTCGCAATGGATCCGTCCGCCCCGAGTTCCACCACGCGTGCACTCGGGTGGGCGATCGAGCTGACCTGGTCGTGGTTGACGGGATACGGGGGATACTCGCGGTCGAGCCGGTCCCGGATCTCTTGAACGCTGAGCGCTGATTCCCGCTCGAGCTGATCGCGCAGCGCCCGTCTCTTATTGGTGTGGCTCTCGAATCCACCACCGTCCAGGCGCCGCGTGACTTCGCGAATCACGCGAAGCCGCTCCGGCGTGAAGATCGTGCCGTCGACCACCGTGACCGCGATGGCGACCGTCGAGGTGCCACCGAAGACTTCACCGAAGCGATCCTGGGCGCGGATATAGGCGTGGTCGGGAAAGAGATCGCGCGGGTCGGTGTCGATCCGAACGACCGGACCCGGGAGCGGTCGCCCGATCGCGAGCATGGCGGTGTTCAGAATCGGATAGAGGAAGAACAGACTGATCGCGCACAGCAGCAGCGCGACCGGGCCGCGATTGCGCACGACCCATCGCGCAAACCGCAGGCTCCTGGTCTGTCTCGGTCCAGCGTCGGTGGGCGCATCGGCCATGGCCACCCGACAACCCTAGCTGTCCGGAGCTGCTTTGGGGCCTGGCTCGGTCCCGAGTCTTTCAGCAGCGACGGGTGGTCGGATCCTCGGGGTTCGCCTGCAACGTCGCGCAGCGGGCCAGGAAATCTTTCGGAGAAACGACCCGAGCGCCTCTTCCGCGCGCGCGGCCCGCCACTTGTCGATCCGCAGTGACCACCGCAATCTCGGCTGGATCTTCGGCCCGGCGGACGCGATCGACGAGCCAATCGTCCGCCGAGTCCGCAAAGACACAGTGAGGCCCACTCGACCCGGCCGTGGCTCCGGAATCATCCGGACCGTCGAAAACGATCCAGACCTCGGCGTCGACGTCGAAGCCCGACGCTCGCTCGAGCAACTCGCGACGCCGCGATCCGGTCCACCACTGAGAGCGATCTTTCCCGCCGAGCACAGCCGCGTGAATCACGTTGTACCCATCCACCAGCCAGATCGTCGGTTCACGACAAGTCATCGGGGAAGCAGCGTAGACGATCATCCCGCACACTTCGTCCCGATCCCCGAGCCCCGATTCAACCGCCGCCCAACCCACACCCACAGCAACAAAACCCGCACCGATCCCAATCGCCACCACCATCTCCCGCCCAAACCGCGCCCACCTCCCAATCCAACCAATCCCACCCGATCGCGACCCGCCCAGCCTCCAACCCCCAACATCCTGTCTTCCAATCGCTTCTCGCCTCATCCCCACAGCGCGCCCCTCCTCTGAAAGCATCAGAGCCACTGTGTACGCACGCCGTGACAATATCGGTCACGGCACTTCTCTTTATTGGATTCTGGTTAGATAACGTGACCGCGACTCACCGAGAGCCCGATTCGGCGCGCAGGCGGTGCTCGTTGGGAAGTCGGGGGGAAGGAGCATTCCCTCCAACCCCATGTCGCTCACACCCCTTCCCCCCGACTCCCCAAGCGAAGTGGGTTGCCCGCGCGAAAGAGACCTCCGCATTTCGCGGCTCGATCTAAGAAAATGTCACTTGGGGGACGGGACGGAAGAACGGCCCGCTAAGGATTCGACCCGGCCAACTGGGCCCCGGCTAGTGAAGCTCAGGTCAAATTGGTCACGGTCTGTCCGGGCTCGATGCCCTCCCGTCACCCCACATCCCGAGCAGAACTCCCGCAATCGAACTCAGCGATTCGCACGACTCGATTCGCAGGGGCGTCGTCACAACTCTTCGTCTTCGTCGATTTCCTTGACGCAGATCGGGTGCGGAGAAAATTCCGGCCCGCCGTGCCAGCCGGGCACCTTTGCGGCTTCCGCGAGCCACGAGTCGGCGATCGATCGATCGACCAGCGCGTCGTTGTTGTCGAAACCCTCGATCAGGGCATCCCAGAGGTCGCGCCCGCCACCCTCCCACCACTCCGGGCTCGGATTCTCGAAGTCGATCGCGAGACGAACCATGTCTGCCATTGCACTCCCCCTGCCGGCCACCGGCCAGCGCCGAATCTATCTCTTGAACGCGCGATTCTCCAGCGTCAGCGATCGGTCGCGCCGTCGCGCTCGCGTACCACCAAATCGAAGAGACGCTGTTGCCATTCGGGAGAGAGCCCGACTGCCCTGACTCCCAATTCAGTGGCCACTTCTTTCTGCTCGAAGCAGTAGCGGCGCCAGACCTCGGGCGGATATTCCTCGAGCGGTAGCGCAAATCCACCCACCAACTCGCCATCGCTCGCTCGGATATGGCCCGCGCGCGCGCCGACACCGCGAAACTGGTGGCAGCTCACGCAGGCCTTATCGCGGACCAGAAGATTCCGATCCACTTCCTCCAGGTCGGACAAAGGAGCGAGCGGGTCGCTGTCGGTGAGCTGGAAACTCTCGGGCGTGAGCCCGAAGAGTCCCGAAGTATTTGAAATCACGCTGGCCGGTGGCGGCAAGGCGAAATAGATAAACGCGCCCGCCGATCGCGTGAGGATCCACGGGTCGGGCTTCGATTCGCGCCACGAATAGCGGCGCTGGGTCTGGTAGAGATCGACGACTCGAAAGAGGTTTCTCTCACCGTCCAGTCCGATCACGACGCGCGGCTCGTAGGGGCGCAGCAGTTCGAGGTCGAGCACGGCTCGCTCGTGGCGCAGATTGGTCAGCACGAGCCAACGACCGCTGCCGACGCGCTCGCTGCCCATCGCATCGAGCAGGGCGAAGAGGTCGATCGCATCGTAACCCGAGGCCGCGATCGGAACACCGCGCCCTCCGCCAGACACGAAAAAGGCGCGCACCGCCGCCAACAGCCGCGGCTCCGACGGGTGGTGCTCGATCTGTTCGGTGTAGGCCCAGAAAGGCTCGGTCGAAGTGCTCGGGTTTCGCCAATAGCTCCGCGCAGCAAGCGTGTCGCGAAAAGCCCTTGCGCCCGCGCCGACGCCGATGAATCCCATCAGATGCCGTCGCGCGGGATTGCTCTTCGAGTTCATGTTCAAGACGGATTGGTGATCCTGCCCGACCGCGAGAAAGGTCTCGGCTTCGGGATGTCCGGCTCTGCGCAGCGATCCGCTGAATCCAGCCGCCGCCTCGACGAAGCCCGGAATATCTTGTTGCGCGGCAAGTAGCAGAAACGACGGCGCATCGGCGCGGACATGGCGCACGGGAGACGCCTCGCGCTGGAGCGAGCTGGTCGGAAAAGCCAGCCGGTAGTAGTTGGAGAGCTCCTCCAGGCCGGCTTGCTCCCGTTCCAGATCGTAGATGCCGCTGATCGGAATCACGCCTGCTAGTACTTCTGCATCGAGATCCTCCGCGGCGAGATAGCTTGGATCGAGAGCGACCAAAGCCGCGACCTGCGCGCCCGAAGCGTGACCGGCGAGAAAGATCCGCGCTGGATCCACGCCGAGTTCCTTCGCATGGGCGACCAGCCACGCGATCGCCGAGGCCGCATCCTCCGCAAAAGCGGGATGGGTATGGTCGGGCGCGGGCCGATGGCGGATCAGCGCAACGGAAATCCCCTCGGCGCGCAGCGGAGCCGCCACGAGTTCCGCAAGCGAGAACGAACTCGTGCCCTCGATCCCCCAAAAGCGACCGGTGACGAAAGCGAGTAGCGGTGCGCGTTTCGGCGCTTTCGCCGTGGGGAGGGCGGGAAAGAAATCGAGTGTCGCCTCGGAGTCGCCGTAGACGACGCCCAGGCGAGGTTCAGCGCCGAACGCCAATCCAGAGATCAGCACCAGGCCGTCCATGCAGACAGCGCTCCCAGGCGCGCAGCCTGGCGGTTCCATTTGCGGCTCTGCTCGCGCATTCCGCTGGATCCCTAGCGCATCGAAGCGCGTTCGGGCATCGTTTTGTGCGAAGCGACCCTATTGAACAAGGGAGACCCCCGATGATCGCTGGATCCGGACTTCGAACCATCCTGGGCACCGTACTGGCGGCCGCACTCTGCGCGGCTTGCGCAACTGAAAGCCGTGTGCCCGACGTAACGCACGACGGGCTCGAGCGCGTCGAGCGCTCCAGATGGCACGCGCCTGGGTAAAGCCGGGTGTGGATTTCAGCCAGTACACCCACGTCGGCCTGCTCGATTGCGAAGTGGCGTTCAGAGAGAAACTGGCGGATGAATCATCCGGGCGTGCGCACGCGCGACATGGAGAGGATCAAGAGAGATCTCGCCGACGAATTTCGCACCGTATTTACCCAAGAGCTCGAAAACGGCGGCTTCCCAGTCGTGGAGGCGCCCGACGACCACGTGCTCCTGATTCGCCCCGCCATCATCGACCTCAACGTCGCCGCGCCCGACACGAACCGGCCGGTCGTTCCGATTCGTTTACGCGCTCCGCCGGTAGCATGACGCTCG
>PVMK01123169.1_pt1 | contig 18686 bp, 18 predicted proteins | sample 1853481 | NCBI WGS metagenome assembly PVMK01 (sample SAMN08533507, study PRJNA380276) | Marine sediment metagenome, whole genome shotgun sequencing project. | reverse complement strand
AAAAAATTGTAAAATCTCCTTTTGGTATTGAAAAACTATAAAATTCAATCTGAGTCTGAATAATATATTTTATGAACATCTCCCTATAACCCGGATCCTATGGAAACATCCAAATCCAACCCTTCAGTTTTCAAGAATTATATAACTTTTTAAGCTCAATATATCTTTGCCGAACTCCATAAGCATTTAAACTGGCTATCTTAAATCCATTTATCCCATCTAAAAACCCCAATTTTATTACAAAATGTTTAAAAAATCTAAATGGAGGCTTTATAAAAAAATGATAATAATTAGGCTTCAATTTTTTTATAAATAATTCCTTCGCTCTTAATTTTGCATAATGTGTTAGTTTCTTCTTGTATGTTTCTTGGCTTGTATATGAATAATGAAGCAACCTATTCCTGAACATTTTTTGATCTTCCATTAATCAATAATGTTTCATGAACAAATTTATTGATATCATAGATTGCATGTTTCTTATGAAAGAGTCTATATATTTTTTCACTTTGAAACCCACTGTATTTCAATGAAGTAGCATTTGAAAAGAATCTTCTATAAAAACCAAAAGTAACAATTCCATTAGGCTTTTTAACTGCTTGAACAATTTCTTTTCTTAATTCATTGGATATTCTTTCATCTGTGTCGATAAATAGAACCCAATCATTAGTGCTTTGCGTTATGGCAAAATTTCTTTGTGCACTGAAATTTTTAAACCGATGTTGTTTTAAAATTACATCTTTATGTTTTTTTATTGCTTCAACTGTTCCATCCGTACTAAAAGAATCAACAATAATGATTTCATCCGCAAAACCAATATTTTCCAATAGTTCATCGATCTGATCTGCATTATTAAAACTGAGGACTATAATCGAAAGTTTATTATTATTCGTATCCATTATATCATCACTACCATTCACTTCTCTTAATTGATTCCCTTCAACAAATGATTATACCGCAACTTCATTTTCACGCAACGCATCGTTTAACGAGGTTTTTTTGTTTGTGCTCTCTTTTCTCTTGCCAATAATAAGTGCACAGGGAACATTAAAATTACCCGCTTTAAATTCTTTCGTATAACTTCCAGGAATTACCACGGAGCTCGCAGGAACAATACCCTTAGTAATGACCGGCTCATCTCCTGTTACATCTATAATCTTTGTGCTCATGGTCAACACAACGTTAGCTCCCAAAACGGCTTCCTTTTCTACTTTTACTCCTTCAACAACGATACATCTTGAACCAACGAAAACATTATCTTCTATAATTACCGGTGCTGCTTGTAAAGGTTCTAAAACCCCTCCTATACCAACACCTCCACTCAAGTGAACATTCTTTCCAATTTGAGCACAACTTCCTACCGTTGCCCAGGTATCTACCATAGTTCCCTTATCAACATAAGCCCCTATATTTACATAACTTGGCATTAAGATGGTACCGGGAGAGATATACGCTCCATGACGTGCAACGGCATGAGGTACCACTCTGATTCCTTTTTCTTTATACCCTTTTTTTAATGGAATTTTGTCATGATACTCAAAAATACCAGCTTCCATTGTTTCCATTTTTTGTATTGGAAAATACAGTACAACAGCTTTTTTGATCCATTCATTTACCTTCCATCCATCCTCCGTCGGTTCAGCAACACGTACTGCTCCTTCGTCCAACAGGTTTATAACTTTTCTTATGGATTCTTGCACTGTTGGCTCTTGTAATAATTCCCTGTTGTCCCAGGCTTTTTCAATTGTTTTCTGTAATTCGTTCATCTTTCAAATATTAGAAGGCAAATATAAAAAATACCACAGTAATTAAGAGAATATAACAATCATTCTTTTTAAATGAAGAATTTGAGTAAATTTGCAAAAATTTAAAAATTAGATGGCGCAAATTCTCGCTTTAGATTTTGGAATAAAAAGAATTGGAATAGCAGTTACGGACGATTTACAAATTATCGCTTCAGGTTTGACGACAATTCCAACAAAAGAAATTTTTAATTTTTTAGAAAATTATTTACGAAGTGAAAAAGTAGAATTATTTTTGATTGGAGAACCAAGGCAAATGAATTATTCGGCCTCAGAAGTAGAAAAATATATAAGGCCATTTATTAAAAAATTGAAACTAAAATTTTCTGAGATTCCCGTGCAAAGAATTGACGAACGATTTACTTCTAAAATGGCATTTCAAACAATGATTGATAGCGGTTTACAAAGACAAAATAAAGCTTTGATAGATGAAATTAGTGCTACTATAATATTACAAAGCTATCTTTATAATAAAAAATAAAATTAATGATTTTACCTATACTTGCCTACGGCGATCCTGTACTTAGAAAAATTGGGAAAGACATAGACAAGGATTACCCTAATTTAGAAGAGCTCATAGAGAATATGACCGAGACCATGCACGCTGCAAAAGGTGTTGGTTTGGCTGCCCCGCAAGTAGGAAAGAGTATCCGACTCTTTATTATAGATGCCTCACCGTTTGAAGAAAATGAAGAATTAGAAGAGGATGAAAGAGCATTTTTGAAATATTTTAAAGGGGTATTTATTAATCCAAAGATCATTGAAGAAGATGGTGGTGAATGGGCTTTTAATGAAGGATGTTTGAGTATTCCCAATATTAATGAGGATATTTTCCGGGAAGAACAGATAGACATAGAATATATGGATGAGAACTTTCAAATACATAATAAATCCTTGGAAGGTATGGCTGCTAGAATTTTCCAACATGAATATGATCATATAGAAGGAATCTTGTTTACAGATAAATTGTCAACACTAAAAAAGCGATTATTAAAAAAGAAATTGGCGAACATTTCAAAAGGAAACATTGATGTAGCCTACAGAATGAAATTTCCATTAAATAAAAAATAAAGCAAATAATGAATTTAGAAAAAATATTATCCATCTCAGGTAAACCGGGACTTTACAAAATAATATCTCAGAGTAAAAAAAGTATTATTGTCGAGTCGTTGGTAGATAAGAAACGTTTTTCGGTAAATACCTTGAACAGTGTGAGTTCCTTAGGTGATATTGCAATTTATACTTATGATGAAGAGGTTCCATTAAAAGAGGTGCTACAAAGTATTTTTACGCAGGAAAATGGTGGAGAGGCTTTAGATCCTAACACAGACAAAAAACAATTGCTCAACTATTTTAGAGAGGTCCTTCCAGAATATGATGAAGAAAGGGTATATGCTTCAAATTTTAAAAAAATAGTAAAATGGTATAATATTGTAATCGTTTCCGGATTCGATTTTTCGGACACAGACAACGTGAAAGAGGAAAGCAATGACGAAGCCTCTAATACAGAAAAAGCGTAAAATGTATTCTCGCGATAAACAGATCAAAGCCTTTGAAAAACTATTGGATATCATGGATGAAATCCGTGAAAAATGTCCGTGGGATAAAAAGCAAACCATGCAATCACTTCGTCATCTAACAATTGAAGAAACCTACGAACTAGGTGATGCCATTCTTGAAAATGACACTCTTGAAATTAAAAAAGAGCTTGGGGACTTATTGTTACATATCGTTTTTTACGCTAAAATTGCCTCAGAGAAAAATGATTTTGACATTGAGAAAGTTATTAATGGGATCAATGAAAAATTAATACATAGGCATCCGCATGTTTTTGGTAATGTCATTGCCGAAACAGAGGAAGAAGTAGCCAAAAATTGGGAGAAGTTAAAACTTAAAGAAGGCAGAAGTTCTGTTCTTTCAGGTGTGCCGAAGTCCTTACCAGCCTTGGTAAAAGCGAGTAGAATTTCGGACAAAGCCGCTGCGGTGGATTTGATTGGGACAAACGAGAGCAAGTTTTTGAAAAAGTTCAGGAAGAGTTCAATGAACTACATGTTGAAGTTGAACAGAATTCTCAGAGAATTGAAGCTGAATTTGGAGATGTCCTGTTCTCTTTGATTAATTATGCGCGTTTTATAAATGTTGATCCGGAAAGCGCCTTGGAAAGAACAAATAAGAAATTCATCAAACGATTTCAATTTCTCGAAAATGAAGCTGCGAAAGAAGGAAAACAACTCACAGACATGACTTTGGACGACATGAGTATTCATTGGGAAAAATCGAAAACCTTTTTCAAATAGGAAATCTCAGAGAAAAGATAAAAGATGTAATTTGAAAATATAACAATTTGAAAATAACTCGATTTGACAATTTGATGATGATTTATAGAGATTATGAAAAATTGCTACTCAATTCTTAATTCTTAATTCTTAACAATTCGTATAAGGAAATCTGCGAGACCCAGAACAAATAAAAAAGAGATAAGAAATTAGATCTTTAGAGTTCTTATTTAATATCTGCTATTATCAGCGAAATCTGCGAGAAAAAAAATGATCCAATTTGACAATAAATCAATTTGATAATTTGATGATGACTTATAGAGATTATGAGAAGTTGCTACTTTCTTCTTGCTCCTTACTTCTTACTCCTTAAATCCTTTCATTCAAACAATTCTTCAGCCAGCATTTCTGCCCATTCTGAAATAGATTCACGTTCAGCTTTGCTCAATTTAGCCTCGGAATGCATCAAAGGATAAATTTTTAAAGGCATTTCTTCTTCAAGCACTTCCGTAGAGATATCATCAAGTATTTCGGCCTTATCCATTTTGTTCAGACTGTTCCATTCCGAGAAATTTAATTCCTCTCTGGCATTATTAATATCATAATAAACAAGCCATTTTACAGGTGCAACATTAGAATACCATGGATATCTTGTTTCATTAGAATGACAATCATAACATGTTGATTTCAAAAGGGTAGAAATATTTACAGGCACATCAACATTTTTCATTAGATCATCCGGATTATTTGGACTTACTTCCGGACGTGAAACAGGGTATAATTGCATTAATATCAATACAGCTACCAATAAAAACCAAAGTATTTTCTTTCTTTTGCTCATAATAAACAACTTAGCATATTTTAAAAAATCCAATCACTCTCCCGCCAATATATTCCTCTGTTCGGTTGCCCAATTTATAATCAACTTCGATTCTTCTGAACTTAATTTCTGATCGGGATTCTTCTTCAAGTGTTTTTTTGGAGGCATTTTATTGTTATTCAATTGTTTCGTTATTTTCCCAAATTTACTCACCAATTTACCATTAGAATAATCTCCATTAGTAAATTTATCAAAGTTCAATTTTAATTTACTTTTTGAGCCTTTCGATTCTGAAGTATGGCATTCAAAACATTTATTTTCTAAAATAGAGTGAACATCGGTTGGAATTTCTATTATCTCTGCTCTCAAAAGAGCTTCATAATCTGACTTCGATTCTACGTTATAAGAGAATAATAAATAGGAAAGTCCAACAATAAATATACTTACTGGAATAGTATTTCTTTTTTTCATACGTTTAAAATTTTGTAATTATATTAGTCAACTTATTTCAGGACGATACGGTAATCGTTGTGCTCTCTCATGATCCCGAGTACTCGGGATAATCATTCCCTTTTGTGAAATAATTGATTAAACCTGCCCGTCCGGCAGGCGGGTTTATTCATGTTCGTTTCATCTTTTCTGAATTTATTGGCACATACAAATATAATTGATTTTATGCCAATTTGCATATAACCAATTAATTGTCATTAAAATAATTGATCCCCAAATGAGTATTCCTTTATAAATTTAAAAAAGCCTTAACTTTATGATCAGATTGAACCGATAAAAATTTATTATGAAAATTTTAAAAACCTTATTAATTTTTTGCATACTTCTGGCCCAAAATAATTACGCTCAAAAAAACTCAGATCTCAATGAAGAAACTCTACATTTTAAGGCGAGAGACGGTGTAAACATCACTGCTGATTTGTATATGACCTCCGCTGCAGAAGCTCCTTTTATCCTATTATTTCATCAGGCGGGATATAGCAGAGGTGAATATAAAGAAATTGCACCCAAATTGAATCAACTCGGCTTTAACTGTCTGGCAATTGACCAAAGGTCCGGTGATAAAGTAAATGGAATTATTAATGAAACACATATTGATGCGAAAAAATTGAACAAACCTACACAGTACATCGACGCAATTCCCGATTTAGAGGCAGCATATGCCTATGTTAGAAATAAATTAAATCCAAACAAAATGATCATTTGGGGCAGCTCCTATTCAGCCGCATTAACCTTCTTTTTGGAAGTGTTCATTCAGATAAAATAGATGGTATCCTCGCCTTTTCTCCCGGAGAATATTTTAAAATAGAAGGTAAAGAGATCAAAGATTATGCATCGAAAGTAAAATGCCCGATTTTTATTACCTCTGCCAAGAACGAAGCAAAGCAATGGAAAGTAATATATGATGCAGTTAAGACCGACAAAAAATATTTTTTACCAATTGAAGCAGGAAAACACGGTTCAAAAGCATTGTGGTCAAGCAATAGTGATCATAAAGAATACTGGGCCTCTGTAAAGGAGTTTTTGCTTCAATATCAATAAATTAATTACAATTAAATGAGATAACTTTACCAATTAGATAACTATAAATTAAGAATCGAAAAAACTTCCAAATGACTGTAAAGAACATAACGGATTATATTGAAAAATTAGCACCCCTGGCATACGCTGAAGATTTTGACAATGTTGGTCTATTAGTTGGTAATTATGATAAGGAAATTACCGGAATCTTAGTTGCATTAGACACTTTAGAAAACACAATTGACGAGGCAATTGATAAGAAATGTAACCTTATAATTAGTTTTCATCCTATAATATTTAATGGTTTAAAAAGACTAACCGGTAAAAATTATGTAGAAAGAGCAGTTATTAAGGCTATTAAAAATGATATCGCCATTTACGCCATACATACTGCTTTAGATAATTCATCTCAAGGGGTTTCAGCAAAGATGTGTGAAATAATTGGACTTACTAATACAAATGTTTTAGTTCCACAAAAGGGTAATATAAAAAAACTGACTACCTATGTACCACATAAAAATGCGGATAGTCTGAGGACTTCATTATTTGAAGCAGGCGCAGGCAATATTGGCAATTATGACAATTGCAGCTTTAATATAGAAGGCACAGGAACTTATCAAGGCAATGAGAATTCTAATCCTACTCTGGGTAAAAAGGGTACAATGCACGCTGAGCCGGAAACTTTTATAAGTGTCATCTTTGAAAAACATCTGGAGGGCAAAATTTTAAACGCCCTTTTCAAAAATCACCCTTATGAGGAGGTTGCTTATGACGTGGTAACTTTAGACAATAAACATCAGAAAATAGGAATGGGAATGGTAGGTGAACTGAATGAGGAAATGGAAGCAATGAATTTTTTAAAATTTTTAAAACAGAAATTTAATCTAGAAACCCTTAGATTCACTGAATTAAAAAATAAAAAAATAAAAAAAGTAGCGGTACTTGGGGGTTCGGGAAGCTTCGCAATATCCCATGCAAAAGACTCAGGAGCTGATATTTATATAACGTCCGACTTAAAATATCACGATTTTTTTGGTGCTGAAAACCAGATCATCTTATTAGATATTGGTCATTATGAAAGTGAGCAGTTCACAAAAAACCTAATAGTGGATTATCTTACAAAAAAATTTACTAATTTTGCAATCATTTTATCAGAAAAAAATACAAATCCAATCAATTACTTATAAATGGCAAAAAAGAAAGAAGTTACCGTTGAAGATAAATTAAGAGCTCTATATGATTTGCAACTTATTGATTCAAGAATTGATGAAATAAAAAACACAAGAGGAGAGCTTCCTTTGGAAGTGAAAGATTTAGAAGATGAAATTGCGGGTCTGCAAACAAGATTGAATAATTTTAGTGCTGATATTGAAAATTTGGAGACTTCCATCGCAAACAAGAAAAATAATATTGAAGAATCAAAATCTCTTTCCAAAAAATATACGGAACAGCAGAAAAATGTGCGTAACAATCGTGAATTTGACTCTTTAACGAAAGAAATTGAGTTTCAAGATCTTGAAATTCAATTAGCTGAAAAACACATCGGTGAATTTCAAGTGAAAATAGCTCAAAAAAATGAAATTTTTGAGGTTGCGAAGGAAAGAGTAAAAGAAAAGGAAGTTCATTTGAAACACAAACTTAGTGAACTAAATTCCATTTTAGAAGAAACTGAAAAAGAAGAGACTTTGCTTCTTTCAAAATCGGAAGACTTTGGAAAGTTGATAGATGAGAGGCTGTTCCAGGCCTATAAAAAAATTCGTTCAAATGTTAGAAATGGATTGGCAGTAGTTACCATAGAAAGAGGAGCTTCGGGCGGATCATTCTTTACTATTCCTCCGCAAAGACAAGTAGAAATTGCAGCAAGAAAAAAAATAATTACGGATGAGCATAGTGGTAGAATATTAATTGATTCGCAACTTGCTGAAGAAGAAAAAAAGAAAATGTCAAAATTCTTTTCTTCGTAATCGACTAAATACTCATAAAATATAGAGAAGCCTTCATTAATAGTGAAGGCTTTTTTATTTCCAATACTTAGATTTTACCCATCTGTTAGGTTTGATACATGTAATAAATAATAGGTTGTCCCAAGAATCCATAGAAATGGATACCTAATTCATCTTCGTTATGTTCCTGTTGTGACAGTAAGAAAAAACCAAATGATAGGAATTCCTTCCATCCAAAAACTACTGTAATAATTGCTTTGATCCTTACTGGAATAAGCAATCATTATGGAGGAGATGATCGATACAATAAAGATTACTAAAATGGAATTCCCAGAGTTAAACGATCTGTATAATTCAATCAGGAAAAACAGGGTTAATGAGATTATTCCTACTAGTTTGGACTTTTCAATTCCGATGACCTGTGGCAAGGTAAATAATTTAGGATTGTCATAATCAATGTCTCTGATATCAAAGGGTATTGTAATAGCCACGATAAATAAGAACCTTTCAAAAAAGAGAAGCATTATGTTTTTACTTATCTCCACATTGTTCTGAATAATTGGGAACAAAACAGTCACTCCAGCCCAAGAAAAAGCTATTAAAAAAAGCTTTATGCCCGGGACATCTCTTAAATTTAATCTCCACATTTTGAACGGAGAAATATATAAAGAAGTTGCAAGAAGAAATGGAAACAACACTAAAAGTGCTTTAATTTTTAAGAGATATGTAGTTATTGCCAATCCAATTATGCAAAGTAAATTGAGCACTAATAGTTGCAATTTATAGCTCCGTATCCATGCAGAGGAGGCATCTCTAATTTTATCGATATTTATAAATCTAATCGCATTGTAGGAAATAATTGTAGCAAAAAAAACAAATAAAGGACTTATATTTTCTATGATATCAAATTGCAACAAGGTAATTTTAGTCAAACACATCACAGCAAGTGACACGTGTATATTACTATAGATATAAAAGTTAAAATACTTTCTTAAAAAACTCATTTCCAAAAATAATCTTAATACTATTCAAATGGTAAACTCCAGTTAAAATTGATGTATTTTTGCTATAAATTTAATAATAAAAATTACCAAATGAAATCATTTAGTGTAACTCTAGTATTTCTCGTCCTTGTTACCTCTCAATTGTTCAGCCAATCTATTGGAACCGGGGAGGCAGGATTTTCTGATGAACCTGTCAAACTAGATAAACCAATCCGCTTTTCAAAATATAAAGATGGAACTTTTCTTTTCGTTGACTTCAATAATTACGCAATAAGAAAAGTGGACAAGAATGGCAAAGTGACAACACTGTTTGGAGGACCTGATAAAAAGGGATTTCAGGATGGTGATCTTAACAAAGCCCTGTTTGACGGAATTCACGGAGTATCTTATGACGAAAAAAATGATATCATTTATATTGCAAGTGCTTCCAATAATGTCATTAGAAAAATTACTAAAAAAAATGACGAATTTCAGGTAGAAACTATCGCCGGAACACCCAAAATTAATGGATTTGCTGACGGTGATTCAGCTCAGGCTAAATTCAACTCTTTACATGAGGTTTTATACAGTAAACGAGGTGATATCTATGTTCTCGATATTGGAAATGCGAAAATAAGAAAATTAAAGAACGGAAAAGTGACCAGTCTGGTTGGAAAAGACTCTTTGGTACCTATAATGGTAGATTGGAAATATCCAATTGACATGGCTTTTGATGGTGATGATATTGTAATATGTGATGCGGGAAACAGTAGTATTTACAGATTTACACCGGGTAAAGAAATTAAAAAATTAGAACTCGACCATCCTTTAAAAATGCCTCATGGTATCACTTCTGATGATATGGGCAATCTCTATGTTGCAGATATGGGCGCGAACGTAATTTATAAAATAGAAAATGACACAAAGGTCACCGAGATCGAAGCAACATCTGAAAATGGGTTTGACAAACTAAATAAACCAGCGGATGTAATTATAATAAATGGAACCTTATGGGTTGCGGACCTCTATAATCACCAATTAAAACATCAAAAATTATAATCTTTTATTATCAAATTTTTAATTCTTGTTTGTTAATTTTGCCATCTTAAAATAAACTTTTTATGCAAACAGATTCTTTCGTATTACGTCATCTTGGAACAGATCAAAAACAAATTCAAGAAATGTTAAAGACTATAGGTGTTAAGTCACTTGATGCATTGATATACAATACTATACCTAGTGATATAAGATTGAATCAATCTTTAAATTTACCCGATGCATTGAGCGAAAATGAGTTTGCTTCCCATATTCAAAATCTCGGTAATAAAAATAAAAAATTCAAAACATATATTGGCCTGGGATATCATGACACGATATTACCGGCAGTAATTCAGCGTAACGTTTTCGAAAACCCAAGCTGGTATACATCTTATACACCTTATCAGGCAGAAATTTCTCAAGGCAGATTAGAAGCCTTATTAAATTATCAAACCTTGGTTTGTGATCTAACAGGATTAGCACTCGCAAACTCATCGCTACTAGACGAAGGTACGGCGGCCGCAGAAGCAATGATCATGCTGTTTAATGGCAGGAGCAGGAATCTAAAGAAAAGGAATGTAATTAAATTTTTTGTTTCTGAAGAGGTATTACCCCAAACGATAGATATCTTAAAAACTCGTTCAACACCAATAGGTATTGAGTTGGTGATAGGGAATCACGAACAAATAGAATTAGATGAACATTTCTATGGTGCCATTTTACAATACCCGGCCAAACACGGTGAAGTATTTGATTATACTAATTTTATAGAAATTGCACATCAAAGTGAAATAAAAATTGTGGTAGCAGCCGATTTATTGAGTTTAGCTATCTTAAAATCCCCAGCTGAAATGGGTGCTGATGTTGCAGTTGGAACAACACAGCGATTTGGGGTTCCTCTTGGCTTTGGTGGGCCTCATGCTGGATATTTTTCCTGCAAAGAAGAATTCAAGCGTCTTATTCCTGGTAGAATAATTGGGGTTACAGTTGATGTTGATAATAATAGAGCACTTCGTATGGCTCTACAAACTCGCGAACAGCATATTAAAAGAGAAAAGGCCACATCGAATATTTGTACTGCCCAGGTTCTATTGGCAGTAATGGCAGGTTTGTATGCCGTATATCACGGAGGCGACGGTATAAAATATATTGCGCGCCAAATTCATTCACATGCCAATTTATTAAACAAAGCACTGATAAAATTAGGCTTGGAACAGCAAAATAAAGTTTTCTTCGATACCTTAAAAATAAAAGTCTCCAGTGCAAAGACCATCAAAGAGATTGCGGAAAAAAAGAAAATGAATTTTCTTTATATCGATAATAAAACCATTGGAATCTCTATCAATGAGACAACAACTTTCCATGACATTGAGAAAATTATTCAAATTTTGGCCCAAGCGGAAAATTTGTATTCTTTCAACATCACAGATTGTGAAATAAGCCTATCCATACCAAAAGAATTGCAACGTTCTTTCAGTTACCTGACCCATGAAGTTTTTAATAACCATCATTCAGAAACAGAAATGATGAGGTATATCAAGAGATTGGAACGTATGGACATCTCTTTGACCGATTCTATGATTTCTTTAGGATCCTGTACGATGAAGTTGAATGCTGCTACTGAAATGCTTCCGCTAAGTATGAGTAACTGGAATTCAATACATCCATTTGTTCCTGTAAGTCAGGCACAGGGCTATCATGAAATGCTGAATGGCTTAAAAAATGATCTGAATATTATTACCGGTTTTGCTGCAACATCTTTACAACCAAATTCAGGAGCTCAAGGGGAGTACGCCGGTTTAATGGTTATTAGAGCTTTTCATCAATCAAATAATGAGACACATAGAAACATTTGCTTAATTCCTTCCTCTGCGCATGGTACAAATCCTGCTTCGGCAGTCATGGCTGGAATGAAAGTAGTGGTTACTAAAACATCAGAAAACGGGAATATCGATCTTGATGATCTACGTGAGAAAGCTGTTCTGCACAAAGACAATCTTGCAGCACTTATGGTAACCTACCCTTCAACACATGGTGTTTTCGAATCTGCCATACAGGAAATAACAAAAATAATCCATGATAACGGAGGCCAGGTTTATATGGATGGTGCTAACATGAATGCTCAAGTCGGTTTAACTAACCCTGCAAAAATTGGTGCAGATGTTTGTCATTTAAATTTGCATAAAACATTTGCAATTCCTCACGGAGGAGGAGGACCGGGGGTTGGACCAATTTGTGTTGCAGAACATCTAGTAGATTTTTTACCATCTAACCCCATCGTAAAAACTGGTGGCAGTAAAGCAATTACAGCAATTTCTGCCGCTCCATTTGGGTCTGCTTTGGTTGACCTAATTTCTTATAGTTATATAAAAATGCTGGGGGGTAGTGGACTAACGAAAGCTACTAAAATTGCAATACTAAACGCTAACTATTTAAAAGCCAGATTAGAAAAACATTATAAAATTCTCTATAAAGGTGAAAAAGGATACGCTGCGCACGAAATGATAGTTGATTTTAGAGAATTTAAATCAAAAGGCATTGAAGTTACTGATATAGCAAAACGATTGATGGATTTCGGCTTTCATGCGCCAACGGTCTCTTTTCCTGTAGCCGGAACATTAATGATTGAACCTACCGAGAGTGAAAATAAGGATGAAATAGATAGATTTGCCGATGCCCTTATCCAGATCAAGAAAGAAATTGATGCCTTTAATGGAGAGGATTCAGTACTAAAAAATGCACCACATACGGAAGCTTTGCTAACCAATGATGAGTGGAATTTTTGCTATACGCGAAAAGAAGCTGCTTTTGCTTTGGATTATATTAAAGGAAACAAATATTGGCCAACCATTAGAAGAGTTAATGAGGCGTATGGAGATCGTCACCTCGTTTGTACATGCAATCCAATTGAGGATTACATGGAAGAATAATATATTTTTTATAAATTGTTTTACATTTAAATTGTATTTTTGCATTTCCTTTAATTATTATATTTAATCGATGAAGAAAATAACCAAAGAAACTTATATTAACTGGTATAAGGACATGCTTTTTTGGAGAAAATTTGAAGACAAATTGGCTGCAGTTTATATTCAACAAAAAATAAGAGGTTTTTTACATTTATATAATGGTCAAGAGGCTGTACTTGCAGGCGCGCTACACGCGATGGTATTAGGCAAAGACAAGATGATTACCGCATATAGGAATCACGTTCAACCAATTGGTATGGGAGTGGACCCAAAAAGAGTTATGGCAGAGCTTTACGGAAAAGAGACCGGTACCTCTCAAGGTATGGGTGGCTCTATGCACATTTTCTCGAAAGAAAAAGGATTTTATGGAGGTCATGGTATTGTAGGAGGTCAGATACCTCTGGGTGCAGGCCTGGCTTTTGCGGATAAATATTTTGGAAGAGATGGCGTTACCATAACTTATTTTGGAGATGGTGCAGCTCGACAAGAATCTTTGCATGAAACTTTTAATCTGGCGATGCTATGGAAATTGCCTGTAGTTTTTGTTGTTGAGAACAACTACTACGCCATGGGAACTTCAGTGGATAGAACAGCAAGCCATTCCGATATTTGGAAACTCGGATTAGGTTATGAGATGCCAAGCGAACCTGTAGATGGTATGAATCCTGTTGCTGTTGCAAAAGCCATGGACAAAGCTTTAAAACATGCCAGAAGTGGAAAAGGCCCCTATTTTTTAGAAATGAAAACGTATAGATACAGAGGGCATTCTATGAGTGATGCTCAAAAGTACAGAACGAAAGATGAAGTTGCGGAGTATAAAAAAATTGACCCAATTACACAGGTTTTAAAGGAAATTGAGGATAAAAAATATTTAACGGAAAAGCAGATTAAAAAGATCAATGAGGACATAAAGGCCAAAGTATTGGAATGCGAAAAATTTGCGGAAGAATCCCCATTTCCTAAAGTTCAGCAAATGTACGATATGGTGTATGAACAAAAGGACTTTCCTTTTCTAAAGCATCGTTTGTAAATTATATTATTTTCTTTTAATAATCATTATTCAATAATAATATGGCTGAAATAATAAACATGCCCAGATTAAGTGATACTATGACGGAAGGCGTTGTAGCAAAATGGCTTAAAAAAGTTGGGGACAAAATTGAAGAAGGAGATATTCTTGCCGAAATTGAAACTGACAAAGCCACAATGGAGTTTGAATCTTTCCATGAAGGCACATTGCTATATATTGGTATTAATGAAGGTGAAACAGCTGCAGTTGATACTTTGCTTGCAATTATTGGGGAAGATGGTGAAAACATTGAAGCTCATTTAAATGGTGCCGGTACAAAAGTTAATGAAGAACAAAAAGAAATAAAAAAAGAAGCCGTAGTGGAAGAAAATAGTTCTCAGGAAGAAGTAACTATTCCGGAAGGAATTGAAGTGATAACAATGCCCAGATTAAGCGATACCATGACTGAGGGCACAGTGGCGAGTTGGTTAAAAAAAGTTGGAGAGAAAGTAGATGAAGGAGATATTTTAGCGGAAATAGAGACGGATAAAGCTACGATGGAATTCGAATCCTTTCATCAAGGAACACTATTATATGTTGGTATTAAAGAAGGTGAAACTGCACCGGTAGATTCTATATTAGCAATAATAGGTGAGAAAGGAACTGATGTAACCAATGTTATTACCTCCTTAAAAAATCAGGCTATTGCTGCGGAAAAAACTGCAGAATCAAAACCAAAGACAACGGCTCCAGAATCTAAAACAGAGGAAGTGAATGCAACTGTTGCACCTCAAAAAAATGCTCTGAGTTCGAATGGCAGGATCGTAGCTTCGCCTCTGGCTAAAAAATTAGCCACTGAGAAAAATATTGATCTTCAGCATATTAGCGGTACCGGGGAAGGAGGTAGAATTATAAAACGTGATATTGAAAATTACGTGCCTGGTTCGGGTGTGCATAGCAACTTACCATTCGTTCCTAAAAGCCAGGAAAGCTCAGAAGAGGTAGCTAATTCTCAGATGAGAAAAGTGATCGCACGCAGATTAGGAGAATCTAAATTCACAGCGCCTCATTATTATTTGAACGTTGAGTTTAATATGGATAATGCCATCGCGTTCAGAAACCAATACAATTCTATACCTGACACAAAGATCTCATTTAATGATATGATCGTAAAAGCCACAGCCCTGGCTTTAAAATTACACCCTGATGTAAACTCTCAATGGTTTGACGATAGGATACGTAAAAATTATCATGTGCATATCGGCGTTGCAGTAGCTGTAGATGATGGTCTAATGGTACCGGTACTAAAGTTTGCTGATGAACAATCTTTAACTCAAATTGGCAGTCATGTAAAAGATTATGCAGAAAGGGCCAGAAATAAGAAATTAGCACCTGATGAAATGGAAGGTAGTACGTTCACTATATCCAATTTAGGTATGTTTGGAATTACCGATTTCACTTCTATTATAAATCAACCTAATTCGGCAATATTATCGGTTGGGGCAATTGTTGAAAAACCAATTGTTAAAGAAGGTCAAATAGTTGTGGGAAACACAATGATATTAACTTTAGCCTGTGATCATCGATCTGTTGATGGTGCAACAGCTGCTCTATTTTTACAGACCTTAAAAGGATTTATCGAAAATCCAGTAACAATGCTGGTTTAACCAGCTTTATAAACGATCAAATTCTAACTATTAAATGCCCGCGTTATTATTAATACGGGCATTTTTGATTTTGAATTAATATAGTACTATATTTAGACTCATAAGATATTAGCTTAACAGAGTTCTGGTTATTAATTGTAAATTAAGCACCCCCTATATGCCATTAATTTTCGATACTATTCAACAAATGCTCGACATACTATTATTTCTTTATATTCCACTAATAATATACACCCTCTATAGAATACTTTTTGATACAAATAGTTCAACTAAAGCCCTGGCATATATTTTACTTGTAATCACGGTTCCTATAGTAGGAATAATTATTTACTTTTCATTTGGGATCAATTATCGAAAACATAAAATTTATGATAAACAATTAAGAATTGACAAGAAGTTTGTGGAACAAATTTTAAGTTTATACCAAGATCAGATCGATACATTCGACGAAAACTACAAAAATAAACTGGGTGATTTTTACAGTCTTGCCAAATTTTTACTCATTGATTCTCGGGAACTTATAAGTTATAATGACTATAAACTTTTAATTAATGGTGAAAACAAATTTCCTGAAGTGTTTAAAGAGATCTCTTTGGCAAAACACCATATTCATCTTGAATATTATATCTGGGAAAATGATACCATTGGCAACAAACTAAAGAACTTATTAATTGAGAAACACAAGGAAGGTGTACAAATTAGAGTGATGTATGATGCCTTTGGAAGCAGAGGAATTAAGAAAAATATTGTCAAGGAACTCAGAGAGGCCGGAGTAAATATTTTTCCGGTTTTAAAAATAAAATTAGTGGCTTTCGCCAACAGAATCAACCATCGCGATCATAGAAAAATTATAATTATTGATGGCAATATTGGATTTGTAGGCGGTATTAATATTTCTGATCGCTACGATAATGGAAGGAACAATAATAACTATTGGCGCGATACACATTTAAAAATAATTGGGCCGGCTGTAGCAAATCTACAACGGCACTTTGTAACCAAATGGAATTATTGTTCACCGGAATTCCTTGAAGTAAATAATTTATTTTTCCCTAATTTGGACAATCCAATACCCCCAAAAAATAACGAATTGGCCCAAATAATGGCTGGGGGACCCGACTATAAAAGATCTTATATCCTTCTTTCTTTTTTTAAAATTATTACGCAGGCAAAAGAAAAATTATATATAACCACTCCCTATTTCATTCCTAATGAAACGATAATTATTGCTTTAAAACAGACTGCACTAGAAGAAGATGATGTTCGATTGATTATTCCTGAAGAATCCGACTCCATAGTAATTACCGCAGCTTCCAAGTATTATTTAAGAACATTATTGAGTGCCGGCGTCAAAGTTTACCTCTATGAAAAAGGATTTGTACACGCCAAAACCATTGTAGCGGATACTTTTTTAAGTGTTATCGGTAGCGCAAATATGGATATTCGAAGTTTTGATCTGAATTATGAAATTAATGCCATTATTTACGGAGATGTTTTTGGTAAAGAGATGGAAGATCTTTTTTATGTCGATCTAAAACAATGCAGACAAATAGTATATTCGGATTGGGAGAAACGTTCAAACTAGAAAAAACTATGTTATTCTATTGCAAGACTATTGTCTTATTTCCTTTAAAAAAGATATTATTTCAATAAAACTAAAATCGTATCTTTAGCTTTATTTTACACCCCTAATATGTGCTAAATTGATAATCACAAAAAACATAAGACTAACCAGAATAATAGTCAAAAACAGTTGGAAGACTTTAATGATTGTGATTTTAATAAGTACTGCATCCTATTTTTTTAATGAATATATTTTAATTAATTATTTTGAATTTCCCGCTATTATTCCGGCAATTATAGGCCCTGCTTTAGCTTTCTTTATAGGTTTTAACAATAATCAGGCCTACGAGCGTTGGTGGGAAGCAAGAAAAATTTGGGGAGCACTCGTAAATGATTCCAGAACCTGGGCACGTCAAATGGTATATAACACCTCCGCTGGCCAGCCTGAAAATGAGAACGATCTGAATAATTTAAGAAGGAGAACGGTGTTTCGTCATATTGCTTTTTTATATACACTTAAAGATTCGCTAAGGGGAGAAAAAAATAAATACCACAATAAATTCTTGACACCAAAAGAGGCAAAATCAATTCAGTTAGAATCTAATTTGCCTAATGCCTTACTGAATATTCAATCTAAAGATCTGGAACATATGTATAGAATGGATTATGTTGATGGATATAAATTTATTGAATTTAATAAAATGATCGTCAAATTTTGTGATGAAATGGGGATGTCGGAGAGAATAAAAAATACGGTTTTCCCTACATCATACAATCATTACACACGTATTTTTATATGGCTCCTCGTCATTAGTATCATTTTTGTATCTGATAATTCTATAGGAGTTTGGTCCATATTGATTGGCGTATTTGTGGGTTATATTTTCATGATCACGCAGTCCATAGGGCAAACAATATTAAATCCTTTCGATCCAATTCCTTCCGGAATCTCATTGGATCAAATTACCAGAACAATAGAAATAAATCTTCTGGAAACATTGGGAGAGTCAAATATTCCAGAGCCGATCAAAAGTGTGAATAACGAATATATTATGTGAATGCGGTGATGGAGTTTTACAATTCATCTGA
>PVMK01170005.1_pt1 | contig 18694 bp, 24 predicted proteins | sample 1853481 | NCBI WGS metagenome assembly PVMK01 (sample SAMN08533507, study PRJNA380276) | Marine sediment metagenome, whole genome shotgun sequencing project. | reverse complement strand
ATTGATTTTATTTTTTACTTTAGAAATGCAGATAATATTTCAATTACCGCAGAAGCTAAAAATTAAATGCGAATCAGATTTGGTTGTCTTAAAAGTTTAATCTACCTGTCATTTCCGTGAAAACGGAAATCTAATTGATGAAAAATTTAAGAGATTCCCACTTCCGTGGGAATGACATCAGTAATAGTGTAATTAAAAGATCTGGGATAATCTAATTATTTCTCAAAAAATTCTTCGCTGTATCGTTTCCAGCTTACATCATCCAGCTTTTCCATTTCTCCGATATATAGATGACCGTTAGTTTGATCTTCATCTTTTCCAGTTTTAATTTTCTTCTTTAGATCCTGCAAATGTTCAATATCTTCCTGGAAAAGAGTAACTGCAGCTTTACCTATTTTTAATTGTGCTATTTCACTATCAAGTTCTTCTGCATCAATCTGGCAAATCCAGTTATTTTCGTAAGGAGAAAATTCAATCGATTCAATATCAGTATTAAGCAGCTTATTAATTTCTTTTACTTTTCCGCTAACCGGCGAATTGAAGATGACTCTCCTGTTAGCCTGTATTACTGCAAATAAGCGCTGCCCTTTTTTAATGTTCAATCCCAGGTTAGGAAATTCGATAGCATCAATTTTACCGATAAGTTTTCTGGCAAAATCATCAATCCCCACCTTTACAGCACCTTCTTCAATAATGTTTGCCCAGCAATGACCTTGAGAAATAAATACTCCTCCGGGAATTAAAAATTCAGGAGTTTTCATTCCAGATGCTTCTTCCAAATGAGTTATATGAACTTTAGGCTTTAACATTTTTTGAATTCTGTCCTGCCGTTTAATCAAAGATTTTTTCGTGAACTCAAGCAACTCATCTTCCGTGAACGGTTTTTGCACGTAGTCCATCGCACCAAATTTCATACACTCAACGGCTGTTTCAACTGTTGCATAGCCGGTAATGATAACTACATCAATATCGGGACGTAGATGTTTTACCGATTTTGTAACTTCTACTCCATCCATTTCAGGCATCTTAAGATCTGTAAATAGAAAATCGTAAGAATGTGTTTGAATCAATCCAAGTGCTTCTCTTCCTGTTTCAACTGTATCGACAGAATATCCATCAAGCACTAAAATTTTTCTAAAGCTGTCCAATATCACTGCTTCATCATCCACACAGATAATTTTCGCATTAGGATTTTCTACTTCAGCACGTTTAAGAGTTTTAGCTTCACTGCTAAAATCCAGGTCGAGACTAACTTTTAGATACTTCTTCGCGTTCCTGAAATATTTTCTTCTCCCGTATTCTCTTTGCGATGTAACGAATTAAAATATCCGCTATAATAAAAACAATTAATGCTGCTATGAATAGTGCCATAATCATATCTCCCTTATTTTAATTAAAATTTCTATATCCTATCCGAGCTGCAAGGGTTTAAGTATTTCATATCATATTCAATATCCGATGGAATTATCCTATATAGCCATCCTTCAAAGAAAGGATCTTTCTCCAACAAAGACGGATCAACTAAAATCCTTTCATTTCTTTCAACAATCCTGCCTCCTAACGGAGCTAAACAAGTATGAATGAGACCATCATTGGTTTCGAACTTTGCACAGGAATTACCTTGAATTAATAGTTCATCAACTTCCATTAACTCAACCTTTAAAGTATCTTCAATTGTTTCAAGAAAAAAATCTGTTACCCCAACAACGGCGGCACCTTCATATTCAAGATTCATCCAGCTCATATAGCCCAACCGTTTATACTTTGGCGGGCACGCACATAAATTACAGATTCATTTGTGCCACTCTTTTCAGCTTCTTCAAGTCTCACCTGAATATCCCGATACTTTAATCCACGGTTGATTGAACTTGCTATCTCATCAAAGGTAAATGGTTTTGGTATAAAATCAATTGCACCTTTGTGTAAAGATTTAACCGCATTTTCTACAGTTGAATATCCTGTAATCATAATTACAGGTATATCAATGTGCCTGTTATATAATTCTTCCAATAACTGGAACCCATCCATTTCAGGGCATCATAATATCGCTTAGAATTAACGAGTATTGATTGCTGCTAAGTTTGTTCAACCGTCCTGTGCATTCAATGCAGCATCAACTTTCCACCTTTCCAATGAAGCAATTTTAGATACAGCGTCAAGTATTACTTGTTCATCATCTATTATTAATATTTTTTCCTCGTTTGCCATCTTTCTTAACTCTTTGCCTTACCGGAAGATGAATAGTAAATGTTGTGCCCTTTACCTAATTCACTTTCAACGTTTATGGTTCCGTTATGATTATCAATTATTCCCCAAATAACCGCGAGACCAAGTCCTGTGCCCTTTTTGCCCTTTTGTGGTGTAGAATGGTTCGAATATCCTGGAAAGATCCTCTTTGGTGATTCCGTTTCCCGTATCTGATAATTTTAATCTCAACAAAATCTTTATGCCCTGCTTCATCAACAGCTTCCCATTTTTCCCAATCGCATTCTGGATTTGTACAACCCTCTGAACATTCCCTGGGGCGGAACTTCAAATTCATAAACTTTGGAATTACATTCAGGACAGCTTGCGTCTTTTTCAATTAACGATATAATACATTTGGGACACGAAACCTGCACATCCTTTCCGTGTTTGATTTCAATTCCGTAGTGATGTCTGTGCTTACCGTAAATTGGATCGAAGTTTATATATCCTTCATTTCCGTTTGAGATAACTTTTACTTTTATTGTAGGCATTCCATTAATTTTTACTTCATTATCTATCAGGTCATGTCTTTTGGGGCAAACAGCATTCTTTATCTGGGCTATTCCGTGCGGAGAAAGAGAAATTAATGTTGTATCAATTGAAATATTACCGCCGCTATCACCCAATAGCATCTGCAGCATTAACCAAAAGGTTTAATAAATACCTGCTGTATCTGATTAGCATCGAGTGTTGCTTTGGGCAATGATGAATCAAGATGCTCTTCAAGTTTAATGTGCTTAAGCGATAACTGATTATTAACAACTTCAATTGCGTTATTAATTATTTCATTTATATTTGCGCTATGTTTTTTAGGAACAGACTGCCGGGCAAAATCCAATAAGCTTTTAACTATTTCCCTGCTTCGTTTAGTTTCTCTCACAATAACTTTAAGATCTTCCTCAAGTTCTTTATTATTCTTTACTCGTTTTAATAGAAAGCTGCTGTATGTTAAAACGCCTGTTAGAGGATTATTAATTTCGTGGGCAACACCTGCAGCAAGTCTTCCCAGCGAAGCCATTTTATCGGATTGGAAAAGCTGGAGTCTTGCTTCTGCTAAATTCTTAGTCATATTATTAAATGATTTTGCAAGAATCCCAGCTCATCATTACCTAATTCTTTAATTGTATAATTCAAATTACCTGTACTTACCTCGTGAGTAGCTTTTACTAATTCGTTTACCGGTTTGCCAACCCATCTCCTTACAAAGAAACCAATAATAAGACTGAGAGATACTATTGCGATTAATGCAAATATGATGGAACGGAATTCACTATCACTTATTTGCTCATCAACATCTTTTAGAGATAGGGTTACGTCTAAAACTCCAAGTACCGTTTGATCTTTGGGATGGGCATGACAATCAGAGTCCCAACAAGATCTTTCATTGTAGATCGGATTAATTATTCCTAATATTCGTGCAGAATCGGGATAGATTTTATATATTCGCATCCGCTCCTTTATCGGAAGTTTTTCTAACGGTTCGTTAGCAGTGTGGCAGGCATAACAGCTCTCAGCATTTTTATCAACCATTTCCCCAATTAGTTTCTTTTTAGAAGAAAACATGACTCTGCCTTCTTTGTTAAGAAGGCGAATTTCCCTGATGAATGGTTCCTGCCCGACTGTATTAATTATTTCGTGTATCTGCTCTCTTTTATTTAACAGCATACTTGAGTAAGTACTATTTTTTATTGCATCACTTAACTTATTAGCATGTACTTCTGCCTGTGTTAGCAAAACCTCCGTTTGCCAACGGGTATTGAGGAAGGAGTACACACCAATTATTAAAGCGGTAACTAACCCAACAGCAACGATTAATTTTAATCCTATTTTTGTTATCACCTTATTTAGTTTCATCTGTTTATAATTGTTCGTTTTTGTACCGATATATATGGAAGACCAATTAAACATTGGTTCATTGTACCGGCATTAAGATTTTTCCAAATTATATAAAACCAAACTCTTTGTTTTTTTACTTTTTACCATTCGGTGGAGATAAATATCTTACCAGAAGTATAAACAGAACCAGGAAACACATTAACAAAATGTATTCTAAGCCTTTAGTTTCAAAAATATTTACGTAATGATAAAACTCCATTTTAAAATCCTTTCTATAATTTTATTTTTCTTTACTAAAAACCGGCATTCGTGTAACAATCCAGCGGAAGACCCAAATTTCCGAAAAGACAACCATCAGCGTTACAACAATCTCTTCCCACGATGGATAATATTTATTGACTGCATCCCAGTTAAAAGCAATCACAGATATATTCAACCTGTTAAGAAGAATACCTATTAAAGCAAGAATGGATGCAATCTTGATTATTCCCAAATTTCTGTTTCTTACTGCATAAGCAAACATAAAACAAGGTATAAGTACAAATCCCGATAACTTCAACAAGATACCAGTAGCCCCCAAAAATCATTTATCAATTCCCATTGTTTTTCGTGAATAAAGATGAGTGCTTTGAAAAAATAATATACAAACATTGCAATGGCTGCACCCTTTGCCCAACCCAAAAACTATTTCTTCAAATGAATGATGACTCTTTTCGCCAATCAGGTTTCTGAAAACTTTATGACTTATTGTCCCCTCGAATATTATCATTGATAAACCGGCAAAAATACTGGATACAAAGAATAAGATGGGTATAAATTCAGAATACCAGAGTGGATGTATTTTTGGTTTAGCCATTAAAAAGAGTGCACCAAGACCCGGATTGATGTAGCATTGAAAGTGAAATACCGAAAATCACGGCACCTAATGTTAATGCTGTAACAAATTTTCTAACTTTTTCCCAGTGTGCCCACTCCGCAATTACAGGTGAGAACTCAACAAACTCTGCAATCATGTAAAGCAGGAAATGCCACGAGACTAAAAATAGTACCGAGTTAAAACCAAATGAGTTTCCAATGATGGGATTAATAATATTCCAGGGTCTTCCCAAATCCAGAACCAGTGCTCCTGCATAAAAAATGTATGCTAATAATCCGTTTAATACTGTTACTCTTACAATAGAATGGTATTTCTCAACTCTCATTACATAAACAACAAAGGTGATAACGTAAGCACCACCGGCAAAGGCGACACCGGTAACAACATCAAATCCAATCCAAAATCCCCATGGAGTTTGTTGAGAAAGGTTAGTAACTGCTCCGAGTCCCTGCGTAAAACGAATGTAAAGAATAACAAGACCGAGAAGTATAATTGGAATAGATATAATATTAAACGGTGTAAGCCATTTACCCCGGGGTTTTAATTCCTGAAGAAAAAACTTAATAAATCTTTTAAATTCACCAGTTAGAATTGCTGTGTTATTCATTTTTCCACCCATCGTTTTCACTTAGTTTATTTTTTCTGTCCGTTAGTAAATTAAGCCCTAGCAATAATGCAGGTACACCAAATAAAACAAGTGGAACAGAAAACAGAAATTCTTTTGTGTATTGGGGGTAAGGAGTTGTACCAAGGTCTGTTCTAAACCCGATTTGCTCAAATGGAACAGCCGAAAGATATAGCCAGCCCGTTCCTCCTACTTCGTGTTCTCCATAAATTTTGTGTACATATTTATCAGGATGATTGTAAACACGATGCCTTGCTACCTCCATTAGTTCTCTTTTAGTGCCAAACATTAAAGCATCTGTTGGGCAAGCTTCTACGCAAGCTGGTTTCTTTCCTTCTTGCAATCTCTCATAACACATATTGCACTTCTGAATTTTTGGATTCCATTCGTGATATTCAAATTTGGGAATATCGAAAGGACAGGAGACCATGCAAAATCTGCATCCCATACATTTATCTCCATCCCAGGTAACAGGACCCTCTTTAGTTTTATTCATTGCTTTTGTAAGACAAGCTGCCGTACACGCCGGTTGCCAGCAGTGCATACATTGCTTTTTAACAAACACTTCACCTTTTTCAGTTTCAAAACGATTTACAATTGTCCATTGCTTTTCACTTGTATCACGAATATGATCTAGAGCAGAATCATTTTTAACATCGGGTACATAAAGATCGTGTTCTTCCGAACATGCAATTTCACAGGATCGGCAACCGATACACCTAGTTGTATCAACAAGCACTCCAATGAATTCCTTATTCTCTTTTGTATCGTCAGCTTTTAAATCCTTCAAAGGTAGAGCTGCTGCACTAACAGTAGCCGCTGTTTTCAAAAAATTTCTTCTATCCATAATGACTCCTGTAAAAATTCAATTAGTTTAATAAAAATTTATAAATTTAAAACCTTGTTTTTTCACCCGAATGACACATTTCACAACTTTCACTTGCTTCTGTTCCAGTACCAACTTCGTGACAATTCCAGCAATTTTTGTGAACTACTACTTTTGTACTGAGTGTTTCATCTGCAATATTTGTTGGATTAGTGTGATGACATTTTGAACATGTATAAACTTTCTGTTTAATCTTTTCTGATCCATTATGACAAATCTTACAATTAATCCAGGACGATTTAAAATAATCCGGATGAGGAGTATTTAATTTTGTAGCATTTATCTCGTGGTGACACTCAACACATTCGATTTCCAGATCTTCAATATGGAATAAATGAGGGAATGATACTTCTCCAACCGAAGAAGGTGAAATTAGTTCCTCGGGGATTTCTAAAGTGTCTTTGGGATCGGGACTTTCTAAGATAACTTCAGGTGAGGTTGAATTATTTACAGTTACAGTTTCAATCGCTTCAGTTTCGTTTATTTCATCCGAAGAGAGAAAAAACGCTGAAGTTATTAGAAATAAAACCACTAGTGTGAATGCATATTTTATCATAAGTACCTCTTTCTAAAATATTCAATAAACAATTGTCTCAGTAATTGAGATTGTTACTTAATTGCTAAAAAATGATTTTGAAAATTCCTTGAGTATTTCTTCATCTTTTTGATCTTCACTAAGTATCTTTTTACCCTCCTCAGTTGTGCCAGCTTGTTGTGCCCCGGTTTCTATCTCTTTAATAATCTTATCAAATTTGTCTATCTCTTCCTGATACCACTTCACTGTACCTTGCCCTATTTTTAATGAATGTAATTCTTCAGATAAATTAGAAGGCTCGATACAACACATCCAGCTAAGCTCGAATGGTTTTATTACAATCCATTCAGGATGCTCAAGATGCTCGGTGTTGATGAGAGTAACTTTACCGCTTATTGGCGAAGAGATTTTAAAAGAATGATTCCCTCTCTTAATCATAAACAGGATATCGCCCTTCTTCACTTTTTGATCCAACTTAGGCAATTCAATCTCATCAATCTTCTCAATTATTTTCCGAACGAAATCATCTATGCCTACTCGAACGGTTCCATTCATTTCGATATTTACCCACGTATGATCGGGAGACACAAAAATTCCTGCCGGTACATTGAATTCATGTTTTGAATTAGATTCCTCTGTTGTAGCTGTTACTAATCGCACGGTTGGCTTCATCTGCTTTTCAATTTTATCTTGCCGCTTAATAAGGCATATGTTTACAAAATCGATAAGCTCATCTTCAGTAAAAGGTTTTTGAACATAGTCCATAGCACCGAACTTCATTGTTTCTACTGCAGTTTCAATTGATGCATAACCCGTTATTACAATAACATCAATATCCGGACGTAAATGTTTAACTGCTTTAGTTACTTCTACTCCATCCATTTCCGGCATTTTAAGATCGGTAAATACAAAATCATAATTGTGTTTTTGAATAAGCCCTAATGCTTCTTTACCTTTTTCTACGGTATCGATACTATATCCGGCAAGAACAAGAATCTTCCGAAAGCTGTCTAAAATAATTTCTTCGTCATCAACTGCTAAAATTCTAGCTTTAGGATTTTCAACTTTTACACGTTTCAATGAATTGGCTTCATCAGCAAAATCTAACTTCAAACCTATATCAAGGGCCCGCTCTCTATCTTTCTTTAACTTAGATTCCTGCATTTTCTTCATAGTCATTCGTAATGCAAAATCAACAATAAAAAATACGATAACCGTTAGAACAATTATTAGAACAACCATTTTAAATTTCCTCCGTCAATTACTTATCTTTTAATGAACTATAAGATTAAAATGAGTACGATACTGTACTCTTTAGATTCCATACCACAAATTGCGTGTATCTGAAAAAAACAAACTTGCAAAAACTACAGTCATTTGATTTTGCAGTATAAACGAATACAGATATTCGATCCTGGGAAAGTTTGGTTTTTTCTTCTACGTGGGTTGGCACATTAGAAAAACTTGCAGCACTTGCACCTATAAAAACGGCTGTCTTAAAAAAATCACGGCGATTTTGGGTTGCCATATTTCCCCTAATCAAATATTAAATACTAATACTTCTTTCTGTAGTTACTTACTAAAATATTTAAGATGAAATACCGTACCATACTTATTATTAGTAGAAATAATTTAATATCCTGCTAATTTATTCTCAAAATCAATGTTTGTATTGACACAACAGGCACAATTATCAATTTTTTCTTATTACTGATAAGATATTTTAATATCTTTTGCCGTTATTGAGAATTTGATATAGCAATTATTGTTTGATAAATACAATCAATTTGTATTTACAAATAATTGGTGTTTTTAATGAATAAAACTGGCTAATACGGAAAGGTTAAAACTTATAAGTGTTTTTATGCAATCAAGAAACTAGAATTATCTAATTACTTTATCTTATGGATTTGTGTAAAGAAGGCTGCAATATTGATGAGAAAATGAAAACTTCTATCGATTATTAATTCAATTGATGCTCTCTTCCGCAACGAGGACAGAAAACATTTTTCTTTTTATAATCAGGTGGGATTTTGATCTTAACGCCGCACTTACAATTGATGAACGAATAATCATTCAATTCCATTATTAGATTGCCAACATTTCTTTGTGTCTGCTTTTTAGTTAATCCCTGCAACAGGAATACCCATTGCCCCGCGAATATTTATAGGGAGTAGAATCCTTCAGTTCAGCCGGAGGAATAATATTTGTTTCTTTTCCTGTTACTTTATTGAAAGCAGTTTGATAAGCATTAAAATCAGCGCTTTGTGCTATGCCTCTTAAAATTCTTATTCGTTCAGAAATTGGGGGATGTGTGCTTGTTAAGTCATTCAGTTTCCTCCCCTTTTTCTTTAAGGGATTGGCAATGTACATTGGTGCCGTAACTTTATTTGCTTTCTTTAATTCCTCTGAGGATCGAGATATTTTTTCGAGGCAGAAGCCAACCCTTCGGGATAACGGGTAAATCGTACTGCTGAAGCATCGGCGAGATATTCTCTTTTCCTGGAGATGGCAAAATAAAGTAGTCTGGGCTGCGATTGGTGCAAGAATAGCAAAAGCAATTGCAATTACAATAAAAATAATCTGTCCCTGCCCGCTATCCTTTGATGATTTTGAATATCTCCCACCTCCGCCAAACCATAAGCTATAGATAAAACTTCCGATATTAAAACAATAGCCCCGAGCATTATTCCGGATACAGTCATAAACAGAACATCACGGTTAACTATATGAGACATTTCGTGTGCGATAACCCCCTGTAATTCGTCTCTGTTCAATCTTCCCAACAAACCTGCTGTAACTGCTATTGCTGTGTTATCCGGTTTTATTCCGGTAGCAAAAGCATTCGGTGCGGCGGAATCAATAATATAAATTTTAGGCATGAACGGATGACCCGAAGCAATCTTCATCTCTTCAACTATATTATATAACTGTGGATGAATTTCTTTGGTAACTTCTTTGGCGCCGCTTACTGCAAGTAATATTTTGCTGCCGCTGGTGTAAGATATTATATAAAGAATCCCCCACAACATAATTGCAATAAAAACCCCGACTACGCCTCCGCCATCGGGGCTATAAGCGCTTCCAATAACATAGCCGAGAAGCACAAGCAATATTCCCATCGAAATGATAAGGATTATCGACTTGCGCTTGTTCGCCTGAATTAATTCCCACATAAAAAACTGTTATAAAATGATTTATTAAAAACTGACTTTAGGAACTTCTTTTTCCTTTTCATCTTCTATTTCAAAGAATTCTTCCTCGTTAAATTTGAACATTCCAGCTAATATATTTGAAGGGAACATTTGAATTTTATTATTATAGAAAAGCACCTGGTCGTTATAGTTTTGTCTTGAGAAAGAAATTTTATTTTCTGTTGAAGTTAGTTCTTCCTGAAGTGATAAGAAATTTTGATTTGCTTTAAGATCAGGATAGTTTTCTACAACAAGATTAAACTTACCCAATGCACTTGTTAATTCACCTTCAGCTTTCGCTTTATCCCCAACACCTTCAGCTGCTAACCGCCTGGCTTCTTGCTTTAGTGATATTCTCCAGCGTATCTCTTTCATGAGTCATATACCCTTTAACAGTTTCAATCAAGTTAGGTATCAAATCGTGCCTGCGCTTAAGCTGTACATCAATTTGAGACCATGCATTCTTAACCCGGTTCCTTAACTTTACCAAAGAGTTATAAATCGAAATGGAAAAGAGAGCTAAAAATGCAATGATCACTATTAATACTATTAGTGTACCCATTAGTTTTCTCCGCTTTGATTATTAGTTAATTTACTTCCGAATAAATCGTTTAAAAGTTCTACAACTTTGTTGTCTTTTGATGATAATTGAATTACGTCTTTAAGTTCTCCTTTATCGAACCAGAGACCATCGTTATCAGGACATTTATCAATAAGCACATCCTTGTTTTCACCCTACATAAACCTTATCCATCTTCTTTCTGCACATAGGGCACTTGTATGGTTTCTCAGGATGTTCAGTATCTTTTTGAAAAGAAGACAGGAGTAATTCTCTATCCTTTTCATCTTCAATCAGTAAATCCAATTCACCTGCATCAAGCCAAATTCCGCCACACGATGTACAGTAATCTATCTCAACTTCATCAAGTTCAAGAACGATTGTTGGTTCTTTACAAACAGGGCACTTCATAATTTATCTATAATAATTCAAATTTAAATTAGTAAATAATGTTCAAAGTTAATAAAAGATAATTCAATTTATTCAGTAATTAAAATAGCGAGTAAGATATACCCAGTTGAAGTGCTTCTTTTAACTGTGTCCTTAAAGTTTCGTCAACATCATAAATCAACAGCACGTTTAAATTAACATTAAAGTAATCATTTATTTTTGCTGTTATGGTGTTATCCCATCTTACATCCCATACGCTAATATCTTCAAACCTTCCGAACAATCGTAAGTAACCTTTATAAGCCATGTTCTCCATAAACATCCATTCAAATTCAGTTACCGATTCAATTCCTGTTTCATTCTTAAAACTTTCTATATCACCAGGCGTATCAGGATCATCAGTATATCTATTGTTAAATTCATCCGCAAAAGTTTGCTTAAATCCTAAACCTAATCTTGTTCTGAAATTTGGTATTTGGTCATAAATTAAACCAATACCTTCTGTTAAATAAAACGGATCGAGAAATCCAACTATTTGTTCTGCAGGTGTAACATCATAATCAAATCCTGCGGCAACAGCAGTTCTTGCTGTAAAGCCAAAGTAAGGATTAAATAACCACCCAACATTTCTGTTTAATGTACTTTCAAGAAATATTTCGTTATCATTTGTTTTATATCCTTCACCGCCGGTTTTCGTTCTTCCGTATGTGAATTTTAGCGAGTTCCTCCATTTCCAAATATCAGCGATATAATCTATTCCGAAATTAGAAAAGAATGTGAACGATATAGAATTATCACCACCCTGTGTCCAGTTTTCAAACGATACCTGTGAAAGATTTAATCCCACAATACCTTTGGGAACCCATAATGTATCTTTCTTTTCTTCAGTTTCATCTGCTGCAATAGCTGTGGCAGAAAGGATAATAAAAGTAAATAGCAGATAAAAAATTTTCATTTTATTCCTTTTTTTTTGATGTGATTTATACTAATTAAAAATTTATAAATTAATTCCTGATAAAACCTGTAAGCAAGCCATCCGGTTTTATTAATTTTTTAATCGAGTTATAGGGGACAAATAATTCGGTGGGATCATAAGCATAAGCAGTTATCTCATAACTATTGTAGAAAAAAGTTAAACCATCTTTACCGATTGTAAAATTATTATTTACGCTGAACTTATCATCATCAAACCAGAAACCGGCTTCTGTTAAATTTTCTTCCGCAGTTAATTCTTTTTCTTTTCTGAAGATTGGTTCTGCAATATCATTTAACTCATCCAGATACTCATCAATTAATATATCCGACAAATTAATAATTTCTCCCGATTTCAAATTGAAATTTGTTAATGTTAAAAAAGTGTTTGGGTGTGCTCCGCCCAGATAAGAATACTCGCTAAATGTACAAGACAAAATATTATCATCATTAAAGCTATTAACAGCTTTTCTCTCTATTTCCCATTCTTGCTGCGCCTCAGGAAATTCCTTCTTGAAATTTTTATACTCATCAAGAAAGTTCTGCATTAACACTTCAAAATTTCTGTTGATTCTCTCTCTACCGATTGGTCTTAGCAATTTTTTTTGGATCTTGGAATTGATTTTCTCCATCGCGGAAAGATCGGGCAGGTTTTTCAGTTCGATATATTCAATCTTAATTTTTGTACAATTACCGGGATCATTATTCTCACAACCTTCAGAATTCTGATTTAAAATTACAGTTTCAATTTGGAGTGAATTACCCCCTAATTTTTGGTCACCACTTTTATCAGCACAGCTAATCAATAACAATAGTGACGCTATTTTCAAAAATCCTAATACTTTACTGAACATTTTGCCTCCTAAAAAACTCAGTTCCTAATCAAATACAAATGGGTAACAATGGAATTGTAAATTTAATGTTGAATGGATTTATATACAAAATTATGGGCGTAGCTTCATAAAGTAAAAAAGCCCCGAATTGTTTGGGGCTATTGAGTGCTCCGCAGGTAGGACTCGAACCTACGACACCCTGATTAACAGTCAGGTGCTCTAACCAACTGAGCTACTGCGGAATATTTAAAAATTCGAGCAATAAACATAGTAACTCATTCATTCTTTGTCAAGTAATCCTAAAAAATCGCACTATTTTGAATACTTCAATCTTTTTATTAGTAAATAAGTATCTTTGTCGTCAATTATGACGTTTAGTTGTTGGGAGAAGGTCAACTTTAGTTAAAAATATCTTTCGAATTCTACAATTTTGAAAATACTACAGGTAATAATTTCCACTTTCTTATTTCTAGGCCAATCTTATGGGTTAGAATGCTCAGTCCTTCTTAAGAAAATAATGAGTTAAGCAAAAAAAATGTTTAATAACGATTCGATCGTCATTCAATTACATTCGTTGGCGTATAAAAATAATTTACCTCTTCGATGGCATATAAATTGAAAAATCTAAGAGTCACTTAAATTATATTCTCAACTCAACCACCACAAAAAAGTCGGCTAATTTATTTAGTCGGCTTTTTTCTTGTTAAAACTTAAATTCCCTCTACTCCAATCTCTCCTGAGAAAAAAACGAATTTATGATGTTGATTCTAACAATATTATTTTATAACTAATAACATGCAATAATAATTTTTTTCCTGCTTATTGTGAGATTATTAAATCTAATATTATTAGTTACTGCTTTTTTATTATTTTCCTCACCGGATTTTATTGCACAACAAAAAGATTTTAACGTATCGGGGTTTATAACGGATTTAGTTACAGGGGAAGAGTTAATTGGTACGAACATTCTCATCTATAAAGATTCAATTGATTTTGACGCCCCGCCACTAACAGGTACTTCAGCAAACCGTTACGGTTTCTATGTTGTTCCTTCATTAGATGAAGGAACATATATTTTTATTTTCAGACATATCGGTTATAAAACACTAATTAAGGAAATAAACTTTGAAGGTGATTCCACCTATCAGATACTTTCAATCGAAATGCAGCAGGAAGACATAAAGCTGGAAGAAGTTGTAATAGAAGGCAAAAAGATTGAGAAAAATGTAACCAGTCTAATTGATATTTCACCGGAGCTATTATCAAAACTGCCTTCCATTAGCGGAGAAGTTGATCTATTCAAATCCCTGGAAATGTTACCCGGTGTTAATAAAGCATCAGATCTTTCCTCCGGATTATATATAAGAGGCGGTTCCCCCGATCAAACCTTAACATTATTAGACGGTGTTGTAGTTTATAATCCTGCACACCTGGGAAATATTGCAAGCACTTTTAATACGAATGCACTGAGTGATGTAAAATTGATTAAGGGTGCATTCCCTGCTGAATATGGCGGTAGACTATCGGGTGTACTGGATATTAAACTTCGCTCAGGTACAAAAGAAAAAGGAAAAGGAATAATCGGAATTGGTTTAATAAATTCATTCGCTTTTTTAGAAGGACCTCTGGATGAATACGGAACTTATATGATCTCCGGTCGTGGGATGTATTACGATCTTTTCCAGAAAAATTTTAGGACATCTAATAATGCGCCGCGATATAATTTTTTCGACCTCACTGCAAAGCTTAGTTTTTTTACTTCTAAAAATACTGTCATTTCAGTAAGTGCGCTTTTTAATCAGGATCATGCTTACAGTCCTTCGTCCGTTACGGACACCGATTACGATATCGATTGGAAAAACATTAATGTGAGTTTACATTGGCAACAAGTTAATTCAAAATCTTTATTTATGAATTCGACTTTCAGTTTTGTTAATTATGAATTTTCTTCAAAAATTGGTGTTAATCCAACCAGTGTAACTTCGTTCACATACTTTTCTAAATCAAATCTCTCTGACCTCTTTTTCAGACAGAATGCAGAAATCAGATGGCATCAGGATCATACACTTAAGACGGGTATTGATTTAGCAGTTCACAATTATGATATTTTATACAGTGATGTCTATTCCGATGCGATTGAGAAAGACCCTTATACTGGAAGTGATATAATATCTGTTGAAGCTGCTTTGTATTTTCAGAGTGAGTCTCAATTAACTTCTGAATTGTGGGCAAATTTCGGCGGCAGGTTTTATTATTTCAACGTCCAGAAGTATTTCAGATTCGAGCCGAGAGTCTCATTGGCTTACTCATTAAATCCAGACCTGATCTTTAAAGGTGCTTTTGCAATAACTCATCAGTTTATACATCTTATTGTACGAAATGACATCACTTTACCAACCGATCTCTGGTATCCTTCAACATCAGGTATTGAGCCAAGCAAATCCACCCAGTTTGTAATTGGGTTGGATAGTTATTGGAAAGAGCAGGAATATATGATCTCAATCGAAGGGTATTACAAAGATATGTCCGGCTTATATGAATTTGTAAATAATCCACAATTAGATCCGACTGGTGAGAATATTGAAGACCAATTTACAAAGGGAAAAGGCGAATCATATGGCGTAGAATTATTTGTGAATAAAAGAAAAGGAAGATTGAACGGATGGATAGGGTATACGCTATCGTGGACACGAAGACAATTTGCTGAACTAAATAATGGTAGGATATTTTATCCAAGATATGACCGAAGACATGATATCTCACTCGCTTTATCTTACAAAATATTTGAAAGGCTGAACTTCAGTGCTACATGGGCTTACGCAACGGGTCAATGGTATACTCTTCCACCCGGTCAATTCGCATTCGATCCTGTTGGATTGGGTGGAGAAACCCAAACACAATTAAATTATTCCGGCATTAACTCCTCTCAGTTTCCGTCTTATCATAAGTTAGATTTAAATTTCAACTATTCTTTCGATTGGCTAGGCTCTGAATCTGAAGTGTATCTTAATTTATATAATGTGTATAGTCATAATAATCCTTTTGCAAGGTATGTAGTTCTGGAAGAAAATGAGGATGGTGAAAATATCCCGGTTGTAAAGGAAATAACTTTGTTTCCGTTTATTCCTTCTTTTGGAATTATTATTAATTTTTAATGATGAACAAGAACTTTTACATAATTTATGTGTCGATTCTGCTAATCGTTTCTACCTCTTGCGAAAACGAACATGTTGTTGATGTAAATATAGTGCTTGAAGAATTTACAGTAGTACAATCTGAACTGAAAACTGATAAGCTTTTCCCCGGGGTAAGATTCACAAAAACTTTACCTCTTGGTGTACCATATAATATTAAGCAAGCCGAATTAAAAAATATAACAGCATACATCAGGATTGACAGCATACAAATTATACCGCTTATTTATGATCAAGACGGACTTTACAAATCTCTTTATGAGTTTCGTGTCGAACCCGGAAGAATTTATGAGCTATTCGCTGAGCGTGAAGGTACTTTTATTTATGGTAAAACAGTAATACCTGAAAAGCCAATTGTTACATCCACAATTTATTCTTCAAACGAAAATTATTTACAAGCTGTTGTGGTATCGCATAATAACGAAGTATATGCAGCACTTTGGGTAATTAGTGCAACACCTTTCATAAAAGCTGATGATTATTTCTCAGTATCCGTACCAACAGTAATTAGTCCGGTCTCAACAATTAATGTCAGAACATCTCCCATTCCTGAAGAATTTCAATCTACTGTTTATAATAACAGCAGGTTCATTCAGGTTTTTTCTTTCGATAAGTCTTTTAAGAACTACTTCAATTCAAGAACATCGGGACAAGGAATAACCGATCCGTTTGTTCAGGGAGGAGGTACAGTTGAGTGGAATGTTTATGGTGACAATGTTATTGGAATGTTCATTGGGGTAGCGGAAGGAGAGTTAGTAGCTGTATTCTAATGAAGAGTAGAAAATTATGAAAATGATAAATAGAAAAACAGAATTAGTGTTACTCATTACATTAATATTAAGTAATGGGTGCCTTGAAGAAATAACACCTCCTCCATTTACAGGAGAGCTAAACAAAACTGCCGAGATGTTAGTTTATTTTGAAGAACAGGGCGATTTTCCAAATTCTAACTTAGCTCCGGCACTATTAGAGGCACAGGAAGTATTTGATAATATTGATAATTATATGATCATAGATCTGAGAAACAATGATGATTATTCTGCGGGGCATATTGAAAATGCAATTAATATTTCTTCTGATACTCTTTATTCTTTTATCAAAAACATTGATGATTCTGCATTCCTTAAAATAGTATTGGTTAGTAAAAACGGACAAAGTTCAGCTTACTTCGCCTCACTGTTTCAACTGGCAGGATTTAATAATGTGCAAACACTCAAATTCGGCATGGCAAGCTGGCATATTGATTTTGCAGATGAATGGTTATCCAAATTAGGAGATTCGCCCTTAGTTGAGAGCTATACAAATGATATTTATCCTAAAAATGATTTCACGGATTTGCCTTACTTCCCGGTTGATGACAACGAAAAAGATATCAAAATTTTTATAGAAAATAGAATAAAAGATTTGGTATCCGAAGGGTTTAATGAGGTGAACTCCTATGTAGTAAATCTGCCAGAACTGCCAGAACTAACACATGAGTATGTAGTTTGTTATGGGAACCCAGCACTATATGGTGCCCGCCTTTCCGGAACTCTCGGCGGACTAGGTCATCCTGAAGAGACAGTCTCTTATTCTGATTCCCCATTCTTTGAATTTAGAAGTATCAATTATCTTCAAACATTACCAAATAGCAGTGATATTGTTATTTATAGCTATAGTGGACAGCTAAGTGCTTGTATGACAGCTTATTTAAAAATACTTGGGTACAAAGTAAAAACATATTTGTTTGGCGGTAATGCTCTTTTCTATTCGCGAATGATAACTGCCATCGGATTGATGGAGTACGCCTTTACTTCATCTGATATAATGAACTTCGATTATATTGTTGGAAACTAAAACTTTTCTTTCGACTTTTGAATGAATGTAAAGCCGGAATACAACCTCTACTCGGTTTCAACATTCATTTCCCTTAAAAGAAAATCAGCATGCCCTACTTTTTGAGTTATCCATAAAACATAACGGATATCCACTCCGATCGAACGGCTGTATTCCTCGCTCCATACAAAATCATTTATCGTAGCTTCTAACGATCGGTCGAAATTTACTCCTACCAATCTGCCGTAAGCATCCATAATAGGACTGCCGGAATTTCCACCGCTTGTATCTGTATTGTAAAGAATAGCTACAGGTACATCACCAAGCTTTTCATCTTTAAATCTTCCAAAATCTTTCTTCTCATACAATTCCCTTATTACGGGAAGCAGCTTGTAATCACCTTCATCTTTGCCTTTTTCAATTACGCCTTTCAGAGTTGAAATTGGAGAATAATAAATTGCATCTGCCGGTTCATAACCTCGAACATAACCGTATGTTAATCTAAGTGTACGGTTTGCATCAGGTATAAAGTTTTTATCGAGGAAGGACTTTTTGACTTCCATAAACTTTGCAAGAAGAACATTTAATTTTCCGTTACGGGCATCACGTTTATTTTCAACTTCATCATCCAACTCATAAAATTCCCTGGTAAATATAATTGCATGATCATCCAAATCTTTTACATCTACGGTTGGACCAAAAAATAATGTTTTGTATTCCTCAATATCCAG
>PVMK01123062.1_pt1 | contig 18694 bp, 17 predicted proteins | sample 1853481 | NCBI WGS metagenome assembly PVMK01 (sample SAMN08533507, study PRJNA380276) | Marine sediment metagenome, whole genome shotgun sequencing project. | reverse complement strand
TGGAAATTATCGACTGCAGCCGATTATTAGTCGAACTTTGCTCTATCAAATCCGAAGCCGAGGTGGAAAAAATAAAATTCGTTTGCGATTTAACCTCGGATAGTTTTAACGCGCTGCCCGGGTTTGCCAGAACTGGCGACAGTGAACGCGAGATTGTTCAAAAGATGCGTATCGATTTACTCGAACGCGGTGCTGACAGCACGCCCTATATCGTATCGGCCTCCGGGCCCGACGGCTATGACAATATCATCATGGGGCCGACCGATCGCAGGCTGCAAAAGGGTGATTTACTGATAATCGATACCGGCACCACCTTCGATGGTTATTATTGCGATTTCGACCGTAATTTTGCGTTTGGTGATGCCTCGGATGGAACCGGACAAGCTTATGAAACCGTATTTAAAGCTACCGACGCTGGTTTTGAGGCGGCCAAACCAGGTGCCACCACCAGTGATATCTGGCGCGCGATGTGGTCAATACTCGAAGCCGGTGGGGCCGAAGGAAACGATATCGGACGAATGGGTCACGGCCTCGGCGTTCAGCTAACCGAATGGCCGTCGATTACCGCTACCGACGATACCTTGTTAAAACCCGGAATGATTATGACGCTTGAGCCTGGTATGACCTACGAGAAAACCAAACAAATGGTGCATGAAGAAAATATATTGATTACCGAATCCGGTGCTATCATGCTGTCGAAAAGAGCTGCCGCCGAACTACCTGTTATTTACTGATAAATCTAACCTAATACAACCACCTGACAGATCTACCAGATCGATATGACGCACTCTGAATTAATCAAACACAACATAAACCTCGATACTATCGCACCGCTAGGTCGTATCGGCCTGATAGCACTAGCGACCGATTTAAATTCGGAGCAGGACTTGCGTCGCATGTACCCGGACGGGGTCGAGGTATTTACCAATCGTGTGCTTAACGCCAACCCTGTAACCCTGCAAAACCTGCGCAAAATGGCCGGAGACATCAGCCGTGCAGCCGGTGGTATATTGCCCGGGTTCAGCCTTGACGCGATGATATACGGCTGTACTTCAGGCACGGTCGCAAATGGCGCCGAGAAAATCGAAGCGCTGGTTCATGAAAGTTGCCCGGGAATTCCGGTGACCAATCCTGTCACCGCGGCACTGGCAGCATTTTCGCATTTACAGGCGAAAAGAATTTCGATACTGACACCCTATACCGAGGCAGTGAATCTTGAAATGGCCACCTACTTTGAAAATCATGATATTGAAGTTATCAATATCGCTGGTTTTGGCTACGAGAGTGATATTGACATGACCGCTATTCCACCACAGGATATTGCTGCTTCCGCGGCCAGGGTGATCGCTGACGACGCAGACCTGCTGTTCATATCCTGCACCGCGATACGTGCCTCTCTGGTGATAGAGTCGATCGAGCGGGCGATTGGAAAACCGGTGGTTACCAGTAACCAGGTCCTGGTATGGCATAGTCTGAGGCTGGTCGGATATCCGCATCGCATTAACGGTTACGGTTCTTTATTTCAAACCCCGGATTAAGCAATCTGAACTGAATGCTATTTTATTAATCAGTCACTATTTTTTGCAGGAATAAAATTTAATGTTGGAATTTCTCAGGTGGTTCAGCCATCGCAAGTTGTACTGGATATTGCTCATCATACTCGGCCTGTCGCTCGAAGCCACGGGGCTGTATTACCAGTACCCGCTCGACGAATGGCCCTGTGTATTGTGTATCCATATACGCATCTGGATACTTGCATTTATTATCCTGGCAGTTCTGGCCCTGTTGGCTGGAAGCAATCGATGGCTAACCCCGGTCTTTCATCTGATCAACTCGGCCATCATGGTTGGGTTCGTCGAGCGAAGCTGGCAAACCCTCGCAGTTGAACGCGGCTGGGTATTCGGCGACTGTGATATGGAATCGGGCCTGCCGCCGTGGTTTGCACTGGATAAATGGTTTCCGTCTGTTTTCGAGGTGCAGGCCGCGTGCGGCTATACGCCCCTGATTTTGTTCGACATTACGATGGCCGAAGTATTGTTAGTATTTTCGAGTTCGTTGCTGGGTGTCAGCCTGGTACTGCTCGCGGCCAGTTTGTGGCGGGAACAATCGTAACGATCCTGGTTCGATTATTAATCAACAATGCTATCTATTATGGTTATAATGAAAATTACCTGATAAATAAGAATAATCCCTAGTGGCATCACAATTAATCACAGCTTTTAGCGCCAATTTTCTGGGCCAGTCCCCAAAGTGGTACAAACAACTGATCATTGTTTTTCTGCTGATTAACCCGTTCGTATTCGCATTCAATCCCTTTCTGGCTGGATGGCTGCTGATCATCGAGTTCATTTTAACCCTGGCCATGGCCCTCAAATGTTACCCGTTGCAACCTGGCGGGCTGCTAGCGCTGGAAGCAGTCGTAATTGGCATGACTTCACCGGTCGCGGTATTCCAGGAGACGGTAGCCAATTTCGAAGTCATCCTGCTGTTAATGTTTATGGTGGCTGGCATTTATTTTATGCGCGAGCTACTGCTGTTTACCTTTACGCGAATTTTATTGACGGTCAAATCGAAAATGATGCTGTCATTTATGTTTTCATTTACCGCCGCTTTTTTAAGTGCTTTCCTGGACGCCCTGACAGTTACCGCGGTGTTAATCTCGGTGGCAATCGGTTTTTACGCGGTCTATCACAAGGTGGCATCGGGGAAAAAATTCCACGATGAACACGATCACAGTGAAGATGTCGACGTTCACGAATTTCATCGGGAAGAACTCGATCAATTCCGTTCTTTTCTGCGAAGTTTGATTATGCACGGCGCCGTCGGTACCGCGCTGGGTGGTGTTTGTACACTGGTTGGTGAACCACAAAACCTGCTCATCGCGGAACGCGCCGGATGGGAATTCCAGGAGTTTTTCCTGCGCATGGCACCGGTTACGATGCCGGTTCTGGTCTGTGGACTGGCGACCAGTGTAGTGCTTGAAAAATTCAAATGGTTTGGCTATGGCGCCCAGCTTTCTGAAACCGTAGCTAACGTGCTTACCGAATTTGATGCCGAACAGGATGCCAGTCGGGATGCAGAGATGAATGCCAGGTTGATTACACAAACAGTGGTTGGGCTTATTTTGATCGTTTCGCTCGCGTTTCACGTCGCCTCGGTTGGTCTTGTTGGCCTCATGGTGATCGTTTTATTAACCGCATTTAACGGCATAGTCGAAGAACACCGTATCGGCCACGCGTTTGAGGAGGCCCTGCCTTTTACCGCTTTATTGGTGGTATTTTTCGCAATCGTCGCAGTGATTCACGAGCAACATTTATTCTCACCTGTGATCAACACCGTATTGGCAATGGACGTGGGTATCCAGCCGCTAATGTTTTTTATTGCCAACGGCGTGTTGTCGATGATTAGCGATAACGTTTTTGTCGCGACTGTTTACATCAATGAGGTAACCGAAGCCCTGGAACAGGGAGATATTACGCGGGAACAGTTCAATATGCTCGCAGTCGCAATCAACACCGGTACTAACCTGCCCAGCGTAGCGACTCCAAATGGTCAGGCAGCCTTCCTGTTCTTGCTGACCTCGGCACTAGCACCCCTGATTAGATTATCTTACGGCAAAATGATGTACATGGCATTGCCCTACACATTTGTATTGAGTAGCGTAGGTATGATTGCGATTTCATTCGCCTTTTGACCCGGCATCGAGCGAGTCCCTGATCAGGCGGTCTTCGTTCAATTGTAACCATTGCAAAGCGATGATAGTTGCAGAGGATTTAATTTTTCCTTCCCTCAACCAGGTGTAGGCGATATCAGCATCGACCAGTTCAACGCGTATGTCCTCGTCTTCTTCAGCCAGGCCGTGTATGCCACCGATACCCGTGATGTCGACGATACCGCAATACAAGGTGCACTCCTCGGTGCTACCGCCAGGACTGACATAGTAACGACTGATCGCATGCAACTGCCTGATTGCACAACCCGCCTCTTCACGGCTCTCCCGTATCGCAACCTGGTCCTCAGTTTCACCTGTTTCGACGATACCCGCCACACACTCAATCAACCAGGGTGATTCTTTGTCATGAATGGCGCCAACGCGGAACTGCTCGATCAATACGACCTGACGACACTTCGGGTCATAGGGCAGTATTGCGACTGCCGACCCACGTTCAAATATCTCCCGGGTAAATACCTGGCTGTGACCGCCTCGAAACAACTCGTGTGACAGGCTATATTCGTCCAGCTGGAAGTATTTTTTGAATAAAACTGTGCACTTGTCGAGTTTCCAGTTGTAGTTCATAGTTATTACAGCGAGGTCATCATCAGACGCCATTGGAAGGGCGCCTCAACCGAGATCCTCTACTTCCTCTGAACTCAACTCGCGCGCTTCTTCAGGCAGCATTACCGGGATCCCGTCTCTGATAGGATAAGCCAGGCGTGAAGCACGGGAAATTAGTTCCTGATTTTTTTTATCGTAGATCAACGGTCCCTTGGTGACCGGATCGACAAGAATGTCGAGTAAATGTTTATCCATGGTGTCTGCTCTCCAGCAATTGCATTAATTGGTCCTGCAGGTCCTGCGATAGCTCAATTTCGAGCGGTACTACCCATATATTATGATTGGCCAGGCCCCTTAGTTTTACCGCGTCCTTGTGCGTTACGAGGACAGGCAATTCTGGTTTCAGGTCGAGGTCCCGGGCAGTAAATTCATGATGATCTGGAAACTCATGTTCGACAGGGTCGATGCCCACCTGTTTCAGGGCGGTAAAGAATATTTCCGGAAATCCAATTCCCGCAACCGCATGCACCTGTTGATTGATAAAATTTTCGACTGGTATTTTTTTTGCCGGCTGCATCAGGTTCCATACCTGTCCCAGGGATTCAATTATCTGGTTACTGTCACGGTTGATGGAGATATCGACCTGCCTTAACCGGCTTCGGGGCTCGCGCAGCGGTCCTGCTGGTATTAACAGACCATTACCAAATGCGACATAACGACACACTGCAATTTCGATATCACGCCGTAATGCATAGTGTTGCAATCCATCGTCAGACAAAACTACATTGGTTTCTGGATCGACCTGTAATATTTTGCGCGCAGCGCTAACCCTGTCAGCCCCGACACCAATTGGGCATTGGCATATTTCCGACATCATATTGGCTTCATCCCCAACCTGGCTATCGGTCCGACCTCCTGTCAGTATCTGAACTTTATTTTCATTTCCACTTTTGTAACCGCGAGTAATGATAGCGGGTTTATATCCCTTTCGCTGCAACAGCTGGAACAGGGCGATCACTATTGGTGTTTTACCATTACCCCCGAGCGTAATGTTCCCCACAACGATGGTAGTGACTGGCAGCTGCGTCGATCTCAGTAATCTAGCCCGGTATCCGAGGCGGCGTAAACTTGCAGCCAGATAATAGATTAGTGATAAAGGCATGAGTAGAATCGACATCGGATTCATCGACCATAACCACCAGCCCTGACGATTTTGAGCCGATGCGTTCATCCAGTCGATCAACACTGTTTTCCTGAGTGCCACCGCCTTGACCTGCCTGGCAGCGGTCCTGACAATAGATCGCGCAGTTTCCTTATCATCACGGAATTGCAGTGCGTGGAGTTTGGCGTAGATGCCGTTGCCTTCCAGCAAACTCTGATGACTACCCTGCTCGACCAGTTTACCCTGGTCGAGTACGAGAATATTGTCAGCGTGCTCGATAGTAGACAGGCGGTGGGCTATTACCAGCGTTGTGCGGTTATCCATCAGGTTTTCGATGGCGTTTTGAATATATCGTTCGGACTCCGTGTCCAGTGCCGAGGTTGCCTCGTCGAGGATTAATACCGGCGCATCCTTAAGCAGGGCACGGGCAATAGCTATCCGTTGACGCTGACCTCCGGATAGCAATACGCCACGTTCCCCGACAATCGTATCGAGTAAATTTGGCATCTCTTCGATGAACTCCCAGGCATAAGCGCGTTTTGCGGCCTCAATGATTGTTTCATCGTCAACCTCGCCCGGGAGACCATAGGCGATGTTGTTACGTATCGTGTCATTGAACAAACGCACATCCTGTCCAACGTAGGCAATCTGGCGGCGCAAATCCTTGAGTTTATAGTCCTGAATGGGTTCATCATCGAGTCGAATTTGACCCCCGTCGAGTTCATACAGGCGTGGTATCATATTAACCAGGCTGGACTTGCCGCTCCCTGATCGACCCACGATTGCTATGGTCTGATTAGACTCAACTTCAAAACTGATATTTTCGATTACATTTTCGTCGCTGTTGCGATATTGCAAACACACATTTTCAAAACTGATGTGGCCCAGGGCTCTTTCGAGTTCAAGATGGCCTTCGTCTTTTTCACTTTCACGGGCGAGGAATTCGAAAATACTTTCTCCAGCAGCAATCCCCTTCTGAATGTTTGCGTTAATAGATGACAGCGCACGCATTGGCGCAAACAGCATGGTCATGGCAAACAAGAAAGAAACAAAATCTCCGGTGCTTATGATGCCGCGCATTGAATCTGAGGTTGCGAATGCGACAATAGCAGCAAAAGCCAGGGCGACGATAAACTGGATCAGCGGCATACTGACCGATTTTGCTATCGACATTTTGAGGTTTAACCTAAGGTTATGCTGATTGATATCGGCAAACTTCTTACGTTCCAGATCGTCACCACCAAAAATCTTGACCACACGGCTCGAATCGATGACTTCCTGCGCAACATGGGCGACATCACCCATCGAGGTTTGAATATGCTTACTGATACTGCGAAAGCGACCCGATATCCTGACCACGATGAGAAATACGATAGGGCCAGCGAGTAGAAAAATCAGGGTCAATTGCCAGTTTAGCCAGATCATATAGGTGAGTAATACCAGAATACGCAAGGTATCCTGGATAAATACGGTCAGCGATGAAGAAACAGAATTGGCAACCTGTTCGACGTCGTAGGAAAAACGCGTGATGATCGTGGCAGACGATGACTGGTCATATTCCTCAGTTTTCATCGTCATCAGTTTTTCAAACATCAGGCTACGTAACGAATTGATGACATTACGCCCAATAAAATCCATACAATAGGTACGCATGAATATCGCCACCATTCGTACAGCAAAAATGACTATGATAGCCAGCGGAATCAAACGAATAATCAGGGGATCACGATCGACAAACCCGTCATCCAGCATCGGTTTCATCATATAGGCAAACGCGGCTTCCGAAAGGGCAAAAACAACCATGCCAATGACCGCCAGTAGAAAATAGGTTTTGTGTTCAAAGGCGAGCGAAAGAAGTGCGCGATAGGCTTGTACGCCGGTCATCTTACCAGTTATCGGTTTCATCGCATTAGCCTTATCGGAGGATGTTCATACCACATCGTTAAGACTTACTCGATCGGACGTGTAGTTGCGATCGAAACCTGGGTGAGTCCAAGCCGCGCAACAACGTCCATTGCTGTGACCAGAGATTGTACCGGTGATTCTGCATCTGACTGATTCACAACAGGCCGATCCGATCCCTCAAGTACCCGCCGTAATGCAAGGCTTAGTGCTTCACTTTTTTGACTCGATAATTCACGTGCGTTTAAAAAAAAACTACCCTTCGCGTTAATCAACAAATACAGCGGCTGTTTCGGTTTTATGGCTTCATTCTGACTCGCTTTGGGCAATTCAATTTTTAACTGCGAGGTGGTATCGAAGGTAGTGGACACCATGAAGAATATCAATAATAGAAATACAACATCTATTAACGGTGTCAGATTGATATTGACTTCTTCGACTGGCGTTGTGCTGTTAAATTTCATTATCAGGCTAGGAAAAATCTTTACGATCACCGTGCAGGAATTCGACCAGCTTCATCGCTTCCTGCTCCATACCCACTACCAGTTCATCTATTTTCCTTTTCAGGTGACGGTGAAAAATCAGGCTCGGAATTGCGATTGTCAGTCCCGCGGCGGTAGTAATTAGCGCCTCGGAGATTCCACCGGCCAGTTGTCCAGGATCACCGACCCCAATGGTGGTGATAGCGGTAAACACTCTAATCATACCGATTACCGTGCCGAGCAGTCCGAGCAATGGGGTTATCGTCGAGATCGTGCCCAGGGTATTCATGAAACGCTCCATTTCGTGCAGCACGTGGCGACCGGTTTCTTCAATACTTTCACGAATCAGGTCACGCGACAGGTGCCGATTAATAAGTCCGGCGGCAAGCACTCGCCCCAGCGGAGAGCCATTTTCAATCTGGTCGATATGTTTATCGGTCAGGGAATCTTTATTCAATAAATTCCAGATGCCGGTTAATAGCTTTTCAGGAATGACTTTTTTCTGCCGCAGAGTCCACAGCCGTTCGGTAATTATTGCCACCGCTATAATTGAGCACAGCAATATCGGCACCATAAGCCAACCACCTGCCTGAACCAGTTCGAACACGTTTCACCTCCACTGGGATTGCTGCACATGATACTGTAATCAAGTCTGCGATGAGAAGTTTTTTACCAGAGCGTCTTTCCTTTTCTGAATATTGTCTGCCGGGCCAGGCAGCAAGTCGAATTAAAATGTTAATACCACGGCTTGAGGCCAGTTTTACGGTAACTATCTACTTTTAAGCCACTTGCGCTACTTTGAATCGTAATCGCCCCATCCCGATCAGTACGATAGATCCGGCTATTGATCAGGCCATAGGCTTCAAGCACCCCGGCGTTGGGGAACTTCCAGCGATTATTTTTACCCACCGTAAATATCGAAACCTGCGGACTCACCTTTTGCAGAAATCTCGGAGTCGAAGAGGTATTGCTACCATGATGGGGCGCTAGCAATACCGATGCATTTAATTTATCCGGCATCGTGCTAAGCAGTCGAAATTCCTGTTCAGCCTCTATATCGCCGGTCAACAGTGAAGTATGAATACCACTCACCCTTAATACACAGGAACGATTGTTTATGCTCTTCAGCTTGCTGGTAGCCGGTGGGCTGACGAACTCGAAGTTAATCCCATCCCAGGTCCAGGGTGGGAATCGATGACAGGATCGAATAGCCGATGGCAGTCCGAATCTTTTTTCTACCTCGTCCGGCGTCCCCGAAACCAGTTTCGCCGGGTCGTAATTTTGCCGATAACTGTTAAAACCACCACTATGGTCCGCATCGACATGACTGATTATCATCAAGTCTGGATTTCTGATGCCACTGTGTTTCAAAAAGGGAACTAGCACCCATTGGGCGGCACTAAAACCCTGCGAATTTCCCGGCCCGAAGTCGTAGACCAGGCTATGATGCCTGGTTTGAATCACGGCTGATGTACCCATACCCACGTCGAGCAGGGTCAGCCGGTAAGTGCCAAATTCTATCTCCGCCCTTTGCCAAAGAAAAGGCAGTAGCACCAACAGGGTAGCCGGCATTTTCCCGGGAAATCCTCTCGGCATCATTATAATCAGTAATCCCATTGCGGACAGTCCGAGCAGGGTGTAGGGAATGCCACCACCCGGAAACGCCGCCAGGCCGGATTTGAGCAACACCTCCAGGTAGTCGAGCAACAACTCCAGTAATTTATTGCTTGCCATAAATAAGCCTTCGGCAAAAGACAGGTCGAAACCAGCCAGCAAGCTGGCGAATAAAGCGATGGGCACTATGACCAGACTTACCAATGGGATGGCGACGAGGTTAGCGATAAAACTGGCTGGGTTCAGTTGCCCAAATAAAACAATACCGAGTGGAATAAACAAAACTGAAAACAGTAATTGGATAACCACGATCTGCTTCCAGCGGCTGGTTTGATGACTGAGTAGATATTGTGCAAAGGCAATGATCAACAGCGCGCTGATACTCAACCAGAATGAGGATGAGCCAACCGCCAGCGGGTCAAAAATCAAAATTGCTACCACAGCAATAGCAATGCTGTTTAGCAAGTTGATGCCACTTCGGAAAACCAGTGCCAGAAAAACAACGCTGAGCATTATCAACGCACGAACAGTCGGCAGGCTGAAACCCGCTAACGCTGCATAAATCAGCCCAGCACTAAATGCGAGCGTGGCGGAAAACTGCAGCCGGTTATAGCCAATACGATAGAAACCGAGCTGCCAAATCCATCTTCCCAGGCCGAAGAACAAGGCGGAAATCATGCCAATGTGCAGACCGGATATTGCCAGCAGGTGAGCAGTACCTGAATCCTGTAGTAATTTACGGTGGCGTACCGGAATATCGGCGCGGTAGCCTATGGTCAACGCCTTGATCAATCCCACCTGTAAACAGTCTGCGCAATATTGTTCGATACCCTGCCCGATCTGGCTTCTCCACCGGTCTATATTCCATCGCGACGGGGATTTGATTAATTGATTTGAGTCAGACGATTTGACGTAACCGACTGCGCCGATACGTTTGACGAATAACCAGCGTTCATAGTCGAATCCACCGGGGTTCTGATAGCCACTGGGAACTTTTAATTTGACCAGCAAGCGCCAACGTTGGCCTGCATGGAGCTTTTGATCGCTACGATACCAGCTCAATCGAATCAGATCGGGTAAAGGATGGGAATAACCTGCAATCGAGTCCGGCCTGAATATAAACCGTATTGACCCAGGCCTCTGCTCGGGTATATCAGCGATCACGCCCTCGAGTGTCAGTACCTGATTCTCGTAATCGTCAGCCAGCCTTAGATCGAGTGATTGCTGGATATTCAGACAAGCCCAGAGGTAGGCAGCAATCAACAGAACAGGGAATCGAAATTTAGGATTAAAAAATGCCAGTAATAACAGGACTGGCAGATAGGATACCCAGTATCGATCGGGTATTACAGTGCCGTAAAAGGCAGTTACTGAGCCTAGAACCAGTACCAACGCTGATTTAATCATGCCATCCCTGTGCATTGTCCCTATTACACTTTGCACATTAGGCGATTAGCATCGATAATACAATTCAGATGGCAAAAAAACTGATCAAAAAATACCTACCTCATCCCAAAGTAATCACCGATAATCGCCTGATCAGGCTTCTTGGCCCTCGATTGCATGACCCCAGTCTCTGGCACATCAATCGAAAATCATTTTCCGGCGCCATCGCAGTCGGAGTATTTTGTGCGTTTATGCCGATTCCGTTTCAGATGCTACTCGCGGCCCTGGCGGCAATCAGTTTGCGCTTTAATATTCTCGTAGCGGTTCCCACAGTCTGGATCAGTAACCCGATAACCCTGGCGCCAATGTTTTATTTTTGTTATCGAATCGGCGCCGCGATTCTCAATATTCATGCCGATAATTTCAATTTCGAATTATCCCTCAACTGGGTAGTGACGGGCATGCTTGATATCTGGCAACCTCTCTTATTGGGATGCCTTGTAGTTGGTCTGGTCTCGGCGACTTCCTCTTACTGGCTGATGCAGTTTCTCTGGCGCTACCACCTGTTGACGCGTATCAAAAATCGCAGGGAAAGCAGACGGAGAAGAAAACTGGAATCCAGACCACAATGAGTATGTCCTGGAAAATTGTTACTAGTTGCTGCAGATAATCAATACTAAGCACGCCCCTGTCTAGATTGTCAGACCTATGATCTACCTGGTTGGACCTGGCCCTGACCGGTTATTCATCGGCGACCTGATTTCCAGTAAGCAAGCCCACAAACTAAGAGACCAGTTTAGAAAAATACTACACAGTACGGACGTTGATATAAAAAGAAATGCGTGAGAATATACTGAGAACAAAATGCAACATATCACAATATTCGCGCGCGTCACATAATCAGCTTTTATACGTAAATAGGAGTATCAATATTGTCATTCTAAAAGGGCACATAATTGTACCCACCCCCGATATCACCGCTGTAAAAGAGGAGCTTGCTACACATATAGAGCTAACACGGCAAGAAAGTGGTTGTCTGGTTTTCGAAGTTTCTCAAGATACCCATAATATAAACAGGTTTGATGTATACGAGGAGTTTGTCGACCGAAACTCGTTTTCTAATCATCAAGATCGAGTTCGTGAGTCAAAATGGGGAACTGTTACGGTCAATGTAGAAAGGCATTATCAAATCACTGATGTCGAATAGTATTGCAGTGATAGAAACGTATAACTGAGCGAAGCATGCAGAAACCAAGAACGGTATTGCTTCTTCTTTGGTAGGTGAAGTAGAAAAATGGTTTTTTTAAACAAGGATATAATGATTATTGAGTTGTCCTATTTGGCACAGAATTCACTAGCATCAAAAGTCTGGCCCAGTCTTGGTTATAATCCATTCAGGGTCTCTTCACACAAAGTTTTGGCAAGTGCATAACAAGGCCATTAAATTCGTTTCAGCCCTGACTGGCTTGCTCAGGACGCCAGGTTGCTGCACACCGGGTCGCCGTTTATTACGGCGTAATAACTAAGAATTGGCAGTGTTTTTAAATGGAGTCACAATAGTTCTATGTGGCGAGGAGCAAGACTTCGAAGGCGCTACTATTGCCTGGGCAACAAAAATTGAAAAAGACCATGCATTGGTTTCCTTACCTTCAGAAGCACCTATTACAATGGCTATTCTCTCGAAGAAGGTTTTTTCTATAAGTGTTCTTGCCCATAACCAATCAAATATTGCCCGCCAGTATGGTGGCAGTAAACAAGCTAAGTCTCTTCTGAGAAATATTCATGACCTGGACTTTGACCTTTGGGGTGTTCCAGTGGTTAAAAATTGTCACACACATTTATTGTGCGAAACAGTCCAGGACATTTTAGTAAATGAGCAAATCATACTTATCGCAAAAATTACCGATTTGGGCTTTTCACAAAACGCCCCACCTCTGGTTTATGATCATACAGCTTATTTTGATCCATAGAAGCGCAAATCATAACATCACGAATGCACCCGGATAAAACAGAACTGCGCCACTTCGCAATGCAGCTTTATCTTGTCGATGATTCGCGATGATTTAGCAGCCAAAAAAGACGATACCCTTAACTATCGAATGCGCATTGTGTCCCCGGAACTCGTCCCCGGAACTCGATATAAAGACGATACCCTTAATTTTCTAATGCGTATTGTGTCCCCGGAACTCCGCTTAACGAATGCGTATTGTGTCCCCGGAACTCAGGTTTCGAGGTTTAATCGCCCATCTTCCATGCGCCATTGATAGCCCATTCTAGCTGCTATATCCATATCATGGGTGACTACTACCAAAGCGGTTTTTACCTGCTGGTTTAATTCAATCATTAATTCGAGCATCTGGCCTGCCGTTTTAGTATCAAGATTACCGGTTGGTTCATCGGCGAGCAGGCAATCGGGATCCGTCACTAATGCACGGGCTAACGCGACACGTTGGCGTTCACCACCGGAGAGTTCACCGGGTTTATGATCGGCTCGATTTTCAAGACCTACCCGACCCAACCAGTCCATCGCGCTAGCATTAGCCGATTCTCTGCTTTGACGACGCACCAGCAGCGGCATTGCTATATTTTCCTGTGCACTGAATTCGGGTAGCAGGTGATGAAACTGGTATATGAAACCAAGATGCCGATTACGCAGGTTACCCAGATTTTTCTCCGACAATCCGTTAATTGACTGCCCCATTACCTTAATATCCCCTTCGTTAGCGTGATCGAGGCCGCCGAGCAAATGCATCAGGGTACTCTTGCCAGCGCCCGAGGCACCTACAATTGCGTGGGTTTCTCCGACACCGACACGTATATCGATACCCTTGAGCACAGGCACATCCAGTTTGCCCTGGGAAAAGGTTTTTTTAATCCCGGTCGCTTCAATTACCGGCCCAGGTAATACTCGACCCGGTTCATTCATAGCTCAATGCTTCCGCAGGTCGTGTTTTTGCTGCCCTGAAGGCCGGGTAGAGCGTCGCCAGCACTGATACACAAAACGATAATAACGATATTTTAATCACGTCAGACTGGCGCATATCGGATGGCAGCTCGGTAATCGGATAAACGCCGGTGGGTAAATGCTGGGTTTGAAAAAACTGCTCAAGGGCCGGGATAATGACATCTACATAGGAAGCAATCAGCACGCCACTACCCAGGCCCAGAATGGTTCCAACCGCCCCAATGACAATACCCTGGACCATAAACACCCACATAATTGAAGTCGGTGAGACTCCGATGGTTCGTAAAATCGCGATATCGGCCTGTTTATCGGTAACCACCATGACCAGGGTTGACACTATATTAAAAGCGGCAACCGCAATAATCAGCGACAGGATAATAAACATCACTGTTTTTTTCGGTTTGAACCGCCTTAAAGTAATTGCTGTGCCGCAATGTCCAGTCTGACACCCAGTATTCGAGTCCGGCCAGATCGCGTAATTCGTTGCGGATCAGGGGTGCTTCGTCCATATCGTTAAGCCGTAGCCTCAAGCCACTCACCTCACCATCCAGGCGAAACAGGCGACTGGCATCATCGTTATGGATAATAGCGGTGCTTCGGTCATATTCGTAAACCCCTATTTCAAACAAACCGACTATTTTGAAACGCCTTAATCTAGGCAGGAATCCAACCGGCGAAGCGGTGGATTGTGGTGTAATCATGGTTATGCGGTCACCGGGCACTACATCCAGGGAACTAGCCAGGCCCGTGCCAAGGATGATCCCGTAAGCACCTGGCTTAAGATCGGAAAGCTGCCCAAACTTCATGTGCTGGTGAATCTCCGACACCTGGGGTTCGAGTGCCGGATCAATTCCGCGCACAATCGTACCACTCACCGAAGAACGATTTGACAGCATTGCTTCAGCCTCGACATAAGGCGCGGCTCCGATTACCTTATCGTGTGCAATGAGCCTGTCCCTGAGTCCCTGCCATTCATGCAACTGATTATCGAAACTGGTCACGGTGACGTGGGACACCATGCCCAGTATCCTGCTCCTGAGCTCCTTTTCAAATCCATTCATGACCGACAGGACCACAATCAGGGCCATGACACCCAATGCGATCCCCAGCATCGAGATCAGGGAGATAAAGGAGATAAAATGATTGCGTCGTTTGGCCTTTGTGTATCGAAGGCCTATAAACAGTTCCAGCGGTAAATTCATGCTGCGGATTAAACCATGAATAGATACTGGCCACCACCAGTTGGATAATATCAGTGACTTATTCTATACCCGGCCTTCCTTGCCTGATACGTAAGCCGTGCTATAGTTATTATCAAAACACGCCGGGTGAATTAATACCCTGATAACGATGAGCTTGATGGAAATCATCAGGAGATAGAAACATGCGTAGCGAAATATTTATTATCGCACTGGCTTTGGCTCTGATCGCGCCCTCAGCTGGCGCCAATACCTTGACCATACCCGGCCATAACGATTTTGGTGAAACACAGCTAATGCCGCGTCGTGGCCTCAGTATGGACTTGGTTTTAGTCGATTTTGGTGAACCCGATCAACGTCTCGGTCCAGTCGGTGATCCAGCGATCAGCGAGTGGGTTTACGGCAGTTTCAGAGTTTACTTTGAAAACCAGACCGTATTGCATTCGATCGATTTGAACACTTTGATCATGCCAAAATAGCTTTAATTATTTGTATAGGTCTGTGCTCGACCAGCGGAATTTTATTATCCCGGTACGGACCATTTTATCGACTCTGCGGCTAGCACCAGCCCAGAGAAACCATGGAATAGAGTAACAATTCGTTAAAGCAGGACAACGAATATCCGGACTGTGGATAGAGCGTCAGTTTTCGGATTATAATTACAGTATAAAAACCCGGGTCACACCATCGATCCGGCGTTAAATCGACCAGAGGAAGACAAGCAATGAAACTGACTAATATAGTGATGGCTGGAATCGCCATTTTGGCACTGACATTCAGTACCCTGTTACCCGCCGCGGTCGTCAATATCACACCGACACTTGAAAGCGTCACCGTGATACATGGTGACAAGAATGTCAAAATCATGCGCAACCAGAATCAAAAGAACACGGTCAACCCGGCATTTGCGAAAACTTCACGCAAGTGCCCGCCATTTTGCATACAACCCTCTGTGCTGGCTCCGGGCGTCGAGACTATCGCTGAGTTGGAGGTTCTCAATTACTTGAAGCTGATCAGTGAAGGCGACGAGTCTATCCTGGTCATCGATTCACGCACCGCCGACTGGGTTGCAAAGGGGACTATTCCGGGTGCTATCAATATTCCCTGGAAGAATCTTAACCCGGCTCAGGGTGCAGACCCGATATCGATTGGTGAAATTCTGGAAAGCCAGTTAAATGCCACCAACCTTGAAGGGCTGTGGGATTATAGCCAGGCAAAAACCCTGATCATGTTTTGTAATGGAATGTGGTGTGGCCAAACTCCAAATAACATCAAAAACCTGCTCAAATTCGGCTACCCGCCGCACAAATTGAAGTGGTATCGCGGTGGCATGCAAAATTGGGAGAACCTTGGCCTAACGACCGCCAAGCCGGTAAACTAGGCGATTGGCATTGATCAGCGAATAACACTGTCGCTTCGCGTTGAGGATATAAGCGCCCGCTAAGCTAAACTCCGTGGGTTATTCGGGTCGCATCTGTGGAAACAAAATAACATCGCGGATACTGGTCGAATCGGTCAATAGCATGACTAACCGATCGATGCCGAGACCTTCACCAGCCGTTGGTGGCAACCCGTATTCCAGTGCACGGATATAGTCCGCATCGTAGTGCATGGCTTCATCATCGCCTGAGTCTTTCTCTTCAACCTGCTTTCGAAACCGCTCGGCCTGATCTTCAGGATCATTGAGCTCGGAAAATCCATTCGCCAGCTCACGGCCCCCGATAAAAAGCTCGAAACGATCGGTGATTAACGGATTATTATCGTTGCGTCTCGACAGGGGTGAAACTTCGGTCGGATACTCGGTAATAAAAGTTGGTTGTATTAACCGATGTTCAACAGTTTCCTCGAAAATTTCCATCTGTAGCTTTCCTGTTCCCCAGCTCGATTCAACTGCTATTCCCAGTTTTTTAGCGACTTCGCGGCAATAGTCGAGCTTGTCGAGGCTGTTTGCATCGATCTTTGGGTTAAATTTTAATATTGATTCGATTATGGTCATTCGTTGAAACGGCTGCTGCATATCAACACTCTCACCCTGGTATCGCAGGATCGGGTCACCAACGACAGATTTAACCAGCTGGCGCAGCATATCTTCGGTCAAATCCATCACTTGAATGTAATCGGAATAAGCCTGATAAAACTCGAGCATGGTAAACTCGGGATTGTGGCGCGTAGACATTCCCTCATTTCGAAAATTTCTGTTAATTTCAAATACCTGTTCGATGCCCCCGACCACCAGACGTTTCAGGTAAAGCTCCGGCGCAACGCGAAGATAAAGTTCCATATCGAGTGTATTGTGATGAGTGATGAATGGCCTGGCAATTGCACCACCTGGAATCGCATGCATCATCGGCGTTTCTACTTCTATAAATCCTGCTTCGGTTAAATACTGCCGAATAAAGTTTATGGTTTCACTTCGGACTCTAAATACCCGCCGCGATTCCTCGTTCATTATCAAATCGATATAACGTTGACGATATTTTTGCTCCTGATCGGTGAGACCGTGGAATTTTTCTGGCAGAGGGCGTAATGACTTGGTTAACAATTCAAGGGTCCTGACTTTTATCGTTAACTCACCGGTCCTGGTCTGGAACAAAACCCCACTCACGCCGTAGATATCACCGATATCCCCATGTTTGAAAGATTCGTAGCCGGTTTCGCCTATGGCGTCGCGTTGTACGAAAATTTGTATCGTGCCGCTCATGTCCTGGAGTTGAGCAAAGCTCGCCTTGCCCATCACACGCTTGAACATCATGCGTCCGGCCAGGCTGATTTCGATCGAGTCCTGTTCGAGTGCCTCGCGTGACAGGTCGTCGTATTGATCATGTAAATTCCGGGCAAAATCCGCCCGCCTGAAATGATTGGGATAGGCCTGTCCCTGCTCCCTCAGCAAGGTTAGCTTGTCCCGACGTTGCGCAATATAGCGATTCTCGTCCTCCGCGGTTGATTCGGGGCGGTCATTGCCATCTGATTCCTGATTCATCTGATATTACCTTTACCTAAAGCCCGCTTTTCAGGCTCGCTTCAATAAACTGGTCCAGCGCGCCATCCAGCACTGCCTGGGTATTACCGGTTTCAACCCCGGTGCGTAAATCCTTAATACGCGATTGATCCAGTACATAAGATCGTATCTGGCTGCCCCAGCCAATATCGGACTTGGCATCCTCGACATGCTGCGCCTTTTCGTTACGCGTCTGAACTTCAAGCTCGTACAGTCTGGCTTTAAGTTGTTTCATCGCGGTCGCCTTGTTTTTGTGCTGCGACCGGTCGTTCTGGCACTGCACGACTACATTAGTGGGCAGATGCGTAATTCTAACCGCCGATTCAGTGCGGTTGACATGTTGGCCGCCAGCACCACTGGCACGATAGACGTCGATGCGTAAATCCGAAGGATCGATTTCTATATCGATATCGTCGTCAACTTCGGGAGAGACAAAGGCCGACGCAAACGAGGTATGACGGCGACTGCCTGAATCAAAGGGTGATTTACGCACCAGTCGGTGCACCCCGGTTTCGGTGCGCAACCAGCCGTAAGCATAAGCCCCTTCGAACCGAACCGAGGCACTCTTGATGCCCGCCACGTCACCCGCCGAGACTTCGATAAGTTCTGTCTTGAAATCTTTCGATTCTCCCCAGCGCAGGTACATGCGTAACATCATGTTGGCCCAGTCCTGTGCTTCGGTCCCACCTGAGCCGGACTGAATATCAAGA
>PVMK01140979.1_pt1 | contig 18695 bp, 16 predicted proteins | sample 1853481 | NCBI WGS metagenome assembly PVMK01 (sample SAMN08533507, study PRJNA380276) | Marine sediment metagenome, whole genome shotgun sequencing project. | reverse complement strand
GCAATGCGCAGACGCTCTTCGTTGGCTGGGATCACATTGGCGATTTTGTTCTTGAAATCAGGGAGATGGTTGGCAATCTCAAGGGTGACTTTCATCACATCGGTAATACTTATATTCGAAATCGTGGTGTCTCTCATGTCGATCAGAATATTGTTATCAGGGCGCAGGGACGCGATGCTGGCAAACTGTCTGGCGAGGGCCATAGATTTGTCCAGGTCAAGGTCACCAGAGACATTCTTCCTTACAAATTCCTTGATGTTGTATATTTTAATTTCGATTTTCACGGAAACTCACCCCTTCGTCACACATCAAATAAGAGTGTAAATTATACCCGACTTCAGAAGTCATGCACCAAACAAAGATCAGAGCGGCGAGCACGCTTCGCAAGGAATCTTCACTTGGCACAGACCGCACGGGGTCGCCCCGGTGCCGTAATTATCGCGCACGTAAGGCGTGGTGACGTTACGAATGTAGTCAAAACATTTCGGCTTATCGTGGCCTTCTTCGCTGATTGCATTGATCGGACAGCGCTGCATGCAGAGACCACAGCTCCCTTTCGCATACCATAGACACCAATCCTGATGGCCAACATAATCACGTGGAGTCGCTTCAAGAGCCATCTTAACCACCACCGAACCGAATCGCACCGCTTTGCCAACCCGAGTGATCAGACCGTCAGAGAGACCGAAGGTGCCGAGGCCAGCAATCCAGGCCGTGTGCCGTTCCGACCAGTTCGAGGCGATTCCAAAGCGCTCACTCTGCCGATAGTCGAAGCCGGGCAAACGCTCCGGCGCTACCGCCGGAAACCCCTCCTGGGTTAGCTGCGCGGCCAGGTGTAAACGCAAGGCGCAGTTAAAATCTTCACCGTGGAAACGTGAACGTGCCCAACGCTCGGCGGGAACTTCAGTCGCTTCTCTCTGATCGCGACGAGTCGCTTTGGTTTGGGGAAGGATGTAACAGATAACCGCTAGCTCAGACGGGTCAACCTCATCATCGGGGTAAGCTAGCTGGTACGCCTCGGCCGGTGTCCAGTAGAACGGGCCGATATCAGACTTGACCTGATCGAAGAGAGGATCATCGCCACGGGCATAAGCAAACTGTGGAGTGTCCCAGGCTGGTTCGCCGGTGCCATTCTCCAGACTGTTGGCCGATGAAGCGCAGAAATCACAGACTAATTTCTCGATCCAGATTTTGTTCTGTATCCGACCTACAACCATGAAACCTGTCCTCCACAAGGGAATAGAAGTATCAGTTTGTGTATGAAACACTGAAGTTTCTACGAAGTCAACAGATCGGGTGGATAAATCGCCTTAAGCTTCATAAGTCGTGATGACGACACTGGCCGCCATATCACGAAGAGGAATCAATGATTGGTATTTTTCAGAATTAAACCACCGCCCCAACATTGACTGATCGGAAAATTCAATAACAACGACGAGATCTTTATCATGTTGACCGGCAAGCACTTCAAGAAGTTTGCCCCGAAAAACAATCTTGGCCTCAAAAGGAGCGAGTGATTCCTGGACTCCAGTCACATACTTCTGCCAGAGCTCTTCATCCTTAACTTTGACCTGACCGATAAGGTAAGCAGCCATTTATCACTCCTGAGTTGAGGACACTTCCGTGTGAAATGTCCCTGCTACTGCCGGGTCAAACTACGATACCGAATCCGGTGCGGTTGGTCAGCATCCTTGCCGAGGCGTTTCTTGCGATCCTCTTCGTACTCAGAATAATTCCCCTCGAACCAGACCACCTGAGAATCACCTTCAAAAGCGAGAATATGGGTGGCAATACGATCGAGAAACCAGCGATCGTGACTGATGATTACAGCACAACCGGCAAAGTTTTCGACAGCTTCTTCAAGCGCTCGCAAGGTGTTGACATCAAGATCGTTGGTCGGTTCGTCGAGCAGTAGCACGTTCGATTCCTCGCGCATAATTTTGGCAAGATGCACGCGATTACGCTCACCTCCGGAAAGCACGCCAACTTTTTTCTGTTGATCACCGCCGGAGAAGTTGAATCTGGACACGTAGCCACGCGAGTTGACCAGTTTGTTGCCGAGCATCATCTGCTCCTGGCCACCGGTAATTTCCTCAAAGATGGTTTTGTCGCCATCGAGAGAACGATCCTGATCGACATAGGCAAGTTTGACCATATCGCCGATCTTGAAGGTGCCGCTATCTGGCTGCTCCTGACCGGTAATCATACGGAACAAAGTGGTCTTGCCAGCGCCGTTGGCGCCAATGATGCCGACAATACCGCCAGGTGGCAGCATAAAGTTCAGATTCTCGTAGAGCAACCGGTCGCCATAACCTTTGGAGACATCTTGCGCTTCGACAACCACACTGCCGAGACGCGGTCCGGGTGGGATGTAGATTTCCATATTGCTCTCGCGATCAGCAGCGTCCTGGCCAAGCAGCTTTTCGTAAGAGTTGATACGAGCCTGGCCTTTGGCCTGACGCGCCTTGGGGCTCATGCGAATCCATTCGAGTTCACGCTGCAAGGTCTTCTGGCGATTACTTTCGGTTTTCTCTTCTTTGCGCAGACGCTCGGACTTCTGCTCCAGCCAACTCGAGTAATTTCCCTTCCAGGGGATACCGTGGCCGCGGTCAAGTTCGAGAATCCAACCGGCGACGTTATCGAGGAAGTAACGATCGTGAGTGACAGCAATGATGGTGCCTGCGTAACGCTGCAGGTGCTGCTCCAACCAACCAACGGTCTCGGCATCGAGATGGTTGGTCGGCTCATCAAGCAGCAGAATATCGGGTTGCTGCAGCAACAGACGACAGAGAGCCACACGGCGCTTTTCGCCACCGGAAAGGACTTCGACCTTCATATCACCAGGAGGACAGCGCAAGGCATCCATGGCCAGGTCGAGCTTTGAATCGAGCTCCCAGGCATCCAGAGTATCAAGCTTATCCTGCACCACGGCCTGACGGTCGCAGAGCTTCTCCATATCAGCATCCGGATCAGCGAAAGAATTGTTGATTTCTTCGAACTCCTTGAGCAGATCAACGGTTTCTTGTACGCCCTCTTCAACCACTTCTCGGACTGTTTTGCTACAATCAATCAGCGGCTCCTGCTCAAGAAAACCGACACTGTAACCGTCGGAGAGCATCGTCTCGCCGTTGAATTCTTTATCGATCCCAGCCATGATTTTAAGCAGGGTTGACTTACCCGAGCCATTAAGGCCGAGTACGCCGATTTTGGCACCGTAGAAATAAGAAAGAGAAATGTCCTTGATAACCGGCTTGTTGTTGTAGCTTTTGCTGATGCCCATCATCGTATAGATGATTTTTTTGGTATCTTCACTCATGAGTACTCTTCCTGTTTTTAAATATCTTGATTGATAACGGCTTATACCCTATCTCTCGTCCAGTGGCAAGGAATGCAGCCTTGAACAATGTAATTCAGAATTTAAAATTATTCAGCACAATCCAAGCTGTTAGCAAAAACGTCTGTCATCCTCGAATGGTTCTATCGGGGATCCATGGTTTTAAGGTCTGGATTCCCGATTACACCATCGAGAATGACATCTTTTCTGTTATGGCAAACAGTTACAACTTTAAATTGTCTTTAACATTAGGTTGACACTTGGTGTGCGAAAATGTTCAATCATCCGATCAAATCAATTGAAAGGCAGATGCCATGAGTTTTTTAAAGAAAATGTTCGGCAAAAAAGATCCCGTAGACGCGATGCGTCAGCTGCATAGTCAGCAAGACTGGGCGGGATTGTTGAGCGTCGCAAAAAGTCTTGAGCGAAATGGTCTGGACGAAGGCCTCCAGTCAGAAATCACCGAGTGGGAACAAGAGGCTGGCGATGCCCTGGCAACCATCAACCTTGAAGAGGGTGCCTGGGCACAGAAATCAGGCAACCTGCTACGAGCCCGCGAGGATTACCAGCTGGCCATAGAGCAGGCCCGCTCACCAGAATTACGTGAGCGCGTTGAACAGGCTCTGACAGCTCTGGATCGCGGCGAGTCACCGTCGACAACCGCTGCCGCCGACGATGGCCCAGCCGTCCATGCTGGATGCAGCAGCAGCTGCACAACGACAGCAGGTCCCGCTGTGGATCCTCAAGAGATGGATCTCGATGAGGAAACTCGCCTTGAACTGCTGCTGGCCACCATGCCGTCCGAGCTAGCGGAGCGCTACACGGCTGCAGGTCCGGAATTCCGACAAGCCTGGCTGACGGCTCAGGATGGTGATGAGGAGCAGGCTCTGGCATTACTGAATCAAGTCCCGGAAGCGGAACGTAATGCTCTCTTTCTCTTTGAACGTGGCGCATTGATGACTCGCAGTGGTCAGCATAAAAACGCTCATCAGGATTTGCAGGCCGCCCTGACGATCGAGCCGGATCTGTTTCCGGCCTTCGAAACCCTGATTGACGTTCTGATTGCCACCGGACGTATTGATGAGCTGGAAAAAACTCTCAAGCAGAACCTTGCCAGCAAACGTTTCGTTGGTTACTGTTGGGCACGCCTGGCTGAACTCCACGCCCAGCGCAGTGAGCTGGAACTGGCCCTGGCCGCCGGACTCAAGGCGGTGGAGGAAGGAATCGTAGATCCAGCGCTGTTCTCTCTCTGTGCGCAGTTGCTGGAACAGGCGGAACGTTTTGATGAAGCAGAAACATTGCTGATGCGTATGCCGGGTGGCGGTTGTGGCGGCGGTGTCCATCCGCTGCTGGCAGAGTTCTGGTTGCGTCGTGGAGAGAATTTCGACCAAGCTCTTGAATCATTCAAAGGCGCCATGCGCCAGGAACGTGACAATCCCCGCTGGCTACTGCGCATCTCCCAAGTTTATCTGGCCAAGGGTTGGCGTAAAGAAGCCACTGAGCAGATCGAGCGCCTGATGCGGCAGGGAAATCTGCCAGAGCAGATTCGTGCCGAGGTTAAGTCCGTGGCGAACCAATTACAGAAAAGCTAGCAGCCCGTCGGACGATCATGGCTGAAGCCAAAGTCTGGACTAAACAGGCGAATTTGCAGCCAGCTCATTGATTGTTCGACAAGGGGTGAGCATGAGAAGGCAGCAACACTTACAAAAGCTAAAAGACGGCAGCACTTTTGACCTGCTTATCATCGGCGGCGGCGCAACCGGGTGTGGGATTGCTCTTGATGCAGCGACTCGTGGCCTGAAAGTAGCACTGATTGAAAAGAATGACTTTTCGGAAGGAACCAGCAGCCGCAGCACCAAATTGGTCCATGGTGGTGTCCGCTACCTGGAAAGAGCAGTCACCAAACTGGACCGGGTGCAGTACAACCTGGTTAAAGATGGTCTCCGTGAGCGGGGATTCCTGTTAAAAAATGCACGTCATTTGTCAAATCGTCTACCGCTGGTCACACCACTCTACAAATGGCTCGACGTCCCCTACGTTTTTCTCGGTCTCAAACTCTACGACATCCTCTCTGGCAAGCAGAATGTCGGCCACAGTCGCCTGTTAAGCCGCAAGCAAGCCTTACGCCGCTTTCCGACCTTGAAAGCAGCAGGACTCAAGGCTGGAGTCCTCTACTACGATGGTCAGTTTCATGACTCTCGACTTGCTCTTTCGCTGGCTTTAACAGCAGAGCAGCATGGGGCAACGATTGCCAATCATCTTGCCGTTTCTGGCTTGGATAAAGAAGATGGAAGAATTTCCGGTGCGAAGTTAACAAATTCTTTGACAGGAGAATCCTGGCAGATCAAAGCCAAGGGAGTGATCAATGCTACCGGGCCTTTTGTCGACCAGATCAGGATGATGGATAAGCCCGCTGCAGCCAAAATTATTTCTGCCAGCACAGGAATTCACATCGTACTCGATAAAGGTTTCGCCCCACCCGACACCGGTCTGATGATTCCTGAAACTGAAGATGGCCGGGTGCTCTTTGTCCTGCCCTGGGAAGGGCATGCCTTGATCGGCACCACTGATGAACCTGCAGAAGTTACTGAACACCCCCAGCCCCTTGCAGCAGAGGTTGAATACCTGCTGCGTCACGTCAGCCAATATTTTAACCTGCAAGTCAAAAAATCAGACATCAAAGCCGTATGGTCAGGGTTGAGACCACTTGTATCCAATCCCAAGGCAACCGACACCGCCGAACTGGCCCGCGACCATGTGATTGAAGAGAGCGAAAGTGGCTTACTGACCATCGCCGGCGGCAAATGGACGACATATCGGAAGATGGCTCTTGATACAGTGAATCATGCGCTCAAACAGTTCAACTTATCAGCACCAAGACCGGCTTGTCAGACCGAACAGTTACCGATTATCGGCAGCGCCAACTATAACGAGAAAAATGATCTTGAACTGAGTAAGAAATATGGCTTTGCTGCGGACATTGCCTCTTATCTGAATCGAACTTATGGCGATCAGGCAGAGCGGGTTGCTGAATTGGCTGATCCAGAGAAAGGCATTCGGTTGGTCGAAAAGCACCCTATTCTGGAAGCGGAAGTTATTTATGCTGCGCGCTTTGAAATGGCTGAACGGGTTATTGATGTTCTCGCCCGAAGGACACCCATCGCACTGCTGGATACCGAGGCAGCAAAGCAGGCAGCACCCAGAGTGCTGGAAATCATGGCAAAAGAACTGAGTTGGAATCAGCAACGCTGTGAAGAGGAGAGACAATTGACTGAGAAGAGGTTGTCTGAGGCCCTTTAAGTCATTTTCTGTGAGAGCGAGTCTTCTTCTGCACACGCGGCGTTATCAGTCTTTACCGCAACGGGCTGCGCCACCGGCAGTGTAATGATAAAATGCGCACCCTGCTCGCCGTTGATAACTTCTATTTCACCATGGTGATGGGCAATAATTCGGTGTGAGATAGAAAGTCCAAGTCCGGTCCCTTTGGCTAAAGTAGAGAAAAACGGATTGAAGATATTGCGCATGATTTCCGGACTGATACCACCGCCGGTATCTTCTATTACGACCACCACCGCCTTGTCCCCTCGTAACGATCCGACCCAGGCTCTAATTGTCAGGACTCCACCGTCACTCATGACCTGACAGGCATTGATCATCAGATTATGAAAAACCTGGCGTAGTTGACGATAGTCTCCGAGAATATTTGGCAAACTTTTTTGTAGGTCACTGACGAGTTCGATATTCTGCCGCAGACAGTGTTCATATTCGAGGTCAAAAACTTCCTGCAGAACATTTTCAACGCTACACTCCTCCAAACAAACCAATTGTTTTTTACTGAACGCCAGGATATTGCTGAGCATTTCCTCCATACGCCTCACTTCTCTGGCAATAATTGCGGAATATTCATTTGCTCTCGGGTCATTTAGTTCCTGTTTGGACAATCGCCTGGCAAAGCCACCAATAGAAACCAGAGGGTTGCGTAACTCGTGGGCAACCTGGGCAGCCATTTCGCCAAGAACCGCCATCTTTTCACCATGAATCAACTGTTCCTGGACATCCTGCAAATTAGCATGGGCCATTTCCAGGCGTTTCACCAAACTGGCGTTACCCAGAGCAGATCCAGCCTGACTGGCAAAAAGCTCCAGAAACCGCTTACGTGTTGGGCAAATCTCTTTCCTGCTGAATGGATTATCAACAAGGAGAACACCCATGATTTGGTCACGCCCAGTCAATGGAGCGCAGGCATAGGGGCCCAGTTCAAGAGCTTCTGAGAGCTGTCGACCACCCGACGGTCCCTCATCCGGGTTTGGCACCAGAACCACTTGTCTCTTAATAAAGGCCTTGGCAAGAGCATTATCATTCTCTTTAAGAGGTAGGCGCTGTTTGATAACTTTCTGGTTGAAAGGAGCTAACCGCTGCGCCTCGCGAGACTGCTCATCGAGATGCAACAGTTCCCAGGCGAGACGACCATCTCCTGCAGGCAGAACCAGAGAAGCCATATCCAGAGAAACCCCCAGCATCCCCTGTAGCGTGCCGGTACGGTTATTGACTGTGAAAAGGGTGGCTCTCTCGAAACCACCGGCTTCGACACCTGTTGCAGCAGAGAGCGCCAAGTGTGCCAGCTCATCAAGATTAAGCGTACGGTGCATGGCTCGAGACATCTGATAAAGCAAAGAGGCTTCCTGGTGGGCAACTTCCTGCTGCTTTTCAGCAGTCACGCGCCGTTGCAGTTCCTGATTCAACTCTTCGTAAGAATGGCCAACATCTCTGAAAAGGGTGGCGAAAGGAGAACGAAGGGTTCCTTCGACCAAAGCGAAATAAACCAGCACGCCACTGCCAAGTTTAAAGTAGTGGCCAAGAAAATTCATAAAAAGAGAAGAATCTACGTAGAGTGTCAGCAACAGCTCTGAAGTGGCACTCAGACCTATAGCAAGAAGCAACAGTGTCACGATATGCCGATTCAAGTACTGCTTACGAAGCCAGATCAGTGCAGCCGCCAGACAAAGCAACCCAACAATGAAATATTCACCGTATACTTTGAAAGGAGTCGTCCCCCCTCCTTCTGCAATGCAGACAGGGAAAATTCCTAGCGGCCAAACCAGGGCCAAGAGGCCTACTCCACTGAACAGAAATCCGAAGAGCCATTCCTTGGCAGTAAAATGGACTTTGTGGCCCAGGCTGAGGATTGCGCAGAGGAAAGCAAAAGCACCAATCGTTCTGGCGATTAACCATAACTGAGTGGCTATATTAGTTGTGACGACAGTGGGCCCTTCATAAGTCAGCGTCAGCAACAGATCAACCGATCCAGCGGCAAAGAAACCGACAGTCAGAATCACAAAGAACTGGCTGCGGACCAGATGTCTGGTATTCCATCCGAGCAGAAAAGCTGCTGTTAACAAAATAATACTGGAGAGTTCAATCAGAGTATGGATCAACAGATTGTTAAGGCGACTCAGCAGAAAAAGCAAAAGGCCGACCGGCAGAAAAACTGCCAATCCGGCCTTGAGTGACAAGCGGGGTAGTATTGATGATAATTCAATGACAGAGGGGCTCTGTTTCGATGCCTCTGTGCCTTTAATAAGATCAGATTGTTCGACCGGCATGACCGCCTCCAGTCTGCCAGTGAAGACCGAAGCGAATTAACCGATTTTTTCCTGACGCTCCTGCTCGGTCTTGCACTCGATGCACAAGGTGGTAACCGGCCGTGCCTTTAGACGCGCTGCGCCAATCTGGTCGCCACAATCTTCGCACTCACCGAATTCACCGGCTTCAATACGATCAAGGGCCTCGCGGATTTTGGAAATCAACTTGCGCTCGCGATCACGAATACGCAGTTCGAAGTTGCGGTCGGATTCAAGCGACGCCCGATCAGTTGGGTCAGGGAAATTGGTCTTTTCATCAGTCATTTCAGAAACCGTCTTATCGGCCTCACGCAGCAACTGATCCATCTGTTCTTGAAGGAGCTGACGGAACTCCTCCATTTTGGCTTTTTTCATAAAAAACTCCTCGAAGTTGAACTGGCACAAATTAAATTAAATTGATCAACAAGTCAACTTAAATGCCAAATCAAGCCTTGAACTGAGCAACCAGAACATAAACCAGAGCGATTACAGCAAACCACGCCGTAAAGATATCCGCCTGCCTTGAAATCGGTTTGTTCGCCAACTCTCGGGTCTCTTCGGTGACCGTTTCTTCAGGAACCTCGGCGATCAATAAGTCCACCAGAGCAGGAAAATTTCCGTAAGAGTTGGAGATAATCAGAAAATCATCGTCACCAGCGGCCAACGTCATAAAAACCCGATTGCGTACGCGAACTGTTTCCAGACTGGTCACATCGGCAAAGCGTATCTGGCGCCGGCGAAAGGGGCGAAATGCCGTAATGCCATCCTGAGCAACCACCAGGCGACGAAAAGCACTTTCGACAAAAATCGTCATGATTGGCAAGATAAAAAATACTAGTAGAATGGTTTTCGCGATCGGCTGGCCTTGAAGAATACAAACCACCAACAGAGCAACCATCAATGCGGCCAACAGCCCCACAGGCACGACAAAAGCCCGGCGGATCACGAATGTGCGTAACTGACTCACTTAACAGACTCCTCGGGATTGATCGACTCTCCAGAATTAATAAAGTGGCCACTGCGACCGCCCATTTTTTCGACCAGACGAACCTTGTCGATCATCATGGTTTTATCGATGGCCTTGCACATATCATAGATGGTCAGGCCAGCCACTGAAACGGCTGTCAAGGCCTCCATCTCGACCCCGGTCTGACCGTTGACCTTAACCATTGCTTCAATCTCTACACTGGCGCTATCCGGGTCAGGCGAAAATTCTACCGTAATGCTGTTGATCATAAGAGGGTGACAGAGAGGAATCAGATCCGAGGTCTTCTTGGCTGCCATGATCCCGGCCAGACGTGCCACCCCGAAGACGTCGCCTTTTGCCATCCGATTAGCAAGGATGCGCGTAAGAGTCTCCGGTTGCATCTTCACAATGCCACGGGCCACAGCAACCCGGCGGGTGCTCTCCTTTGCACCGACATCCACCATAATCGCCCTGCCCTCGTCATCGAAATGAGTCAGATCAGCCATTGTTTGTTCCTCGTTTCAGCGTTACGTTAATTAGTATCCATCTGGAAGCTCTGGATGGACGCAAGTGTAGTTTTCGATTTGGAAGCGAGCATTTGAGCGGAGGCATAGCCCTTTACGCCGCACAATCAAATGTGCAGATTGACGCAGAGATTGCGGAAAAGGGGCCGTTTCCGGACGAAAACTAATTAAACAGATATTCCAACGCCTCGGCAGCACTGCGCACTCCGATCAACTTCATCCCTTCAGGGTGATCAAGATTTTTCAGATTGCCTGCCGGCAGCAGGCAGCAATTGAAACCGAGCCGCGCCGCTTCATTAACCCGCATTTCCGGGCGGGATACGGCACGAACTTCACCAGTCAGACCAACTTCACCGAAGAGTACAGTACGTTCATCAACCGGTCGATTAAGATGGCTCGAAGCCAGCGCGGCAACCACACCAAGATCCACGGCGGGCTCGGAGATACGCACGCCACCGGCGACATTAACAAAAATATCCTGGGCCAGTAGTGAGTAGCCGACTTTCTTTTCCAGTACAGCGACCAGCAGTGACACCCGGTTGGAATCAATACCCATGGCTGTACGACGCGGATTACCATGGGCGGTCCCGGAAACCAATACCTGAATTTCCACCAGAATCGGACGGGTGCCCTCAACCGATGGCACGACAACGCTGCCCGCAGCATCCTCAGGCCGTTCAGCTAAAAACAGTTCCGAAGGGTTCGGCACTTCACTCAAGCCGATGTCCTTCATCTCGAACACGCCGATTTCATTAGTCGAACCGAAACGGTTTTTGACCGCACGCAGAATCCGGTAGGGGTGCCCGGCATCGCCTTCAAAGTAAAGCACGGTGTCAACCATATGTTCGAGCATGCGTGGTCCGGCAATCGAGCCGTCTTTGGTGACATGACCGACGATAAAGGTTGGAATGTCCTCCCCCTTGGCAAGATGCATGAGACGTCCAGCACACTCGCGAACCTGGCTGACACTGCCCGGAGCCGATTCCAGAGCCGCAGTAAACACAGTCTGGATCGAATCGATCACCAGAAAGGCGGGCTTCAGCTCTTTGACGCGTTCGAGAATCCCCTCCAGGGAAGTTTCTGCCAACAGGTAAAGATCTTCCGCAACAACATTGAGGCGTCCAGCACGCAGTTTAACCTGACGGGTCGATTCCTCTGCGGTGGCGTACAACACAGGTCCAGTCTTGGCCCAGCTACCGGCAGCCTGCAGCAGCAGAGTTGACTTGCCGATACCCGGATCGCCACCGATCAGAATAAAAGAACCAGGGACGACGCCACCACCAAGCACTCGATCGAATTCAGCGATGCCGCAATGCAGACGATCTTCATCGGTTGCAGAAACCTCCGTCAACCGTACCGGGCTGCTCTCTGAACGCAGGGGCACCGTTCGGCCACCCTTTTTCGCCACAGTCACAGTCTCTTCAACCAGGGAGTTCCACTGGCCACAGTCGGAACATTTACCCAACCATTTAGGGCTTTGCATGCCGCACTGTTGGCAGCTGTAAATTGTCTTTAGTTTCAAGGAGATCCTCATCATTTACAAAAGAAGTCATTTTAGGCTTAGCTGATGAGAGTGTCAACGACCGTCGCCAGTGACTCGTGTTGATAGACTTTTTAAAGGGAACAGATTAAGACGTGACTCAATTGTTACCGATAGAATTCTTATTTCATGCAAGGCACCAACAGTGGCTTAATGACTGGCAAACGCTCCTTGGCAGCCCTCCATACAAATCATTATATCAACGGCCATGTACCCAGGAACCAGGACGTCTCGCATCCCTGCCATTTTCGACTGGGCAAGGGGGAACTGCAAGATGGCACCAGAAGCGTTCCTCCATTATTATTTTTCAAATTGATAATACTTATAATAAGTATTATTATTTTTGATATTCAATCTTATTGAAGTCCCACAACTCTCTTACGACTCGGAAGAAATACACTCATGCAAGAAAAGGCGTTCCAACAATTTTTCTACAAAGCCAACCGGCAACAACAACTCAGGGGGTTCATCTACACCGCACAATTCAAAAGCTTTTCTAAAGCTGCGGGGCACTTAAACCTGGGCCAGCCGACAATTTCAATGCAAGTGAAGTCCCTGGAAGAGGATCTTGGGGTTCAACTCTTCGATCGCAAAGGGACCCAAAATCAGTTTAACTAAAGATGGACAGTTACTCTACCAGTTAGGTGCTCCCCTATTGGAACAATTTGATCATCTCTACGAAACCTTTATCAAGCAGAGAGATGAGAGCCAACTCCAGCAGATTAACATCGCTGCCAATCATGGTTCGATGCAGTACATTCTTCCAAAGGTTATCAAAAGGTACCTGGATGAAGATGCTCTGGTAAAGGTTCAGCTTCATTTTGCCAGGCGGGAGGAGGGGCTCAGCAAGCTACTGAAAGGTGAGGTTGATCTGTTTATGACCCCTCGCAACTTCCCCCTCACTCAAGAATTTTTATATACGCCACTTTTTTACTTCAAGCCTATTCTCATCACTCGTTGGGATCACCCTTTAGCTCAAAAGGAAGAAGTTGATCTCGCTGAAGTCGTTAAATATGACCTCGCCCTTTTGCCGGAGAAATTCAGTATTGTTCCGGGATTGCATCAAGCCTTGCAGCAATACGATTTGGGGCCGCGAATGAGGCTTGAATTCGTAGATTGGGAAATGACCATGAAATATGTGGAGGCGGGAGTGATGATTACCATTGGTAATGAGATGATAACTCAGGGAAATAAATCTTTGAAGGGAACCCCCTTAAAGCAATATTTCCCCGCCACTGATTATGGATTCGTCGTGGTGAACGGGAGGTCGCTGAAGAAAAAGGTTTTGGATTTGATTGAGATCTTGAGAGATATGAGTGATTGAATGTCGGAGACCCAACGCTGACTCCGACCTACTTCCAGGGGAGGAAATGCTACCCCCCCTAGCAGTCTGTCGGACTATCTGGGCTGAAGCGAAAGTTTGGCCGTTTGGTTAATTTATCCCCAGAAGTTTCGGTCCGGGGGAAAGATATTACTGCCTTCGAATTTCAATCCTGAGGGACGGTCCTCTGCTAACAGGATGGGGCCATCCAAGTCCAAAAAGGAGGCGTATCCGGAAAGCAGGAATGCCGGTGCAATGGAGAGGGAAGTGGAAAGCATGCAACCAATCATAATTTCAAAGCCTAACTCCTTTGCTTTCTTTGCGGTTTTGATGGCCTCAGTCAGACCGCCTGTTTTGTCGAGTTTAATATTAATGATTTCATAATGCCCTTGGAGTTTTTCCAGAGTGTTAGAATCATGGCAGGACTCATCCGCACAAAGGGGGACAGGGTGAGGCAAAGAGCTCAAGCTCTCATCTTTTCCCGCCAAAAGCGGTTGCTCAATCATGGCAATATCCAGCTCTTTCAACTGTGGAGTAATCCGCTGATAGTCCTCAAGACTCCAGGCCTCATTCGCGTCGATGAGCAGTTTTGCATGAGGACAAGCCATTCGAATGGCTTTTAACGTCTCCACAACTGCCTGATTAGAGACTTTAACTTTTAGTATGGGCCGGTGGGCATTCTTTTTTGCGTCCTCTACCATTTTTTGCTGATCCGCCACACTAATGGTATAAGCAGTGACCACGGGGCCAGGCTCCGGTAAACCGGCAAGCTGCCACACGGTGCGGCCGCTTTGTTTCGCTTCTAAATCCCAAAGTGCACAATCAATGGCATTCCTCGCAGCGCTTGGTGGAAGTTCCAGTTGAAGCTGCTCACGAGATAAACCCTGCTCTAGTTTTTCTCTGATGGAAAGGATCTGAGTGATCGTCTTTTCTATGGTTTCTCCATAGCGTTGGTAGGGACGGCACTCACCTCGTCCGATCACACCATTTTCGCTGATTTCTACCACCACAACCTCTATAGAGGTCACACTAGAACGTGAGATCGAAAAAACCCCCTTTACTGAAAAAATTTCCTTTTTTACCTGCAAACTTCTCATGCCATGTTCCTCACAATCCTGGCAACGCCATTCATTCCTGGGTCAACACAGGGTAATCCTAGTTGTTTTTCAACCGTTTCCATATATGCGATAGCTTGCTCACGGTTTTCCATTTGAGAAGTATTAATCGCAATGCCCACAGCTTTTACTTGAGGATTGGTTAACTTCGCCAGTTCGATATTCGTGGCAAGACACTCTTCTAATTCCGGAATTTTATAATCCGGCCTGTGCCGCATGTGTTGTCTAGTTGGTTCATGACACAGTACCAGTGCATCGGGTTGTGCCCCATGTAATAAGCCTAAACTTACCCCAGCATAGGATGGATGAAAGAGGGAACCTTGTCCTTCCACAATATCCCAATGATCATCCTCATTGTCGGGACTTAATATTTCGGCTGCCCCGGATATAAAATCAGAGATCACCGCATCAACGGGAATCCCACTACCCGCAATTAAAATTCCAGTTTGCCCGGTTGCCCTAAAATCAACATTCAATCCTTGTTTTTTCATCTCTTGTGTCAGGGCAAGTGATGTGTACATCTTCCCCACAGAACAATCGGTACCAACGGTTAGCAACCGTTTGCCTGATCGTTTTTTGCCGGTTCCTACAGGAAGGGCTTCATCATAAAAACGTACATTGATCAATCGAGCGCCTGATTTTGCAGCGGCTTCCGCAATCTGCGGGAAACTTTCCAACCGTACGTGTAAACCACTCGCCACATCCAGACCCTGATTCAGAGCCTCTACAATATCCGGAATCCAACTAGCGGCAATGGAACCACCAGGATTAGCCAATCCCAAAATTAAGGTTTTCGCACCACGAGCCGCAGCCTCGGCCATACTCATCACGTCTAGATTCTCTACCTTAACCAGGCAATCTGACAGTTTGGCGACACCAATGCAGCAATCACGTCTCCATTCGGCGACACCGATTGATGTTTTGGCGGATAATGTTTCAGAAACATCGCCTAAATAGAGGAGATAGGGTTCTTTTAATTTTTCCATTTTGAGTTCCTTTTTTTACTATTGAATTTTTCACCGTTTTCGCAGCTTTTCTCAACCAGATATAAACCATTTCCTCGTCATTAAGGGGCGAAGTCGATCAAATTTTCGGTCTGATGAAAACCAAGAAAATGCTAGGGCAGGTCTACGTACCCACCTTAACTCTGAAGGTGAGATGAGATTAGTTGCTTTAGTGTTATTTTTCAAATTGATAATATCTATAGCAAGTATTGATATTTTTGATATTAAGTTTTTTGAAGTCTACAAATCAACTCGACAAATTCACTCATCCCTTGAGTCGTATTCTTGCTTGTCTTAAATTTGTGAAGATACTCGAGATGGAGGACAAGCAACCACTCGTCGATGAAAGTGATGCTCATTAACTTGCACTGCAACAGAGAGAAAGCTTACAATGTGTGTTAGCAACAAGGAGACGTTTTGGACAAAAAGCTTCTAAAATACGGCTTAATAACATTGTCGGCAGAACTGCAGGCACAAGTCCTGACCACAGCCCCTCCGCAAGAGCCGCCAGACCCAATCGAGGAAATCCGTCGCGCACTGACCAACCCGATCGCCTCGCCACCACTGGCAGAAATCGTCTCGCCCGGCGAACGTGTTGTCATTGTCACCTCGGACATCACCCGTTATACCGGCAGCGAACTCTACCTGCCGGTTCTGATTGCAGAATTAAATCACGGCGGTATTCCCGATCAGGATATTGAAATCGTCATTGCACTCGGCATTCACCGCAAACAGACAGCAGAAGAACACCAGAAATCTCGGCTCTCTTATGGCCGAATCGCCGTCTACGACCACGAGTGCGACGATCCAGAACAGCTGATAGAGCTCGGCAAACATCATCCGGCCTACCTGTCCAAATCAACCGACGCGTTATGACTGCGGATCGGATCATAGTCACCGGTACTATCGGCCTACATTATTTTGCTGGCTTCGGTGGTGGTCGCAAAAGCCTTGTTCCTGGTGTCGCCAGTCGTACCACATGCATGGCAACCCACTTCGCCATCTTTAACCCGCCTGAGCAAGGTGGCCGCAACGAAAAAGCCTGTACGGCCAACTTGGACGGTAACCCGGTACACCAGGCGATTCTTGAAGCCGCACAGATGATCAAGCCGGACTTTTTACTTAACACGGTACTGACAACCGACAAACAGATAGCCAAGGTCTTCTGCGGCGAACTGGAACAAGCGCATCTGGCAGGTTGTGAACTGGCACATACGCTCTACACAGCACCCTTGGATCAATTGATCGATCTGGCGATTGTTTCCTGCGGCGGCCACCCCAAGGACATTAACTTCATCCAGGCGCACAAGGCGCTTGATTATGGAGTCCAGGCCGTTCGCCAGGGCGGAACCATAATCCTGCTGGCCGCTTGCCCGGACGGTTTCGGCAACGCCACCTTTTTCGACTGGTTTAATTACGAAGATCTGGACATTTTTGAGAAAGCCCTGCGCAGCCGCTACGAGATTAACGGCCAGACTGCCTGGTCAACTCTGAGCAAGGCGCGCAATTGGCGCATCATCTTGATCAGCGAATTTGATCGTGAACAAACCGAAAAGATGGGCATGGAAAAAGCCAATCATCTTGACGAAGCCTTGCAAATGGCTTACAAACAGCTGCCGGAAAACCCGGAGATCGTGGTCATCCCGGATGGTGGCACCATCTTGCCAATTATAGAACCACAAGATGAGAGATAAGCGACAACCCAAACAAGGGCTGTAACCGTTTAACGCAAAGACGCCAAGGGAAAAGAAAGAAAACAAAAGAGAACGACCTCAAGGTTAAAGATTTACCCTCTGCGCCTTTAGCTGCTTTTCTTGGCGTCTTTGCGTTACGCTTTTCTTCTAATTGTTTATTTTTTAAAGGCAGAAAACATGCTTTCAGAACAAATCATAAACGAGCTACGAACCATCGTCGGCAACGAGAATATTTCAACTTTAAAAGCCGACCGGATCTGCTACTCCTACGACGCCACCCAACAGAGTTTTCTCCCTGAAGTGGTCATGCACCCCGGATCGACGGAAGAGATCAGCCGTATCATGAAGTTGGCCAACCGCGAGCTCATACCGGTCTTTCCCCGCGGAGCTGGCAGCGGTTTTACCGGTGGTTCTCTGCCGACCAAGGGCGGCATTGTGCTCTGCACGGAACGTCTGGATCAGATTCTCGAGATTGATGAGGAAAATCTGATCGCCACTGTGGAGCCGGGTGTAGTGACCGGACAGTTCCAAAAAGCGGTGGAAAAAGTAGGCCTCTTCTATCCTCCCGATCCGGCCTCACTGAAATTTTCAACTCTGGGCGGTAATGTCGCCGAATGCGCCGGTGGACCGCGTTGTGTCAAGTACGGCGTCACTAAAGACTTTATCATCGGTCTTGAAGTGGTTACCCCGATCGGTGACATTATCACTACCGGCGGGCCGACTATGAAGGGCGTGGTCGGCTACGACCTGACCAAGCTGCTTTGCGGTTCGGAAGGGACACTCGGCATCATCACCCGTATTGTTATCAAGCTGCTACCGCTACCGGAAGCAAAGAAAACCATGCTGGTGCTGTTCGATTCAATCGACGGTGCTGCACAAGCGGTCTCAGCGATCATTGGCGACAAGATCATCCCGGCCACCCTTGAATTCATGGATGGGCGCACCCTCGACTGTGTCCGCCAGGCCACTGATCTTGATGTCCCGGACCAAGCCCAGGCGGTCCTGATTATTGAAGTTGACGGTGACCGCGAGTTTCTTGATAAACAGGCAAACCGCATCATTGAGATTATTCAACCTCTTGGTGTGGTTGAAACCCGGATTGCCACCACACCGGAAGAGAGTGAAGCCATCTGGCAGATCCGCCGTTCGGTCTCAGCCTCTCTGCGCAAGGTCAATCCAGACAAATACAATGAAGACATCTGCGTGCCACGTAGTAAGGTTCCGGAAATGATTCGTAAAGTGGACTCAATTGCCGAAAAATATCAAATACCAATCGTCAATTTCGGTCATGCCGGTGACGGCAACATTCATGTCAACATCATGGTCAACAAGAAGGTTTCCGGAGATATCCTCAAAGCCGAAGGAGCCATCCTGGAGGTATTCAAGGCCGCCCTTGAACTCGGCGGCACCATGAGTGGCGAGCATGGTGTCGGCATCGCCAAGGCACCCTATATCCCCCTTGAAATCACCCCGCTTGCCGCCGACTATATGAAAGCGATTAAGAGATCGCTTGATCCTAATAATATCCCAATCCTGGAAAGATTTTCCTCGTCGAGGAAAATCTTTCCAGGATTG
>PVMK01149146.1_pt1 | contig 18700 bp, 19 predicted proteins | sample 1853481 | NCBI WGS metagenome assembly PVMK01 (sample SAMN08533507, study PRJNA380276) | Marine sediment metagenome, whole genome shotgun sequencing project. | reverse complement strand
ATAACCGAACGCGTTTTTCCGCCGAGCAGCTTCTGGTTCTGAACCTCGTCAGCTCACCCGGTTCGGGGAAAACCTCGATTCTGGAGCGGACGCTGACTGACCTTAAGAGGCAAATTAACTTTGCCGTCCTCGAGGGCGACCAGCAGACGACCAATGATGCCGACCGCATTGCCGCCACCGGCGTAGCAGTGAAACAGATCAACACCGGAGCCGGCTGCCATCTCGATGCCCACATGATAGGTCATGGTGTTGAAGATTTTGACCTCGCAGCCACCGACATTCTTATGATCGAGAATGTCGGCAACCTCGTCTGCCCCGCCTCCTTCGATCTCGGCGAAGACCACAAGGTAGTCGTCCTTTCGGTGACCGAAGGCGAGGACAAGCCTCTCAAATATCCGCAGATGTTCCAGGCCGCCGACCTGATGCTGATCAATAAAATTGACCTGCGCCCCTATCTGCGCTTCGACCTCGAGCAGTGCAAGACCTTTGCCCGACAGGTCAACCCGAAGATTGAGATCATGGAGTTGTCTTGCCATAGCGGTGAGGGAATGACCGCTTGGTATGAGTGGTTGACTGCGGGCGTTACCAGAAAGCGGCGCGTGCTACGAAAGTGAGCGACGAAGGAGTAAGCGAATGTGTTTAGGTGTACCGATGCAGGTCAAGACCATCGAAAATGAGATGGCCGTCTGTGAAATCGACGGTGTGCAGCGCGAAGCCAGCCTGATGATGATCGATGATGTGCAGGTTGGCGACTATGTGTTGATTCACGCCGGCTTTGCGATCGAGAAGATCGATGATGATGAAGCTCAATTGACCCTGAAGGCTCTGCGCGAGGCACTTGATATAGGCTTGGCTCCCGAGTGAAATACCAGACCGAATTCCGCGATCCGCAACTGGCCAGGGGCTTGCTGAAGGCAATTGCAGACACCGTCTGTGACTATCCTGAAACCAGAAGAAGACCTGCTCGCCAAGAACAACCGCCTGGCAAACAACAACCGGACGCGTTTTTTAGCTGAACAGCTTCTGGTTCTGAACCTCGTCAGTTCGCCCGGTTCGGGGAAAACCTCGATTCTGGAGCGTACGCTGACTGACCTTAAGAAGCAGATTGACTTTGCCGTCCTTGAGGGCGACCAGCAGACAACCAATGATGCTGACCGCATTGCCGCCACCGGCGTAGCGGTGAAACAGATCAACACTGGAGCCGGCTGCCATCTCGATGCCCATATGATAGGTCACGGTGTCGAGGGTTTTGATCTGGCCGCCACCGATATTCTCATGATCGAAAATGTCGGCAACCTGGTCTGCCCCGCCTCTTTCGATCTCGGCGAAGACCACAAAGTAGTTGTCCTTTCGGTGACCGAAGGCGAGGACAAACCGCTCAAATATCCACAGATGTTCCAGGCCGCCGACCTGATGCTGATTAACAAAATCGACCTGCTCCCCTATCTGCGCTTCGATCTGGAGCAGTGTAAGACCTTTGCCCGTCAGGTCAACCCGAAGATTGAGATTATGGAGTTGTCTTGCCATAGCGGTGAGGGAATGACCCTATGGTATGAGTGGTTGGCTGCGGGTGTTGCCCGTAAACAGAGGGACGAGGGACGCGAATAGGATCTTTCCCGCCACGCGCCACGAGAACGAGCGACGAAGGAGTAAAGCGAATGTGTCTAGGTGTACCGATGCAGGTCAAGACCATCGAAAACGAGATGGCTGTCTGTGAAATCGACGGTGTGCAGCGTGAAGCCAGCCTGATGATGATCGAAGATGTGCGGGTTGGCGACTATGTATTAATTCACGCCGGCTTTGCGATCGAGAAAATCGATGATGATGAAGCGCAGTTGACCCTGAAGGCTCTACGCGAGGCACTTGATATAGGCTTGGCTCCCGAGTGAAATACCAGACCGAATTCCGCGATCCGCAACTGGCCAAAGGCTTGCTGAAAGCAATTGCAGCCACCGTCTGTGACTACCCGAAAACCATAACCCTGATGGAAGTCTGCGGCACTCACACCATGGCGATCTACCAGCATGGTATCCGCGCCCTTTTGCCGGAAAAGATCCGTCTGATCTCCGGGCCGGGTTGTCCGGTCTGTGTCACCCCGGTCACTTATGTGGACCATGCCGTCGCCCTGGCGCGACGCTCGGAGACGATCATCGCCACCTTCGGCGACATGGTGCGCGTGCCGGGATCTTCGTCCAACCTGCTCCATGAGCAAGCCAGGGGAGCGACGATTAAAATAGTCTATTCTCCACTCGATGCTGTGACCCTTGCGGAAAAACATCCGGACGCCGATGTGGTCTTTCTCGGTGTCGGCTTCGAAACCACGACACCGACAATTGCCGGCGCGATACTGACTGCCGCCCGAAAAAACCTCAACAACTTTTTCGTCCTCTGTTCACACAAAACCATGCCGGGCCCCATGGCCGCCCTCGCCGGAGATCCGGAACTGCAGGTCGACGGCTATCTCTGCCCGGCGCATGTCTCTGCTATCATCGGCGCCAAGGCCTATCAACCCCTGGTGGATGCTTACCGGGTCCCCTGTGTGGTCACCGGCTTTGAGCCGCTTGATGTGCTGCAGGGAGTGTTGATGCTGGCGCGCCAAGTAACGACTGGCCAGGCCCGGGTTGAAAACCAATATAATCGCGTGGTCAAAACAGATGGAAACCGCAAAGCTCAAGAGCTTCTCAAACAGGTTTTCGAGCCCTGCGATGCCGACTGGCGGGGCATTGGCAAGATTCCGGACAGCGGCCTGCAACTGCGTTCGGACTATGTACGCTTTGACGCGGCACAACAGCTCCCGGTAGATATAGAGCCTGCGGTCGAGCACCAGGGTTGCCTCTGCGGTGAAATCCTCAAAGGTAAAGTTCGCCCGAACGACTGCCCGTTGTTCCGCACAACCTGCACCCCCGAGGACCCGGTCGGTGCCTGCATGGTGTCGAGTGAGGGGACTTGTGCGGCTGAGTATAAATACGGGACCTAGAGGCGGGGTCTGGAAAAATCAAACATCCAGCCTCCAGCCTCTGACTTTAACGGAGTTAATATGAAATCCGACCTAATCTTGCTCGGCCATGGCAGTGGCGGCAAACTCAGCCACCAGCTGCTTGATGACCTGATCGTACCGATCCTCTCAGGGGTCGACCAACGCGATCAGAACGATGCAGCCGTGCTTGCGGCACAGCAGGGTCGGCTGGCGTTCACAACCGACTCTTATGTGGTCGATCCGATCTTTTTCCCCGACGGCAATATTGGCGATCTGGCAATCCACGGCACAGTCAATGATCTTGCTATGGCTGGAGCTACACCTCTGGCAATCAGTGTTGGCTTAATTCTCGAAGAAGGCCTGGAGGTTCACAAACTCAGGGAAATTCTTGAGAGCATGCGTGCTGCTGCCGGAGAAGCCAACGTGGCAATCGTAACCGGTGACACCAAGGTTGTACCGCGTGGTAAAGCCGACAAGATTTTTATCAACACCTCCGGTATCGGTGTGATTGAACACGATCTGGAGATCTCCGGAAGCAATGCGCAGGCCGGTGATAAAATCCTCATCAATGGCACTATTGGTGATCACGGCATGGCGGTTCTTTCCTGTCGGGAAGGGCTCGAACTGGAGAGTGCCATTGTTACCGACAGTGCGCCATTGAATGGCATGGTGAATGAACTTATCGAAGAGCTTGGCGAGCAGTTACACACGCTGCGGGATCCGACTCGCGGTGGCGTCGCCACCACGCTCAAAGAGATTGCCCTGCAAGCTCAAGTCGAAATCACTTTGGACGAAACAACCTTGCCTATCACCCCATCCGTAGGTGCTGCTTGTGCCATCCTAGGTCTGGATCCGCTTTTCGTCGCCAATGAAGGTAAATTGCTCGCCTTCGTCGCCGAGGAAGTTGCCGGTCAGGCGCTGGCCATCCTGCAGCGCCATCCTCATGGCAGGCAAGCAGCCATCATTGGTGAAGTCACAGCGACTGCCCCTGGCAAAGTTCGCTTGAAAACAGCTATCGGCGGTTTGCGTGCCATTGAAATGCTTGCTGGTGAGCAACTGCCACGTATCTGCTAAAATCCAACGGTTCTATAACCCAAAAAGGTTTAACACTGAGGCGCTAAGAACGCAGGGGAGGTAAGAACGCAGGGGGAAAAGCTCTTAAATCTCAGGAAAACGTCTCAATCACAGTCATTATTCTCTGCGTCTTCGCGTCTTTGCGTTAGTTAATTGCTTTAAGTATTGCTTTGCCTTTGTTTGGGTTATAAGTCCGAAATTCAACGGCCATAAGACTTGTGGTGATTTCACCGTATCGCGCGCGAAAAATGCCCACTTTTACTGTATTACTCCACAAAACAACGTCTCAACCATTAAAACACATCAATAAGCCCTATCATTTCAAGCACATCTGAACTCACACCCTATGTGATAAAAAATGGCACAGCTGATGCATTGCAGTTTACCATCATGCCAGTCATTATCCGTTTCCGAACGCTCTGGCAAGAAAAGGAGTCTCTCATGTTCAAACTCGCAACCCTTATCGGTTCACTGGCATTTTTCTTCAGCAGCTGGTTCACTGGATTCACCCTGCCGCGTTTCACACAAGGTCCGGGCGATTACATCCTGATGCCGCTGATCGGTTACATCATGATTATCGTGGCAGCCCAGGTCGCCGCCAAAATTATTCCGCAGAAGCAACAATAAATCCCCCCTCACCCCCCTTTACAAAGGAGGGAACGACACAAAGACAGATTGCTTCCCCCTTTTTAAAGGGGGATTGAGGGGGATTTCAGCGCTTCGGAGAAACCGGCAAGAACCTGACCGGACATTGCTGAATAAAGGCAGTAAAAAGGCCTGAAGTGGATCACTTCAGGCCTTATTTGTATCTTATGAATTTTTATTTTACTGAAACTTCAATTCGAGCGGTTCAGAAATGCGGCCCAAGCCGTAAAGGTTGGGTGTAGAAGCATCCGGAGGATTGCCATACAGACTGAAGATCGAGATACCAAACAGGTATGATTTGCCGGCCGCAGGGTCAAACTGCAGATCGTCATCATGACCGGTATTTAAATTACGGGCGAACTCAACAGTCCAGAGACCACCGCTCCAGACGCCCTTGGCACGCACATCAGCACGACTGCCTTGCGGAGATCCAACAGGGAAGGCATCGATCAGATCGCCTTCATAGGCTTCCGGCTTGTAGGTATTGTACGGCGGTTTACCGGCATCGCTCAAACGGCTCAGGTAACGCTTCTTGCCGGTGGCGCTGACTTTTTCTTTACTTTTCTTTCCAGGAGAGTCTGCAAGAAGCTGCGTCTTGTCATCGGCAAATCCGGCAGGGTTGGTACGGTTCGCTTTCCAGTACCAGACATCGGCACGATAGTTGTCATCAGAGAGGCTGGAAAGGTCGACCTCTTTGTCCATCATGTTCCACTTGAAGACAAAAGTATCTTCGCGGTGCGCACCAATTTCATATTTCTTGTCAGCAGCATTCCAGACCCAGGGCTTATGCAGAAAATTCTGAGCAGCGTCGGGGAATTGCACCAGGAAAAAAATCTGATCGGCCGTGTAAACGGAGCGAAACAGAATCTTTTTTCCTGAGGCCTGATCGACAACAACCAGCGGCTTCACACCCTTCCAGGCAGCATCTTGTGCGGAGCCATCGAGGACAGGGGCGTCGGCAACCTTGACCGAGGGGATATCAGTCGCCGCAAAGACCATGCTAGTCATTGAAAAAAAACAAACAACAAGGAACAGAAACATCACTCTTTTAAGATGAACCATTAGTTATACCTCCCTATTGGAGCGGGAGTATAAGTCATGATTCAAAGTACGCCAACCTAATTGTTTTTAACATACAAGGCAAGAATGACGACCATCACACCATTCACAACAACAGGTAATTAACGGCACATGTAACCGATAATTTCATCGATAAACTCCCCGCAGAACCGCTGCAACTTGTGCTTGCCGACACCGCTGATCGCCATCATTGACGCTTCATCTGTGGGCATCTTTGCCGCCATCTCTGCCAGAGTGGCATCACCAAAGATCACGTAAGGCGGGACTCCGTCGGCATCAGCCAGCTGTTTGCGGCGCATCCGCAAAGCATCAAAGAGATCATCATCGTAATCGAAATCACCGACCTGCGGGCGACCTTTCTTCTGCAGGGTTTTGACCCGGATGCGCGGCTTGGCCAGCACCAGCGTCTCTTCGCCACGCAGCAGCGGTCTTGCTGCTGCAGTCAATTTCAACACCGAATAACTGGCGACATCCTGCACCAGGTAGCCATGATGAATCAGCTGTCGGAGGAGACTGCTCCAGGCATCAGCAACTTTCTCGGCACCGATGCCATACGTGGACAGCTTGTCGTGCTTTAAATCAAAAATCCGCTGTGTTTGCGCACCTCGCAGCACATCGACCACATGACCGACACCGAAACGCTGACCGACGCGAAAGACACAGGAGAGCGCCTTTTGCGCATCAACTGTGGCATCGTAGGTTTCCGGTGGATTGAGGCAGATATCACAGTTGCCGCAATCTTCCTCTAAACGCTCACCGAAATAACCAAGCAAAACACGTCGCCTGCAGGTCTGCGCTTCACCGAAACCAACCATCGCCTGCAGCTTGTGCAATTCAATGCGCTTCTGTTCAGGATTGCGGCCCTTCTCGATCAACCCCCGACTGATGGCGATATCGCCGTAACCAAAGAGCAGCAGGGCCTCGGCCGGCAGACCGTCACGCCCTGATCGTCCTGTCTCCTGGTAGTAGCTTTCGATATTTTTCGGCAGATCATAATGGACCACGAAACGCACATTCGGTTTGTCAATGCCCATGCCGAAGGCAACCGTCGCCACAACGATCTGGATATCATCACGCAAAAACATCTCCTGGACCTGCTTGCGTTCCTTGCTGCCCAACCCGGCATGATAGGCCCGGGCCTTGAGCCCGGTTGCGGCCAGGCGATCGGCAACTTCCTCGACCCGCTTGCGCGAGAGGGCATAAATGATCCCCGCTTCCTGCTGATGATCTTCGAGAAACGCCACCAGCTGATCAAACGGCTTCTGTTTTTCGACCACTGTGTAACGAATATTCGGCCGGTCGAAACCGGTGATGAAGCAATTGGCCTGCTGTAAGCCAAGACGCTGCAGCACATCCTGCCGGGTCTGCGGATCAGCGGTGGCGGTCAATCCGATCATCGGCACGTCGGGAAAAAGACCACGCAACCGGCCAAGCTGAACATATTCGGGGCGGAAATCATGTCCCCATTGGGAAACGCAATGGGCCTCGTCAATGGCGAACAGGGCAATGGGCAGGGTCTTCAGACGCTCAAGAAAACCATCGCTCAGGAGACGTTCTGGAGCAACATAAAGCAGGTCCAGATCACCGGCGTGTAACCGGGCCAGCACCTGGCGGGTTTCCCCGACCTTGAGAGACGAATTGTAAGCTGCCGCACGCACACCATTAGCAACCAGGGCATCGACCTGATCCTTCATCAGTGAAATCAGCGGCGAGACCACGATGGCCACGCCATCACGAATCAGTGCGGGGATCTGGAAACAGAGGGATTTGCCACCGCCGGTCGGCATCAGCACAAAAGAATCCTGACCGGCTATCAGCGCATCGATGATCGGTTCTTGAGATGGGCGAAATTCCGTATAGCCAAAAACTTCATGGAGAATCTGGCGTGTTTCAATTGATTGTGCCATGGGTGAAATAGCCTTCGAAAGGGGGCGTATAAACGCCGATTACATAACATTGCATATTGGACAGGGCATCGCTCTATCTAAGTACGTATAATTCTCGATTTCCCCCGCCACGCGCTACGCGCCACGAGATTCCTGCCTCAACGCCAGATCAAGCAGAACCAGCGCTGCCATCGATTCAACAATCGGCACGGCACGCGGTACGACGCAGGGGTCATGTCGGCCTTTGGCCTCTAACGTCACCGGCTTGCCGTCGAAATCAACTGTCTGCTGAGGCTGCCCGATTGTCGCCACCGGTTTGAATGCCACCCGGAACAGGATCGGTTCACCGCTGGAGATACCACCTAAAACGCCTCCGGCATTATTGGTCACCGTACCGAGACGTGCGCCCTTCTGCACGAAGGGGTCATTATGCTGCGAACCACGCAGTTGCGTACCGGCAAATCCTGAGCCAATTTCAAAACCCTTGGTGGCCGGCAGCGACAACATCGCCTGGGCGAGCATGGCGTCAAGCTTGTCGAACACCGGCTCTCCCCACCCGGCCGGAATGTTACGACAGACGCAGGAAACGGTACCGCCGATCGAATCCTTGTCATCCAGCACTTCGCGCACCAGCGCTTCCATACGTTCTGCCGAGGGCTGATCCGGACAACGGGAGAGGTTTGCATCGACCTGCGCCCGGCTGACCGTATCAGGATCGACACCAGACGCCTGTTCGGAGCCGACAGAGCTGACCCAGGCAACGATCTCTACTCCCCATTTTTCGCGCAGGATCTTTTCCGCGATGGCCCCGGCGGCTACCCGACCAATGGTTTCGCGAGCGCTGGAACGACCGCCGCCACTGCTGGCACGGATCCCGTATTTGGCCTGGTAGGTAAAATCGGCATGGGAAGGACGCGGTACCTTGTTCATTTCGCCATAGTCACCAGGGCGCTGATCTTTATTATGTACCAGCAGGCCGATCGGTGTACCGAGAGTCAGACCATCCTCAACTCCCGAGAGAATCGTAACCTGGTCCGCTTCCTCGCGTGGCGTGGTCAGATCGCTCTGCCCCGGTCGGCGCCGGTCTAACTGCCCCTGGATATCGGCTTCGGAGAGCTGTAAACCAGCGGGACAGCCATCGACCACAGCGCCGACGCCAATGCCATGGGATTCACCAAAAGTGCTTACGCGAAACAAAGTACCGAGCGAACTGGACATTTTCGTACTCCTAAAAGACTTTTTGCCTCTGGCTGCCTACCGACCCAGAGCATTATAAACGATTCGGCGTTTCAGGGAAGCCTGGAAGAAAAAAAGATTAAAGTGTGGCCGGAGAAATTCTTGAGGCATTTCTTACTTGACATACATAACCGTTGCGGTTATCTTTCATTTACAGAACATTGCTTTTGCATGTTCTCCCTCCTAGGTAATACCTAGAAACCCGTTGCCCCACAGTCTAACCCCCCTCCTGGCTGTGGGGCTTTTTTTATCAAAATTCAGGGTTCGTGAGCATGTAGCACTATCCACCCGGATCTCATTGAATCGTTATGAGACGCGTACAGATCACCTTGTCTTCTGGCAGTCTGTCGGGGTTTCTGGTAAATTAACCTCACGAAAACAATTAGTAACTGCAATAAACCTGCAAATCAGCAGAGGGAGAAGCGCCATGCCTTTATTGAAAAGCGCCGGCCTGATCGTCGTATTTTGCCTGTTCATAATGATAACCGGATGTTCACCTGAAGTAGGTAGTGACGGATGGTGTGAGGATATGAAAGAGAAACCGAAAGGAGACTGGACAGCCAGTGAAGCGGCGGATTACACCAAGCATTGCATTCTCAAGTAATTTTCAACAGCGGAAATTAAGCGGGGTTCAGGTAGGGCTGATCACTTTAGCAATCACTGAGTACCAATGCCCAAGGCCTGACAAAGTTCGACAATGCTGCAGACAGTCAGCGTCGGTTGAATCTCCCAGGGATCAAAGACCGCCTGCGGCGAGCGCTTAACCCAGGCGCCACGCATACCGGCCGAGATGGCGCCGATTACATCAAAAGGGTTGCCGGAGATCAACCAGGCGTCCGCACCGCAGGCACCGGCCTGGCGCAGGAAGTGAGCGTAAACTGCAGGGTTCGGTTTAAAACTCTTGATTTCATCAGTACTGACCACGCCCTCCAGGTAGTGGTCGATGCGGGCCTGCTGCAACAGGTTGCGCACATCATCGGGCTTGCCGTTGGAGAAGGCATACAAGCGACAACCGGCGGCCTTAAGTCGCTCCAGCCCCTGTTCTGCATCAGCGAACGCAGGCAGGTAGCGATAGGCTGCCAGCAGGCCGGCCCGCTTATCATTACTCATTTCGACCTGAAGGGTTTCGCAGCAAAAATCGAGCGCATTACTGGTGCAGACAGAGAAGTCCCGGTAGTTTTGCATCAACCCTCTGCGAAACGAATATTCAAGCTGCTTGGATCGCCAGAGATCTGAGAAAGTCCCGGCCCGTTCACCGACCAGCTTCTTCAGAGCGGTAACGATCCCGGCAGTATCGATCAGTGTGCCATAGACATCGAAGGCAATTGTTATTGACATGTTTTTCTCCATAACACAGGGCTTTCTTCCATAACACAGGGCTTTCTTCCATAACACGGGGATTGCCGTTCATAACAACTCCTGGGAGTTGTCATTACCCGACCGGGGCGTTACTATGGGCTAGCAGCCTGTCGAACAATCTAAAGAACAGGCTGCTAGCAGTTTTATTATACAGCATTGAGGAGAGGGTACGGCTTTGCACAAGATCTTTATAGAACTGGTTCCGCGCGATCGCGAATCGCTACAACAGGAGATGCAACTGGTCCGGAAGAATTTCCCGACCATTGATACGATCAACATTCCCGATCTGCTCAAATTTTCGTTCAGAAGCTGGGACGCCTGCATCCAGGCGAAGACGCTCTTTCCTCACGCCATCCCTCATTTACGCGCCATCGACTTCGACCTGAGCAAACCTTTTCCGCTGGTGGAAACCTTTGAGAAAAATGGCATCGACAGCGTTCTGGTCATTGCCGGTGACCAACCCCAGGACATGTCGCGTCGGGTTTTTCGAACCAGTTCGATTGAATTGATCCGCGCCATCAAGGAGCAGATGCCAAACCTGAAAGTCTACGCCGGCATCGATCCTTATCGTTCCGGAATCAAAAACGAGCTCGACTATGTCAAGCGCAAGCTCAACGCCGGAGCTGAAAGCTTCTTCACTCAGCCGTTCTTTGATCTCCGACTCATGGAGATCTATCGCGATCTTCTGGCAGGGCTTGATGTCTTCTGGGGGATCAGCCCGGTTATGAGTGTACGCAGCAAGGACTATTGGGACAACCTCAACAATGCTATTTTCCCGCCGGACTTCGAACCGACCATGGAGTGGAATCGAAATTTCGCCAAGCAAGCACTGGAGTTTTCCAAGCGAACCGACTCCAGCCTCTACTTCATGCCGATCCGGGTTGATCTGGTTGAATACCTGGAGGGGATACTTTAAAACTGCTAAAGCCTTGGCCGCTGATTAGCGCAGATAGACGCTGATAAATCTAAACCAAAACAATTAGTCTTCTGTTTTTAAGTCTTTAAAACCTTATCAGCGAACATCAGCGTTAATCAGCGGCCAAAAGTTTTTGACTTTGATTGATTTAATCGAATCACAGATTTTTTTTGCATTATCAGCTGCAATCAGTCAAGAGGATCGAAAGAATCCTTATCAGCGTAGCACAAGGGGCAAACCCAATTATCCGGCAGGTCATCGAACGCCGTGCCAGGCGGGATATCGTTCATCGAGTCACCCTTCTCCGGATCGTAGATGTAACCACAGTTAGCACAGATATATCGCACATTATCCTCCTTGAACTTAAAAATTTACACTTCAATTCAAAATCAAGAATTCAAAATTCAAAACTCAAAATTCAAAACTATATTCCACCTATACAGCAAAATACTTGGCCTGCGGATGATGAGCGATGATCGCCGAGGTACTCACTTCGGGAACCATCTCCATCGTCTCGGTTAAAGTCACACCGATCGCCTCCGGCTCGAGCATCTTGAACAGCATCTTGTGGGCATCCAGATCAGGGCAGGCGGGGTAGCCGAAACCATAGCGAGAGCCTTGATAACCCTGGGTCACGTAGCCGGTCATGTCGTTCGGTTGTTCACCGGCGATGCCAAGCTCACGGCGCATCACCTCATGCCAGTACTCGGCCAGGGCGTCGGTCACCTCGACGCTGAAGCCGTGCAGCATCAGATAATCGTGGTAGGCGTCGGCCTCGAACAGCCGCTTGGTCTCGGCAGCGATCTGATCGCCGATAGTAACCACGAAGAAGGCCGCAATATCGCCGCCTTCATCGCGACTGCGGTAATAATCCGCGATACATAGATGCGGTGGTGACTGCTGACGCGGGAAGTCGAATGCAAACGTCTCATCGCCAGCCTCGACATAGAGGGTATCCCCCTCGCCGTAACAGCGGAAATAGCCGTAAGCCGCCTTCGGTTGCAGCAGACCTTCTTCCAGAACCTGACGTTTGAGCTTTTCGTAAAGCGGCAGGACCGTCGTACGGGTCAGTTCGGCATACTCTTCGGCGCTGGAACTGGACGTACGCCGGTAGCCCCAGCGACCACGGAACAACGCCTGCTCGTTGACATAGGGAAACAGCTTGGCAGGATCGATATCAGTGACATGACGCAAGCCGAGAAACGGCGGTTCGGGGATTGCGTCACTACGGTCTATCTTGACGTTCTTCAGGCCCGGCTTCATACGCGGCTGGCCACTCTTCGGCGCCGCTGCGGTGGCTATCAACTGCCCGGCCTCGTAGTCTTTCAACGCTTTAAGACCATCGAAAGCATCGGCACAGTAAACCACGGGCGCATCATAGTTCGGTACGCAGGAGTTAGCGACAAACTCGCGGGTCAGGGCGGCACCGCCCAGCAAAATCGGCACTTTGAGTCCGGCTTCACGATACTGTGGCAGACTCTCCTGCATGACGATCGCCGACTTCACCAGCAGTCCACTCAAACCGATCATGTCAACCTGCAGTTCCTGGGCTTTGGCAATGATCGTTTCGGCCGGCACCTTGATACCGATGTTGAAGACCTTATAGCCATTGTTAGAGAATAGAATATCGACCAGATTCTTGCCGATATCATGGACGTCACCCTGCACAGTGGCCAGCAGAATTTTGAGGCCCTCTTCTTCACCAACCCGTTCCATGTGCGGCTCCAACCAGGCAACGCTCTTCTTCATGGCCTCGGCCGACTGCAACACAAAGGGTAGCAGCAATTCGCCCTTGCCGAAGAGTTCGCCGACATGGCGCATCGCCGGCACCAGGATCTGGTTGACGATGTCGAGAGGTCGATTACGCTCGAGCAACACGGCGAGAATATCCTCGATGCCGTTCTTGTCGCCGCGTACAATCTTCTGGTGCAACTCTTCCTCGGGACGTTTGTCCAGGGTTTCGTCATCCTCTTGCGTTTCGACCCTCTCGGCAAAATGATCAATAAAGCGCATTAACGGCGATTTCTCTGCACCCTGATCACGATTGTAAATCAGGTCAAAGCAGAAGGTTCTGTCCTCCTCGCTGATCTGCGCCAGCGGCAGGATCTTGCCGGGATCGATGATTGCCGCATCAAGCCCCTGTTCAACCGCTTCATGCAAGAATACCGAGTTGAGAATCTTGCGCGACGCCGGTGGCAGTCCAAATGAGATGTTGCTCAAGCCAAGCACAGTGAACACACCCGGCAACTCCTGCTTGATGCGCCGAATACCCTCCAGAGTCTGGATCCCGGCATCAAACAGGTTCTTATCGCCGGCACCGATGGTGAAAGTGAGCGGATCAAAGAGGATGTCCTGGGGGCGCAGACCGTGCTTGCCGACTGCCTGCTCGTAGATCTGACGGGCGGTCTCCACCTTCTCATCAGCAGTCATCGCCATGCCCTCTACATTGATGGTCAGGGCAACCACCGCCGCGCCGTATTTCTTCGCCAGACGACAGACCTTGTCGAGGGTCTTGCCACCGTCTTCGAGGTTGATCGAGTTGATGATGCTGCGGCCGGGATAGAGCTTAAGACACGCCTCGATGCAGGCTGGCGTGGTTGAATCAATCATGATCGGAATCTTGACTGACTCCGCATAGAGTTTGACCAGCCGGGTTAGATCGGCGGTCTCGTCGCGACCGGCATATGCGGAGCAGAGATCGAGTACTTGAGCGCCCTGCGCCTCCTGGTCGAGACCAATACGCAGGCAGCCATCAAAATCGTCGGCCAGCAGGCATTCGCGGAACTTCTTCGATCCGTTGGTGTTGGAGCGCTCGCCGATCAGCAGCGGCGGGATTTCCTGGGCTATCTCCACAGCTTGGTAAAGACTTGCAACTGAAGGCTTCATAGTGACACCTCACGTTCAGCCGGGGAGAGCTCCGCGCAGGCAACAGCGAGTTGACGGATATGCTCCGGGGTGGTGCCGCAACAGCCGCCGACGATGCTGACGCCGTCGTCCTCGATGAACTTGCTCATGTTGCGAACGAACTCTTCCGGCGTCATCGGGTAAAAAGTCTTGCCGTCGACCACACTGGGCAAACCCTGGTTCGGCATACAGGAGATGCGCCCCGGCCAATTGTGGCCAAGGTAGCGGATATGCGAAACCATATCGGCCGGACCGGTAGCACAGTTGAGGCCGAGCGAAAAGATCGGAAAAGGTTCCAGGGTGGCGCAGATCGCGGCGATGTCACTGCCGACCAGCATGGTCCCCTGGCGTTCCATGGTCACTGAAACCAGCACCGGGATATCCCGGCCGGTTTCTTCGAGCACATCGAAGCAGGCCACCAGTGCGGTTTTCACCTGTAGCAGATCCTGGCAAGTTTCAATGACCAGGGCATCGACACCGGCCTCGACCAGTGCCCGCATCTGCTCGGCCAGCGAAGCCGCCAGCTCGTCAACCGAGATATGGGCCAACGACGGCAGCTTGGTGGTCGGGCCGATCGAACCGGCCACATAGCATCCTCTGCGGTTACCGATCGCTTGCCGGGCATTGGCCACCGCCGCCCGGTTGATTTCCACAGTCCGCTCGGCCAGGTCGTACTCGACCAGTACGATAGAACTCGCACCAAACGTATTGGTTTCGACCACCACCGCCCCGGCATCGAGAAACGACTCATGCAGCGCGACAATTATCTCCGGTGCAGTAAGGTTCAAGAGTTCGTTACAACCGGCACAGTCCTGCCAGGCGGCTTCCGGAATCGCAACTTCCTGTAGATTGGTGCCGCAGGCGCCGTCAAACAACAGGATTTTTTCGTCGGCAAAGCTCATATCACAACTTTCCTTTTCTTAAGCACTCAGGAATATTAACCTTTTTCATGGACATTTCAACTCCATAGACCTTTTAACTCCATGGATTATTGAACCAAAGATGGAATCACTGCTCTTTTTGAGCATTTGCATTCGCGCAGGCAATACAGACCGCAGCCGTTTCAAAAAGACCACTTTTATCGTTATAAACAGACGCCGGACGCAGGTGCAACGAGCAGGTCACCCGATAACAGAGATCACAAGCCTTGCTCTCGCTTGCTGTCGATGCGTAATCACAGATATGACAGGCCCAGGGAGATCTTTCCATTTCGTCGCTACAACCCATAAAACTCTCTTAAACTTAGTTCAGAACCAATATTCTAAAAATCAAACGTCAAAACCCCTTGACCATACCACCGTCGACCATAATGGCACTGCCGGTAACGTAGGAACTGGCACCCGAGGCCAGGAAGGTCACCATGCGAGCAAACTCCTCCGGCTCGCCATAGCGACCAAGCGGGATGAGTTTGCGTGATTCGGTGGCGATCTGGTCAAGTTCGACGCCACGCTTGTCTGCCTTGAGTTGGTCGAGGTAGCGGGTGCGGTCAGTGGCAATGCGTCCAGGGGCCACGGTATTGACAAGAATGTTGTACGGCGCCAGCTCGTTGGACAGGCTTTTGCCGAGGCCGAGCAGGCCCATCCGGTAGACATTGGAGAGAATCAGGCCGGGGATCGGCTGCTTGATGGACGATGAGGTAACGTTTATGATGCGCCCACCTTTTATCTTGAGGTCGGGCAAAACCGCCCGCACCATGCGCACGCAGCTGAGCAGGTTGAGCTCGAAGGCCTGCTGCCAGGTAGCGTCATCGATCTGATCGAAGCCGCCGCCAGGAGGGCCGCCGGCGTTGTTGATCAGGATGTCAATCGATCCGAGCCGCTCACGGGTGGCTACGACCAGCGCCTCGATGTCGGCGGCCTTGGTGATATCACAAGGTTGACATTCAACTTTTCCCTTCGCCTTGGCCAGCAGTTCCTGACGGGTGGCTTCCAGTTGTTCGACGTTGCGGCTGGTCAGCATGACGTGACAGCCTTCGAGAGAGAGTTGGGTTGCGATCGCCTTGCCGAGACCCTTGCTTGAAGCTACGACCAGGGCCACTTTGTCCTGTAATTGCAAATCCATCTTTATTGCTCCTTTTTATCTGTAGCAGATAGCTTGATATTTTCCAGCAAGTTATCAATTCGCCAGTTTGAGATCCCTGACAGGATTGGCCAGGCGAGGAAAACCGTCGATGCGCGCTTCGATCAGATCGCCATCGCGAATGACTGCAGCACCCGGTGTCCCGGTGGAAATGATGTCGCCCGGCAGTAAGGTCATAACCCGGGAATGGAAGGCGATCAGAAAGTCCGGAGGGAAGGTCATGTTCGATATGACATTTCGCCGATGCAGCTGCCCGTTGATGTAGGTTGCCACATGTAAGGACAAGAGATCGTCGATCTCGTCCGGGGTGACCATCTGCGGGCCGAAGCTGAAGAAACTGTCGAAACTCTTGGAGAGGGTCAGGTTCCGCGGGTTGCGCTGCAGAATGTCTTCGGCGGTCATGTCGATAATCGGTACAAAACCGGCCACCATCCGGTAAGCCTCTTCCTGCGGGACATCCTTGCACTGCTGACCGATGACAATACCCAGTTCAGCCTCTCCGGTGGTCCGGTCGGACAGTCGTGGCACCAGGACCGTGTCGCCTGGACCGATAATGGTGGTATCCGGTTTCATGAAGCTGGCGGGCTCAGTGCGGGGCGCAGTCTCACTGAGATCCCGCGCGTGCTCGGCGTAGTTCAGGCCGATCCCCCATATCTTGCGAGGATGGCGGTAAAGCGGGGCGTAATCGGCATCGAGCGGCATACACGGAACGCGCAGGCTTTCGAGTTCCGCGTCACCGCCCTGGCAATACCAGCTGTTGAGCGACTCAAGTTGGCCGGAGATGATCAGCGAGAACAGTTCGGTCGGCCAGGAGCTGCCAACGATGCGGTTGAGTTCTTCCAGAGTGACCAGTCCACGGGCGGTCACGATCGCTGCCGTCTCCCGGCCCTGATGCTTTATGGTTGCCAGACGCATGAGAGAGTTGCCTTCCAGTGAACAGTTACGCGATGAATGTAAAGGGGTCCAGACGTCCGGTCAGGTTGCTGCCGGGTAAGAGTTCGGCCAACAGCTCTGTAAGTTGTGCTGCGGAAGTCGGATTAAGCGGAGCACCCGGATGGCGGACGGTATTGTCAGCAAGAAGGCCGCGCAGGCGGAAGAGTTCCTTGCGGATAGCAATACCCGGTTGTTGCTCGAAGGCAATCAGTGGCAAGAAATGCCGATAGACGGCCATCGCGGTTTCTTGACGCTGCTCGCGCACAGCCTGAACCATGGCCATCAGCACTTCCGGAAAGGCGAAACCGGTCATGAAACCGCTACTGCCACTACGCAAGTCGAACAGGCCATAGAGCGCGCCAAGGCCAGTGAGAATTGGCACGCTACGCTCAGTCATGCCTTGCAGCAGGCCCTGCACGCGAGGCGCGGTCGGCAGACCCTCCTCTTTGAAACAAGCGACCTGCGGCAGCTCCCGAACCATACGCAGCAACAAGGGGATCGACATGTGTACTTGAGTGGAGCCCGGATGATCCTGAACGACCAGCGGGATCGAGAGGCCATCGGCAACCCGGCGGAAGTAGTCAAAAACCCGCTCCTCATTGGGGACAGGTTCTTGTGCAGGGGTGACCATCACGGCTGAGGCACCGAGTTCCGCAGCCATCTGGCAGAGACCGCGAGTTGCCAAGGTGCCCTTGTGACTGGTACCGACCACGATCGGAATGCGCCCTTCGGCGGCATTCACTGCTGTACGAATCAACTGCTCGCGCTCACTATCGAGAAGACGGTTGGATTCACCGAGCACACCGAGAATAGTGACACCATCAACGCCAATCTCTGCATTAAAGCGAATCAGGCGATCAAAAGATTCCAGATCGAGTTGTTCCTGAGCATTGAAGGGGGTCACCAGGATCGGGTAGACTCCCTGGAAGTTTGGAATCGAGGCCATATTTTCTCCTTCAAGGGGTCTCAGTCAAGGCCGTTTAGGGGGACTGCGACGGATAGATGCAGTCCCCCAGCGTAGCGCGGTTAAACAGGCTGGGTACTGGATTGCATACGTTCACGCACGGCGGCACGACGTGGCCACTGCTTGAGTACCACGGCAACGAACAGGGCCAGGCCAATCAGGTCGAACCAGCCACCCGGCCAGAACAAAAAACCCGCCGCACCAAAGAGTAGCAGCACTTCGAGCCAGGTCGCGTGATCCAGAAAATATCGATCCAGACAGGCGGCAAAGGCAATCAGGCCAATCAGGGTGCTGAGCATGGTCGTTATCACATCGAACGGTGTACCGTTCATCAACAACGGTCGATAAGCCATAATGATCGGGATGATGTAGATGCCCTTGGCCAGTTTCCAGGAGGTGAAAGCCGTGCGCATCGGGTTGGCCCCGGCGACACCGGCGGCGGCGAAACTGGCGAGGCTCACGGCGGAGTCACGTTCGAATCCTGGGAATACCAGAAAACAATCATATGGGCAACCACAATCGGCACGCCCAGATCCTGCAACGCCGGACCGGCCAGAATTACCAGCACAATATAGGAGGCGGTGACCGGCAGACCCATACCGAGCACCAGCGAAGCCCCGCCGATCAGCAGGATAGCCAACACCTTG
>PVMK01125876.1_pt1 | contig 18704 bp, 21 predicted proteins | sample 1853481 | NCBI WGS metagenome assembly PVMK01 (sample SAMN08533507, study PRJNA380276) | Marine sediment metagenome, whole genome shotgun sequencing project. | reverse complement strand
TTGGCCGGCAAAGGTAATAAGGCACCTCGATTGAAAGGAGTTACTCATGGGCGCTGAAAGTGTTCGCCAACAGCCATCAGACGCCGCCACTGATTATCGCTACAAGCGGTTTACTACCCGTCTTCTTTTCCGGGACCTGCGATTCGGCAAAGAGGCGGCAGGGCCGGGTGACTCTTTCCCATCATTTGAACTGCTCACCACAAACGGTGATCACCTGGTCAACAACGACGTGTTCGGCCACAAGCCCGTCCTGGTCATCTTCGGATCAATGACTTGCCCGATGACGGCGAGTGCTGCGCCGTCTGTGCAGGAACTTTATGATGAATACGGCGATCGCGTCGATTTCATCATGCTATACGTCCGCGAAGCACATCCGGGGGAGCACTTCACGCAATCTGAAACCATGGAGGAAAAGCTGAAGCACGCGCGGGCATTAGAGGAGCTTTATGACATTCAGTGGACAGTGGGGGCCGACAACATAAATGGAGACTTACACCGGGCGTTGGATCCGAAACCGAACGCCGCATACCTGATGAACAGCGAAGGAATAATCCTCTTCCGTTCACTGTGGGCCGCAGATCGGGACGCATTGCGTCAGGCACTGGCTGCCGCAACAGCCGGGCGAGCACCAGAAAGAAAGCAAAGCGAGACTGTGCTTGGCCCCGTAATCCGGGCAATGGGGCAAGTGCAAGAGGTCATGAAACGGGGTGGCCCACAGGCGGTCAGCGATCTATGGCGAGCGGGTTTTCCCATGGCTCTGGCCGGGCGCGTCGCGACATTTTTCACGCCGCTCTCGCCGGATCACCGCGGTATTGCCGCAGTGCTTACGCTAGCGCTCGGCATGTTAGCTGCGTTGGGTATATTGGGCGCCTGGTTCTTCGCCTGAAGAGCCTGTACAACTGAGTGACGTCGCGCAGGAGGCCAATAACCATGACACCAAAGTTGAACGGCATCGATCATGTACACATCTATGTTGCTAGTTGGGGTGAGGCAGAAGACTGGTATGAAACTGTATTGGGCTTTAAACGTGTTGAAGCCCTTATGGCCTGGGCGGTCAAAGATGGTCCCCTGACCATAGAAAACCCGGAAGGTAATATTCATTTAGCGTTATTTGAAAGCGATAGTCATCCAGACACATCTGTCATCGCATTCGGCGCCAGTGGCGAGGAATTTTTAGCCTGGAAAGTACATCTTGAAGGCCACGACCTTGAACTCAGGCTTACGGATCACAAGTTGACGTTTTCATTGTACTTCAGCGATCCCTGGGGAAATCCCTATGAGATAACGACCGGTGAACGTGACCATGTTGCAGAGCAACTGGGCTGACAAGAGAATGACTGGTCTCGACACAGAGCAGATGCCTGCACTTGTGACTACTGTTCTGAGACTTTGCCGATCCAAAGTGAGAAAATTATGCGAGATTCTTCAGGTTTGAACACCGCAGTTATCTATGGCAGCGCTCGCCGGAGCCGGCAGGGCATCAAAGCGGCGCGCTTTGTTGTGCGGAAGCTCGAAGAGCGTGGTCATGCTGTCACGCTGGTCGATTCCCTGGAGCACCCGTTGCCCTTTCTTGACCTGATGTATAAGGAGTATGAGGAAGGGAAAGCGCCTAAAGCGATGGAAATGGTCGGCGAGATACTCAATACGGCAGATGGATTTATCATCGTAAGCGCCGAGTACAATCACAGCATTCCGGCAGCATTGAAGAATCTTCTCGATCACTTCCAAAGCGAGTATCTGTACAAGCCGAGTGCACTTCTCGATCACTTCCAAAGCGAGTATTTGTATAAGCCGAGCGCGATCGTCACATATTCTGCAGGTCCCTTCGGGGGCGTTCGCGCATTAGTCAACCTGCGTGCCATCCTGGCTGAGCTCGGTACTCCGAGCATTCCAAGCGCATTCCCCGTTTCTCAAGTTCAGGACGCATTCGATGACGATGGCAATCCGTTGGATCAAGCCTATAACGAAAGAATCGTCAAATTCCTGGATGAGTATGAGTGGTATGCAAACGCATTAAAGCATGCGCGTAGCCAGGTGAAATTGGATCACGATCTTCCTACGCAGCAACAAATGTGTCGCGGAAAATAGCAATCAGGCATAAAATTTCTAATAATATTATTAACTTATAGATAGCATCGCGTTAGCCTGTTTATCAACAAAAGTGGCAATTAACGGAGGCAACATGAATCCAGCCAACACCGGGACGCAACCCGTAATCGGGGATCGCCGGCTGTATGATCATTTTATGGAAATCGCCCGTAATCGAATTACCACCCGGCAATTCGACCCGGAGTACGAAGTGCCCAAAGAGCATTTCGAAATGATCCTGGAAGCAGCGCGTCATGCACCATCGGGTGCCAACTCCCAGCCCTGGCACTACATCGTGATCCGGGATCCGGAGGTCAAGCAGGAAATCGCCGATTACTTCGTCGCGGAACAGCGCTTTCGCGCCACCCTCAAGATGAAGTTTCCGACACCCAACTATGCCGGCCTCGCGACTGCACCCGGATTCATTGTCGTCGTCGCAGATTTTCGCTATGTAAAAGCGTTTCCGATGCTTAAAGACGATGATTCCGATCTCAACAAAATGTACATCGAAAACGCGGAGCGCATCCTCCTGCAAAGCGTTGCGGCGTCCACGATGTCGGCACACCTTGCTGCTGCTGCGCTCGGCTATAACGTCTGGTGGGTAACCGCTATCGGCCAGCAGAAAGCGCAGGAAGCGATGCGGCCGCTTCTGCAAGTTCCGGACGAGCTTTCGATTCTCGACCTCATGTGTTTCGGGCCGCCACTCAAGGAGCCTTACAAGCGGTGGAAAAAAGAGCCAGAGGAAATCATTCACTGGGACGTCTTCGATCAGAAAAATTTCATGACCGACGACGAGCTCGACGTCTGGATCAAGAAGAAGCGCCACAAGGTCATGTACAAGGACGCCGCGAAAATTGACTAGATACGGTGCCGGTGTTCGGTTTCTTCGGTTATTCAAACCGCCTCGTAATTCTGAATAGCCGAAAAAACCGAACACCGGCACCATGTTTCCTATAGCGATTAGCCGGGGTCAAAATCAGGAGCTGAATTCCGGCACATGTTTTTCGTGCCAGTTGGAATCTGCACCGCCACCCCGCCGGTCAATAAGCACATCCAGCACATAGGCCTGTCCGTTCTTCTCTGCAGCGATCGCACGCTTGAGTGCGCCGGCCAGGTCCCCGGGCCGGCTGACTCGTTCGCCGTCCAGACCATAGGCGCGCGCAATACCGACATGATCGATTTGCGGGTCTTCCAGGCTGATACCGATGTACTGGCCGGTCGCAGCTGCCCGGCTCTTGAGACCGGCAAGCGCCCAGCGGTTTGCCTGATAGCCCAGGTTGTTGAAAATCACAATGATCAACGGCAACTCGAATCGCTTTGCCGTCCATAAAGCCTGTATTGCAAACTGATAGCTGCCGTCACCGACGAGCGCGACGACCTGATTGTCGGGCGCCCCCAGCTTGGTGCCGATAGCGGCACCGAGTCCCCAGCCAAGGCTGCCACCGGAGGAAATCAGGTGCCGTCGGCCCCCGCCCGGCTGGTCGAACGTGACGTAATCCCAGATCGCGGCATCGGACGTTACGCCCTCGGTCACGACAATCGCGTTCTCAGCGATCGCGCGATCGATTTCTGCCGCCAGGCGCTCCGGCGCGATTGGATCTGAGTCCCAGACCCGCTCGAGTATTTGCTGACGCCGCGACTGACGCTGTTCTTTCAGTGCTGCGGCTGCCCGGCTCCTGGCCGTGACGCGGGCCTGATCCGGATTGCCGCTGTCGATGGCTCCGGGAATCTGTTCGAGGGTTACTTGCGCATGTGCGTAGATCAGCAGGTCGGCCGGATAATTGCGCGCGAGATGATCTTCTCTCAGCCCGATCTCGATGATTCTTGCCTCGGACGGGATCAGCGGATGCCCTCTTCTCGACAATGACAGCCGGCTGGCGCCGGCGATGAGCACGACGTCGAAGGGCGTCGGTGTTTCGATTGGTCCGCGCATCGGGCCGAGGTAGTGCGGGTGATCACTGGGAAAACCCATGGAGGAACGACTCGATGCGGTATCCCCGCTGACGGTCGCGCCCAGCTTGTCGGAGATACCAGCCAGCTCCGCCAGGCCACCCCAACGGGGCAGTTCCGCACCCGCAATCAGCAACGGATTTTCCGCGGCAAGCAGCCAGTCTGCCGCCTGTTCAACTGCACTGGTGTCCGGATAAACACGATTTCCCGATATCGTTCTCACTGCAGGAATGAGCGTCGCCTGCTCCGTCTTGCTCGCCCATACATCGGACGGTACGCCCAGAAACACCGGCCCGGATGGCAGGACAGATGCCAGCCTAAATGCGCGACGCAGCGATTCACCAAGGTTCTCGACGCGGCTCGAACGGAACGACAGTTTCGTGTACAGCTCGGAATGGCCTCGAGTTTGTTTGTCTCGGTGAACACGCCGAGATTCTCGCCACTGCGTTCGCTCATTCCCACGGATACGACCACGGGCGAGCTGTCCGCCCAGGCATTGACGATCAGCCCGAGCGCGTTGGCGGTACCTGTGATCGAATGAATATTGACGAACGATGTCTGGCCGGTAATGCGGGCGTAACCATCCGCCATCGCCATTACCGATCCCTCTTGCAGGCCCAGCACGTAGTGAATATCCGGAAAGTCCACCAGCGCATCGACGAATCCCGCCTCGTACGCCCCGGTATTGCCGAAGACATACTTGACGTCCCAAAGCTTCAAGGTCTCGCAGGTGATGCGCCCGCCGGTGACATCGTCAAGAACGAGCTGGCGCTCGGGCTCGGGAGCGCCGCGAAAACATCGGCCAGCTGGCTTGCCGCCATCGCGCCGACGCCAAGCTGTGTCAGCGTGTTCAGAAATTGCCGCCTGGAAGCGAGCCGCTGAGGAATTGCTGGAACACATCACGAAGCATGCAAAGCCCCCGAACCTCGTACGGAGAGTTAGCTCGCAACGAAAGGCCCGGAGCAAAAGCCCCGGGCCTCACAACCTGGCTAGAAGGATGCCCTGAATGTCAGTCCGAACGTTCGCGGCGGCAGGTAGCTGCCGAGGAGTAACTCCTCTCGTCCCGCGCCGGGCGGTAAGCCAATAAACGGTGCATTCGGCGGTACCAGCAAGGTGTTCGGGGTGGTGAACTGCGCGCCCAGTACATCGTCGTCCTCGATATTTTTCACCCAGGCTTCCAGCGAGTACTTGCCCTCGTCTCCAAACTGGAGATTGAGCCGAAGGTCAGTCCGCGTATGGTTAACCTGCCTGTTTTGAGGATTGTTGAATGGCAGCAGGAAATAACCGTCCTCATAATGGAAGTTGATGCGCGGTGTCAGCGTTGAGCCATTGGCAAAGTCGAAAATGTAAGGTTCGAAGCCGATATTGAACGAAAACTGCGGCGCCTTGCTGAACTTATTACCGGACAGGTCCTCGGGCACGACGCCTGGTGTCTGCGGATCATCCACATCGGTAAACACGTCGTATTCGGCGTCCAGATAAGCTGCGGTAATGTCGATGCGCGTCTTGTCCGTCGGTACGAAAGTGCCTGTGAACTCGATTCCCCTGAGGGTCGATTCAGCCGCATTTCTCGTTATGATCTGTGCGCTGACGACCTGACTGACCTGCTGATCCTCGAAGTCGTAATAGAAGAACGAGAAATCCGCCTGCGCCCGACCGCCCATGAAGCGACCTTTGGCGCCGGCCTCGTACGCCAGCAGCGTCTCCGGGTTGAAGGTGTTGGCATCATTGAAGCCACCGGATCGGTAGCCTTCGGTGACAGACACGTAGTACAACCAGTCTTCCACCGGCCGCCAGTCGAAACCCAGTTTGAAGGACGTTTCACTCCAGCTGTCACTCTGATTACGAATCTGACAGCGGAATATCGTGATAGCGCCATTGTTGGCGGTACAGGTCGGGGCGCCCGGAGAGGTTGGATCAAAGCTGCCAGCATCGATCGTTGGTGGTGCGGTCAGTGGATCAAGCGTAAAACCGACGTAGGAGCCGTCGCCATCGTCTTTATCGTCCTCGGTCGTACGGATTCCGGCCGTAATCTTGAACTGGTCATCGGCACCGAAAGTGAGCGATCCCTGACCGAAAAATGCCAGCGACTCCGAGGCCTGGTCGGTGAAGCGGTTAACACGCACGGCCGGATCGGCAGCAAGCACCAGGAACGCAGGCGGGCCCGGCAATGGCGGGACCAGGTTCGGGCCGAGGAAGCCTGCACCACGCAGGCCTTCCAGGAACGCATCGAAGTCCGTGTCGAGTTCTTCGTTGAAGTAATAAGCACCGAGCAGCCACTCGAACGGGCTATCGGGGTTATCCGACGCCAAGCGGACTTCGAAAGTGACCGCTTCGGATTCCTGGTCGGTCACGGCGAAATTACCGACGGTCGGACCAACGTTCGCTGTGCAGGGACGTGGAGGCGGATTAAAACGGCACAAGTCCGCAACCGTGGGAATCTCATCAGTACCATCCCGGTCGACGGTGTTTGCACGTTCATTGACCCGGAATGCGCCGATCACGGTCAACTCGGTACGACCGAGACCCCAATTCAGTTCGCCTTTGAAACCATAATCTGCGTTATCGGTCCTGGGAGTGGTGTTCAAAGGAAAGTCCTGCGGATCCGGTGAGAACGGGTACTGGAAGCCGCTTAGATCGAAGGATCGGTCGTATGGCACAGCCGCCATAGCTGTACCGTTGCCGGATTGCTCGAAATAATCGCCGCTCAACAGGATCGACGCATTCTCGTTCAGATCGAACAGCAGCGAGGCACGCACGCCAATTTCGTCCAGGTCGTCTCCATCAGGTGCAGGGCTGTTACCGCGTAAACCGTCACGCTCGGCATAGGTGAATGCAATGCGCCCAGCTACGTTATCGCTGAGCGGAATATTGAACGCACCTTTGAACGAGATTAGCGAGTCGGATCCGCCCGTCAATTCGGCATCGAATCCCTTTTCACTGGATGGACGCTTGGGAATGATGTTTACGGTACCCGAAGTCGTGTTGCGACCGTACAGAGTTCCCTGCGGCCCCCGCAAAATTTCGACGCGCTCGACATCGTAGAAAAGCGCATTCCCGCTCGAGATGCGCGGCATATAAACACCATCCATATGCAGGGCAATGGACGGATCGCCGTCATTGGTTATCGCATCGTTGGATATTCCACGGATGGTTAATTGTGCACCGCCGAAGCCCAGGTTCAGTTCACCGAACTTGAAGTTAGGCACTAGCTGAGACAGGTCTTCAACCTTGGTCACGCCATTGCGATCCAGCGCCGCCTGGTCAAATGCCGACACCGCCAGAGCCGTATCCATCACCGTCGCGTCTCGTTTCTCCGCGGTGATGACAATCTCGTCAATCACTGCGGTGCTTTGCGCCGCCGCTGTGGCCGAAAACACAGCAAGTGTGCATATACCAGCCACCCCAAGAATGGAGCACCTGACTAAACGGGAAATACCAATGTCCATCTCAAACCCCCTCAACGTGCAGAAACCGGACTCTTGATTCAGTCTTTCGGCGTGCGCCGCATCATCCGAAGCTCACGCACCTGCCTCTGTTACTCTACCTAGACTGAGTCAAAAAGTGAACTGTAACGTACAGTCTAATTATGGTGCGTACCGCCCCAATGTCAAGCACTGCGGCGGCTGCAGGGCACCTCTAAATGCGCCTCAAAAAGCCGGCTCGCTGGCCAGATCGATGGCGCGACGCCGGCGGAAACCGGCATCAGAGCCTGCAACACAGCGAATATCCACGTGTTTTGCATATTTCATTCCTGTCGGCGGCTCTCATCAGCTCTTCCGTGGTTCATTGCGGCCAATGGAGAAGAAATCGAACCAGGTCGAGTCGCTGCCGGCATCCCAGGTGCCGATCCTGACATCGATGAGATAGGGGCGACCTTCGCGCATGGCACGCTGGCAGCGCTTCAGCGCCGCAGCGAGGTCAGCTGGCTCATCGATTCGCTCGCCCTCCAACCCGTAAGTCTCCGCCATCCTGACGTAGTTAATATCCGGATGCCCGAGGTTCACGCCGATATATTTTCCGGTTTGCAGCATACGTCCCTTGTAGCGGTTCTGATTGAGCCGGTTAGCCTGATACTGGCCATTGTTGAACACGATTATCCCGATCGGCACCTCGTATCGAACCGCGGACCAGAGCGCCTGGCTGCCGAAATTCAGTGAGCCATCGCCCGTCAGGCACCAGACTTCTTTGCCCGGATTACCCATTTTGACGCCGATAGAGGCCGCAAGGCCCCAACCCAGTACGCCGGAGACCGTATCGAAGTTGCGCCGCCGCTGCTCGAATGGCCGCGTATGGTCGAATTTAATGTGCCGGCGGATGAACTTGTCGTTGCTAACAATCTCGCTGACGATGTAGGCATCGGGCTCCATGCGCCGGTCGAGCTCCGACATCAATCTTGACGATGCGACAGGCTCGCTAGTCCATTCCCCTTTTCGCTGCTTCTTCCAGAGAACGGCGGCGTTTCGCCGAATATTCGTGCACCCATTGCTTGCGATCTCGAATTGCCGACGAGTTCGTGTTGCGTCGTCGGAGCTCCTGGAGTACGGCTGCCGAAGTCGATTTGATGCTGGCGATCGAGGCAACATCGACAGGGGTAGTTTCTGCCAACTTCGGACTGAACCAGGCTGGTATGCATGACGGTCGCCGACCTAGATATCAAAGGCTCACTCGGCCGCGCGCCGGTCTTGAACATCGGTGCACCAAGACTCCAGAACGCATCGATGTCCGACATGATCGCCCGGTCGTCCTGAAACTGGCCCGCATAATTCGGATGGGTGTTCGGGAAAACCACCGGAATCTTGCCTGCTGTCATGACCATCGCGCCGACTTCCTCGGCAATGCCGGCAACCGCGCCGCTGATCTCGTAACGGATCGCTTCGTTGCCTAGAAACAGCACAGGTAAAGTCGCTGCCAGCAACGCGTCGGTGATTTTGTTTACATGCTCGTCTCGCGGCGCCACTTCCGTGGCTACCCGTGACCTCGAGCGCGGCAGGATCTCGGCGACCGGAACCCGGATTTCCTGCAAGTCCTTGGACATCGTGACAAAGGTCGGTCCACCCGGTGGCGCTTCGGCCAGCAGGAAGGCCCGGCGCATGACCTCGGGTATCGTCTCCGCGGACATCAGGTCCCAGGTCCAGCGGGCGTATTCCTGTGGCAGCTGGTGAAGGTTGGCGGCCTCAAGGAACCCATCCTGACCGCGAAAATTCGCCGACTGGCGGCCTGCCATGACCACAACCGGGATATTGTCCCTGAAGCTGCCCGCAAGCTGGCCGAGCGCATAGGCCGCGCCCGCCACGGAATGCAGTTGCACGAATGTGGTTTGTCCGGTGGAGCGCGAATAACCGTCTGCCATCGCCATGGCAGCGCTTTCGTGCAGGCAGGTCGCGTATTGCAACTGGGTACGGTCGACCAGCGCATCGAGGAACCCGACCTCCTCCGACCCGGCCAGGCCAAAGACATACGGCACCTGCCAATCGATCAGGAACTCCGCCATGAGCTCGCCGCCGGTTTGATTTTCGAGCACCCGGCCGCTTTCGGGGGCGGTGCCTGTTCCGGCTGCGCCCGGTTTGTCGTTTGCGGCAAGGGCATCCGCAATGGAAGCAGCACCTGCGACCGACATGCCTGCCTGGGTCATCCGGGTGATGAACGAGCGACGGTTGATCTTGTTATCGAGTAATAACCTGGAGACATCAAACATTCTGCTCTCCTGAATTGACTAGCCCGATATCAGCATTATGGCCAAAAAGCCTGCACTCATTGCCGCTTTTTTCCATCCTCAGGCCACGAGTTTTCGCAGGATTCCGGCAAGCTTTTCCCGCTCCTGCCGCGTCAGTCGCTCAGCCATGTGCGCATGCGCCTCGCCGAGGATGCGGGGATAGCATTTCCGAAATAGCGCCCTGCCTTTGCTGGTCAGACTCACCGTCACCTCCCGGTCCGATGTGTTGGACCTTCTTCTTTTCACAAGCTCGGCCGATTCCAGCTTTTTGACTGTACTGGTCGTGTTCGACGGCGAAATAAATGTCTCGTCGGCCACACGGCCCATGGAAATCGGCCCGAACTTGCCGAGAATGTCGATGACATTCAATTCGGCCGCGTGCAGCCCGGCCCCGGCGGCAACCCTGGATGCCTTCTGATGCAACACGTGGCGCACATGCATTATGTTTCTGAATATATCGACGCAAATATCCTCATCTCGTTCGCTGAGTTTTGTCTTCGTCTTGACGTGGTTTTTCATTCTGTCATCGGATCGATCAGTTGACGGTTTCCTGCCACAATTTATCCACCCTCGCCTCGACTTCCGCAACAGCGACCACCTTGTCCATCACTTTCAAGCCGAGGGGAACCGTGCAGTCGACACCCATGAAGGAGCGAACGTTCAGTGGAATCTCCGGATAGCCGTCGTATACGCCCAACTTCGAATTCGAGCCCATCACTCCCTGTGCCATCGGTTCGATATTCATTCCGAGTACATTCGGCACAATCATCAGATCACGGTCCGGCATGAAGCGATGCGCGAGCGCCCAGTCGCGATCCCTCGGGTCGCGGATATCGATATCGTCGTCGTAGACGAAGACATGCTTGCAGAACCCCTGCCAGCGCCGTGTAAGCACGCATCATCGCCATTTTGGGTTCACCGATGCGCGCCTTCTTGATCGCAACATGCACGGTGAAACCGCACCCGGCAGATGGATCGACAAATACGTCGACGACATTAGGCATTATCTCTTTGATCTGCATGAACGTTCGCACCGACCGGAAGAATGCCGCGATTGAGTTGCATTCGTTCAACGGCCTGCCGATATGCACGTGCTGATATATCGGGTTCTTGCGCATCGTTATTGCGGTGACGTCGAAAACAGGGCGGCGCCTCGGCACATCGTAAAAACCATTGAACGACGCAAACTGCCCCTGCGTCGTCCAGTTGAACGGTTTGAACTCGCCTTCGACGACGATCTCTGCGTTGGCAGGCACGTCGACATCCACGGTTTCGCATTTCACCATCTCCACCGGCGTATCCCTGAGCCCGCCAATGAATGCAAAGTCATCACTCTCGTGCGGCAATGCGGAGTTTGCACCGGCCAATATGAATTCCGGCGTCACACCGAACACGAAAGCCATCGGAAACGGCTTCGCTTTCTCGTAGTCCCAGCTTGAGGACGGATCGTCTATCTTGCTGCCCCAGAACTTCTCCATACTGAAGGCATCGCCGGTGCCGCGGAAAATCCAGACGGAGCCCGTGTTCTTTCCCGTTATCTCGAAGCGATGGTATGACAGGTTGTGCGCGTTCTCTGTCGGCTTCGAAATGCACAGACTCGTAAAGTAGCGGCCCTCGGTAAAATCGGGCGCCCCCTGGCCATCTTGCGGGTTCAGTCGCAGCGCGGGGAGCAGTGAAAGATCGGCATCGTCACCTCTTAGAATCACTTGCTTGCAGAGCGCTTTCTTCGCGTCGATGTAGACCGGGGGCACGCCTCCGGATTTCAGTACCTGCATCATCTTCATCGCCGTTCCCGGCAACGCATTTTCTTCCGGTACCCCAAACGCTTCGGCCATCCGTTTGTATGTGTGTCCTACGGTATTTGCCAGCACCGGGAATATCGAATCCTTTCGGTTTCTCGAAAAGAATCGGCTTGTGGTTGTTTTCGTAGTCGGCGCGGGCGATAAACGCGCCCATCTCGTCGAGCGTGTCTATCTCGACCTGAACCCGAAAGAGCTCGCCATTGCTATCCAGATCGTCAAGAAACGCACGAAAATCAAAGATACCCATCTTTTATCCCCCGATAGCAGAATCCTGGCGGCAGTTTAACATTTCTATATAGAACGGTTCTATACAAAAATGTTAAGCTGCCCCCCATGCGTCTCATCATTGGAATTTCCGGGGCAAGTGGCGCGATCTATGGCGTTCGTCTGCTTGAGACTTTGCGGGAGCAGGACGACGTAGAAACGCATCTCGTGATGTCATCCACCGGCCGCATGAACATCCAGATCGAAACGGACTGGAAGATCAAGGATGTGGAGAGCCTGGCGGACGTCGTTCATCGCAACAATGATGTCGGTGCAATGATTGCCAGTGGCTCGTTTCAAAGCGACGGCATGATCGTCGCACCGTGCTCGATGAAAACGCTCTCGGCAATCGTCAATTCGTATGCCGATAATCTTCTGTGCCGCGCCGCTGACGTCATGTTAAAGGAACGCAAGCAGCTCATCCTCGTACCGAGGGAATCACCGCTACATTCGGGACATTGCCGGCTGCTCTATCACGCCGCCAGGATGGGAATCGATATTGCGCCACCCATGCCTGCTTTCTACAACCGGCCGCAGTCGGTCGACGATATCGTCAATCACACAGTTGGCCGGCTCCTGGACCTCCTCGGGCTGGATTCGGGACTGGTTAAGCGCTGGGAGGGCGTGAGCGAGGCCTGAGGCCTGACTGCTAACACCTGCGTCATTCTCACCGGAGCCCATTAATATAGCCTTATTGGACCACTAGTTACGGTCCAGCATAGGGGTTTCTACCTATAGAGAACCGTCCAGTTCGGGTTACGGTGCTCGTCACGGCCCAAATCAGTTCCAAAGGCCAGGTTGTTATCGGATAAAGGCCAGGGCTGTTGTCACCAAAATTCAAATAAGAAAGGAGAACAACATTGGCCATCCGTTACCTCAAGATCGTCTTCGTCATATTTATTTCTCTGGTGTGCCTGTTCTATGCCGGCCAGAACGTCGCCAATCTGAACGCTTGCTACCAGGCGTTCGCCTACGTAATGAGCATGGCGGATCACCAGGCGTATCCGGACTCCTTCTTTCCGGCGATTCAGAATCCTGCCCTGATATGGCTTACGCTTGTCCTGATCGTCACGCTCGAATTCGCAGCAGGCTTGCTCGCGGCTAAAGGGGCGTGGGACCTCTGGAATGCGAGGAAAGGACCTGCCGCCACGTTTAACGCAGCAAAGACATTCGCCCTTCTCGGCTGCGGTACGGGAATTGTGGTGTGGCTGGGCCTGTTCACGGTCTTCGGCGGCGCCTTGTTCCAGATGTGGGACACGGCCGTCGGCAGGCAGTCTCTTGAGGGTGCGTTTCAGTTTCTCGGGGCATGCGCATTTATCTTTCTGATCGTCAACATGGCCGACGACTAAGGATATAGGGGGCGTCGAAACTCAGGCAGCTATTTTCCGTGACGGACGCCAATTCCTGTGCCTCAGATAGGCGGGATCGCTCTCAACCTCAAGTTCAACTAAGCGTTCTGCGAGCCATTGGAACCACTCGGCCCAGGATGGTTGACTTTGTTCCTCACGAACTGTTTCGAGCCACGCGCTGATCTTGCGCCACATGACAACGGTCATTCCGCCCGCCAGCTCTTCGACCAGCGAGAATGGTGCAATCCGGCGAAATACCAGGAGTCCCATAGCCTCGAACGTAGTAGTGACTAAGACGGCGGATTCTTCATACTCCGGTCCTTTTTCTCGTAGCTGCGCAGTTGAGATTCCATCGGGCAATGAGCGCAGCAGCGAAATTGCATGAGCCAGGTCCGCGCTGTAAAAAGATTGCATCAGGCGTACAGCTACGGCGTCCTGCCGTCGCTTTCTACACTCCCGAAGTTGAAATGAACCAAAAATGAGGGCCGTAACAATTGAGCCGGCCCCAATGAGTTCGGCGAGGGCTGCCATTGTTTGTAAGTTGACTTCGAACATTTTGACGTCTCCCAACTGCTACTACATTTGTGATTGGTTTCCGGGTTCGTCGCCCTGCTATGTCAGAGCACCGGCGACTTGACCTATACGATAGGGCTCGCCTAAGATTCCCGTAAGATGGGTTTCAGACAAAACAGGTTCTTTTGTGCCAAAAAATGAGCAAATATGATGAAAAAGCCTGATATATCCCCGATTGACGTGATCATCATCGCCGTGCCCGAGACGGCAGGTTCAGCCCTGTATGGCATGCTGGACGTGTTGCTGGCAGCCGGAAACATCTGGCAGACGCTGGCCCGCACCGGGCCTGTCGAAAAGCTCTTCCGTGTCCGCATCCTCTCCCCGACAGGCGAACCATTCGTCTGCGGAAACGGCATTCCGATCAACCCGACGCTGTCGGTTAAGGCAGACCCGGAATGTCAGATAGTGATCCTTCCCGAACTCTGGCTCGGCCCAGACGAGCATATGAAAGGTCGCTACCCGGAGCTAATGGACTGGATTCGCCGCCAGCATGAGAAGGGCGCATCAATCTATTCGGCCTGCTCCGGCGCTGTGATGCTCGCCGAGACCGGCTTACTCGATAACTGCGAAGCAACGTCTCACTGGGGTTACCAGGACCTGTTTCGGAAGTACTATCCGAAGGTTCGATTTCGACCCGAGCCAAACCTGGCATTTGCTGATCCAACAGGACAAATTGTATCCGCCGGCGGAACGACGTCATGGCACGACCTCGCCATCCATATCATCTCGCGACACTGCAGTCCCGGAGAGGCTTTGCGGATTGCCAAGGTCTATCTGCTCAAGTGGCACGGCGAAGGGCAACTGCCCTACGAGACACTGGTGCGCAACAATCCGCACGCAGATTCAGTTGTGCGCACTTGTGAGAAATGGCTTGAAGATCACTACCAGGAACAGGGCGCAATACCGCGAGTGGTAGCGCTATCAAACGTACCCGAACGAACGCTAAAGCGCCGTTTCAAAATTGCTACCGGTTCGTCTCTGATCGAGTATCTGCAGAATCTCCGCGTGGAAGAAGCGAAGCGTCTGCTTGAAGCCGGAGAGATATCTGTCGACGAGATTAGTTTCGAGGTGGGTTATGAAGATCCGTCATTCTTCAGGCGCTTGTTCAAGCGACGAGCCGGGCTGACTCCGAGTCAGTATCGGCGCATGTTCAAACCAGTTCTGGCTGCTTCAGGGTGACATACGGACACAGGATCTCAAGTATCAAGCGTCCTCTTTATGTCTTCCATGTTCCAGGCTGGGAATGCCGCATCGATAATAAGTGAGAATTTCTGCCTGACATCATCGCAAGTTTTGATCCCAGCATATGCGGCGTAGAGGTTCAGATTAGCAATGACCTCCTCCAGGATCTGCTCCGGAGTGTCGCTCCACGATTGATCGATTGACACCATCGACTCCAGCACCTGCTGCTGCATTTTTTCCGCTGCGAATTCGACGGATTTGATTTCTTCGCGGAGCTGCATGCAGGCGTCGGTTGGAACCGTCTCCGTATCGCATCCGGTGTGCTTCATCCAGGTCCTTGCGGATCGTAACGGCACCACGACATGCTCGGCCCACAGTGTCGAAAACGCGCTGGCTCTTGCGAATAGATCATGGTCGAACTGGCCAATACAAGCGCCGATCCAGCAGCAATACAGCAACATATTAACGTCAGCACCGTAGTCGTTCTGCAGGGACAGGCAGGCGTCCGGCACACCATCCGTTCGATACGTACGAACAGAGAAATCCCAGAAGCCTTCGATTCCACGGACGTCGGGCATTTTTCAGGCCTCAGGGGCAACAGTCAGGACAATGCCGTCCAGGTCGTCCTGCCATTTTATCTGGCAAGCAAGCCTCGAATTTGCCTGCAATTCGCTGCCCTCGCCCTCGAGCGTTGCGATCTCGAAATCCGTCTGCGGACCGAGCTTACTGAGCCAGGGCTCTTCGATAAAAACGTGGCAAGTGGCGCATTGACAGGAGCCGCTGCACAGCGCCTCTATGGACAGGCCGGCTTGCTTTAGAATTTCCATCAGGCTGGCGCGCTCGCGTGCCTCGAGTTCGTGCTGCGTGCCATCACGATCGGTAGCGAATATTTGTGCCAACGTTGCCTCTGACGCGGTCAATCAGGCGGCGGACGCCTCAACGCCTTCGATATTTTTCGCGCCACCGAAAATTTCGCAGCCTGGAAAGTAGTCGGACCAAACGTACCAGAATATCTTGTTGTAATGTGGAATTGCCGAGAGCTGCCTGCCTTCGTATTGACCACTCATACACGCCCCGGTGACGGACCATTCGGAGCCGGTTTCCACATCGACGAAACGATCGTCCTCATCCGACTTTTCGAAAGTCAGTATCGCGTCGCCGTCAACACGTCGATCGAAGGCCTGCATGAAGTCATCGACGCAAAAGATCGCCAAGCGCATATCTGCGATCTGATCATTGATTACTTTCCTGTCCGCGACCACCTCGACCGGATAAGCGCGCGACTGATCACCGGAAAGCAGTCCCAGCACTAGAGATTTCATCGGCAGACGCTCGTCGAGCTGGTGCTGCAACGGATACACCATGACCGGACTGGACGGATCGATTACGTCGGCCCTGGCCAGCAGCTTCAGGTAAAAAACATCGCGCCACTCGACAGACCGCATCCATACAGGTGAGTCGGGGTAGAGATTCTTCCAGGTTTTCAGGCTGGTCATGACGGTTGGCACGGTAGACAGGGGATCATTGCTGCCCTCAAGCCGATTATGGATTTGCACAACCGAACAGCGGCTGCTTTTCTCATAGAAAACCATATTATTGGCGAGTGCGGCGGTGATGGTGATATCCGGATTACTGAAATTACCCTCGAGGGCATACGACATCGAACTGTGCGCCAGTATGCAGTGCGTCATGATAAACGGTGAATCACCCTCGGTCTGATAGACGATATGCGGGCGCCGCGCCAGGCGCGCGATGAATGCATACGGTTTGCCGTCGCCGTCGATAACACCGACGACCTCCTCGTCCGGCCCGAATTTCTGCAGCGCTTCGTCGATTGATATGAATATCGGCTTGCGAACAGGTCGAAACAGCATCTTCGCGTGCATCAGGAAACCGTAGATCAGCAACAACGCTACCGCGACCATGGAGCCGATGACGGCGGTCGAATAGGCTCCGGCCAGAGCACTTCGGTACCAGGCATAGACGAGTAGCGCGAGCGCAACAACGATAAGCGCGCCGGATTGGGAATAGATATACCGCGCACCTGCAGGAGACGCAGCGATCCTGTTCGTCAGCATCAGTATGCCCAGCGTCCCGGGCAGCACGGCAAGCGCGATCAGCGGCACCGCGATAATCGCAAGAACATCCGGCATAGTCTCTGGATACCTCCCCGTCTGTCTCCCTGAGGAAATTGTACTGTACCGTACATTATTTTCCAAGGTGCAGGAAACTTCCAGGTTGGTTCGATCCAGGAGCCGGCTCAGCTGCCGTTAGACTGGTGATAAGCCTCGAGGAAGCGGTCGACAACGTGGCGCGCCTTGACGCGAACTTCCTCTGCCGATGGCGCCGGAGCGTCCAGGTAGAGCTGGTCGATATAACGCTGGTGCATAAGCATGCCGCGAAAAAATTCGGAGGCCTCTTCGGCGCTTCTGATATCGATCAACCCCTTCTCAATCAGCGTCTCGAAGTAGTCTCGCAGCAGCGTGTGACCGCGTAACGGACCGCGCTCATAATACATGCGGGCGATATCCGGAAAACGATCACGCTCGGCGATGATCAATCCCATCAGCGCGCGGTGCTTGCGGGAAAACACCACCCGCAACCGATGCTCGGCAAAATTCACCAGCGTGTCACGAACATCGTCCAGCGACTTGAGTTCAGCACCCTCGTGGCTCGTGACGATCGAGTCGACAACGGCACGGAACAAATCCGCTTTTGTCGGGAAAAAACTGTATAGAGTTGCCTTGGAACCGCCCGATTTTTGCACGATGGAATCGATCGACGTCTCACCGTAGCCCACTTTCAAGAACAGCTTCGTCGCAGCAGCAAGTATTTTGATCTTCCTCTGCTGGCCACGTGATGAGGCAGGAGCAGGCTTTTTGCTGGTTTTTTTGCCCGCCCGTCTACTTGTTTTATTTTTTTGCGCCGCCAAGGATCTGGGCCTGTTCAGAAAGGTCAATCAGGTTTCGGTTGTTGCTCCACTCCTACCGTAACAGATGACAGTGCCGTTTTCGCCTGAGGTTTCGTCGTTAACACTATCAAACCCTCGCCGTCAGAGCGGCAACGCCGTCTCGAACTTGATCTGCCTCAATGCAAAATCGGAGTGAACCTGGGAGACACCCGGCGCGTTGAATATGACATTTTCCAAAAAATGGTCATAGGCGGCGACACTCGGTATGGCCACACGCAGCATGATATCTGCAGAGCCGGTTGTGAAAAAACACTCCATGACTTCCGGTTGCTTTCGCATCAACTCGGCAAATTCGTCGCTGGAAGCCTTGGAGTGGCGCGCCATCGAAACATGCGCGAACACAGTTTCGCCGATGCCGACTTTTTTGGAATCCAGAACGGCCGTGTAGCGCAGAATAACACCGGCTTCCTCGAGCCCCTTTACCCGCCGCCAGCAGGCTGACGGCGACAGCCCGACCTGTCGGGCCAGGTCCTGGTTGGTCAGCCGGCCGTCTGCCTGGAGGGCCTGCAATATGCTGCGCTCGTAGTGATCCAGCGGCACCGCTTCGGTCTGTGATGGTGTTATCATTCGGGACAATCCTATCGTGAAATAGACACTTGGTGAAAGGCTATTCCGATTTTAGCTGCTAAATCGAAGAAAAAGAAAGAATTTTGCGCGAAAATCGGCGTAAGCTGCTTCTTATCAATGACTTAATTCCGCCGAGACCAGCCATGCTTCCAGATACCGCCAGCCCAGCCGCCTCGACCATCGTTCCCGATGGAGAGAGCCTCACCGTCGATTCGCTTTTGGACATCGCACGCGACCCCACG